>Ga0183260_10003989_pt1 | contig 11826 bp, 12 predicted proteins | sample AntDrymUQ4972206_2_FD_129768 | JGI IMG/M metagenome (GOLD analysis project Ga0183260, IMG submission 129768) | Polar desert sand microbial communities from Dry Valleys, Antarctica - metaG UQ497 (22.06) (version 2) (version 2) | ecosystem: Environmental > Terrestrial > Soil > Desert | place...
AATGTGTATGATGGTACAAACATACTTCTCCTTATCCCACACTCTCTCTTTCTGGATACAGGTCACAGTTTAACAAAAGGGACAAGGAGCTATAATCCTATCGAATTTTGGGATAGGCTCTAAATATAAAATAGGAATCTCGAATTGCATCAATCATCAATCTTTTAGATTCTTAAGATAAGATACTTTTATAACAATGATGGATTCTAGTAGAAAAATATAATGTTTTCTAAAATTTTAGTTGGAATAGATGGATCAGAATATTCTAGAAATGCTGTTAATTATGCTTTAGATCTTGCTGTAAAATATGGTTCGGAATTATTTCTTTTAGCGATTGTTCCTTCTAAAGTTCATCATGGTGACTCATCAGGAGTATTTGGTATGGTAGCTCCATCTTATTTTAATGAATATAAGAAGGAAGCTGAAAAATGGTTTGAAGAAATAATAAATCACATAAACAAGGAAACTACCATAGATAGTAGTACTAGAGTCAAATCAGAGGTAATTACTACCCCATTTTCCACTCCAGCTTCAATTCTAAATTATGCAGAAGAGAGAGACGTCGACTTGATAGTAATCGGCACTAGAGGAAACTCGGGTCTTAAAAAGATGTTACTTGGTAGCGTAGCTGCAGATGTTGTTACTTATTCTTATTGCCCTGTTTTGGTAGTTAAATGATCTATTTTACTTTACCTTTTGTAGTAATCATACAAGCAATAGCACAAACAAGATTATAGTATCTACAGATATTAGAATTAGAATCAAGATACTTTATTGATAACGATACATCAAAAGGATTTATCAAATCAATTCATCTTGGTGTAATCTATCTAATAATGGTCTCAAATTAATACCAATTTCTTTTTCCCCTAAAATTATGTTAGAACCAATACCCAAAACTATAGATAGCATATTTCTATCTTCCCTAGCAGTGTAAATTGAACTTCCAAATATTTTGAATTCAAGATGATTGTCGTGTACCCATTGTTTCCATTTTCTTGTTGTTTGAGCATTTTGTTCTAATGAGTTTATCACATAATCCAAATCAATTCCTTCTTCATTATCAAGTAATTGAAGTTTAACCATAGGGAGCATGACATTCCCACCTTTCACTGATTGTTTTTCTTTATTCATTTGCTCTATGATTTTATCTTCAAGTTGATGAGCGTCTTGCGATTGATCCTTATCTTTATCCTTATAATCGTCTACATCAATGTCGTAATTTGGAAAAAAGTAGCCTGTTAAATTTTTATCCCAATCATATATTTTATACACTGTATCAATATATTCTAATTTCCATAGTGGATTATCTTTATTTCCCCTTCCAAACATAATAAAACAAAGTGTTAGTTGGTATTTTTAGGTTGATAAAATAGTAGAATTATTATTTTCCAAGATTTTTTGATACAAAAATGAGATAAATTCTCTTTATTGACTTCTACTACTACTTCTTGTATTTGACAATCATACAAATGTGAAAATCCAGGGCTTTATTCAAGCAGCAGAATAACATTTGATTTTACTTCTACTTCTAGTTAAACTAATTGTCTGGTTCTAGTTCTTGTACAATCTAAATCATAAAAAAATTGGGTTTTGTTTTAGACTTTGTATGATTCTAGTTCGCTTAAACTGATTTTTAAATTTACTTCTGCGCCATTGTATCCCTCGACTTGATCTTTTGGCAAACTATATTCCTTACGATATTCCTTACGATCTCCCTGAGATGTAATTATTACAGAATCGTCAGTTACAGCATCCACATTCCCTGCATCTTCAAAGTCTTTTGATCTCACATTTTTATGTACAATGCTTTCCCAATCTACTATCGAATCTGCCATTTTATTCCAACGTAATCTCATTAACGAATTATTTAAGCATTTATTCAATAATTATTGGAAAAAAAGTATTTTTTGTGATATTTATGTAATATATTTATTTTTTACGATGGATCGATGAAAAAATATAGGGCCTAATTGAATGGGATTTATGATTAATATCAATCATAAAATGATGATCTCAGAGGTATGAAATATTTTATTTAATCTTGTCAATCTGCATATTTAGTGAATTAAAGTATAAACAAATTTTCTAACTCATTTCATATGCAAAATTAAAATAATTCAGTATTATTTTTTTTAAATTCAGGTATAGATCATTACAATCAGACTTCACGAAACAAGTATGATAGTTATCAATAAAGTGACAAGCAACTATAACTAAATTTAATGGGGCCAGAGGGACTCGAACCCTCGACCGCCAGCGCCCCGGGCTTATACCCAAAATTGGATGGTATCCTGCCAAGCTAGACGATAGCCCCCTTGTTTCTTAAAAATAAACTTCTTATTTTTAAACCTAAGTATACAATTAATTGTAGAGAAATTCTAAAGATACATTTTAATAATTAGTTGAATGCTTTATAGCATATCATTTATGCTGGTTAATGAATTAGATGCCATAGACAAACAAATACTTAATGATATTCAATGGTCTTTTCCTTTGGTTAAAAGACCGTTCTTAGAAATGGCAAATAAATATCAATTAAAGGAAGAAGAAGTTCTCGATAGAACTCAAAGATTAAAAGATATTGGAATTATTAGACAGATAAGTGCAATTTTTGATACTCGTAAGTTAGGATACAAGAGTGTATTAGTAGCTTTTTCAGTGGATAAAAATAAGATAGATTATGTCGCTATCGAAATAAACAAACACCCAGGTGTAAGTCACAACTACGAAAGAAATCATGAATACAATGTTTGGTTTACGTTAGCTGTATCTCCGGACGCAGATATGAAAACCGATTTAGATAAAATGGCCTCCCTAGATGGAGTTTTAAAATATAGAGTATTGCCAACGCTAAAAATGTATAAAATAGGCGTGAAATTGGACATGGTAAATGATGATCCTGAAAAACCTAGTCCCACCGATGATGTAAAAAAAATGGAGACAAAAGCAGAGAAAATATCAGAAGTGGATAAAGAATACATTAGGCAATTGCAAAAAGATATCGAGATAATTAGAGAACCATTCAAAACAATCACGGATAATTTGGGAATAAATCTGGAAGAGCTCTTTAACAAAGTTAAGGAATATCAAAATATAGGCATCATGAGAAGATTTGCAGCAATTCTCAGGCACAGGCAAGCAGGCTTTATGGCAAATGGAATGATAGTGTGGAATGTGCCGGAGGAAAAAATAGATCAAATAGGATCAAAAATTGCATCTTTTCCGCAAGTAAGTCATTGTTATAGACGTCCTATATACCCAGACTGGGAATTTAATGTTTTTAGTATGATTCATGCTAGAACAATTGACGCCGCTGAAAAAATAGCAAAGGAAATATCTGCAATAATTAAAATTGATAGATACAGAATATTGTTTAGCTCTAGAGAATTTAAAAAAGAAAGAGTAAAATATTTCGAGTAAATTACAAGGTTTTGTTAATTAAAAATTTTTAATTATGCCAATAATTTAGGCATATCAAAGTTTTTTTCATACATTTGTTCAATTTGGAGTTTCTCATCTTCATTCAAATAATTACCATCAGAAATTTGAGCAAACAAATCTATTTCTTCAATACTTGTAACAGTTGGTAAAAGAACTGAGATTTGTTTTTGCGATAGAATGTACTTCATAGAAATTTCAGTAATATCCCATCCATGAGAATTAGCAATGGGTTTGAGTTTTTCTATTTTTTGCATCGCTTGTATAATCCATTCTTTTTTTCTATTATTTCTATGGTCATTTTTATCAAATACCGTATGTTCATTTACTTTGCCAGTTAAAACCCCCGATGCATCTGGTACTCTAACCATTATGCCTACTGAATTATTTCTTTTATCCACAGCATCAAAAAATACCCTGCCAGGATCCTGTTCTAATATATTATACACAGTTTGTAAACAAACTATGTTCCTGTTTTCTATAGCATGAATTCCTTCCTTTTCCCATCCTATTGCGGGCCCTAAAGCAACGCCATGACTCTTAATTTTTCCAGAGCTTACAAGTTCATCTAGTTTGTGAAATAATGCATCGTTTTCTATCGCATCCATCCTGGGATTATGCAAACTATATACATCAATAAAATTGGTTTCTAATCTTTTCATGCTTTCTGACAAAGCATATTCTAAGAATTCCGGTGTGTGCTTTTGGGGAATCTCGCCATGCCCTACTTGATTTGCATTATACATATCATAACCCCATTTAGTGGAATAAATTACCTCATTGCGCATATCTTTAAAGGCTTTTGCTAATAACTTTTCACTCTTGCCCTTTCCATACATATCAGCAGTCTCAAAAAAATTAATTCCTAAATCATAAGCATGTTTTAGCATCTTTATGGATTCATCTTCTTCAAGTTTTTTTCCCCACCAGTCTAAACCTAAAGTCCATGTTCCAAATCCAATTTCACTAACTTTAATTCCGGTATTTCCTAAGTTACGATATTTCATTAAATTATACTCCTCACTTTTTCAGATAGTTTATTGAAATTATCGTCATCTATACAAGGTTTACTAATTGACTTTAAATATTCAAATGGCTTTTCGGGCAGATGATTCTCGAAATATTGTGTCAATTCTTGATCATGTGAGTCGATTTGAATCCAAGACTTGCAGCCTACCCATTCGGGTTTGTTAGTGATTCTTATTGAAATATTCAATTTGTATACTCGTAATAACAATAAATAAAGCGGTTTTTTTGGATTATAATCAAACCGAGTTTTGAGATAATCATCAGTCCATATATGGAAATTCTCTAATTTTTTTAATGTAGTTAGATCTGGCACTTCAGTAAAATGAGTTATTTCAACAAATGATGTAATTTCAGTTGTTTTATTTGAATCAGGCAGAGTTTTGGCATTATCCGACTCATTTTTTCTGTTTAATTCATCCAGGGCTGCATGATATTCCATGCGGATTGATTCTTTAGCTTGATGTTCAAAAGTTGGAGATAAGAAAAAATTCTTGAACTTTAGTTCAAATCCGTTTCGAAATTCCATAATGCCTCCCTTTCTGAATAATAAAATTTGATTACCTGATTCTAGAGCTTTACAAACTATAGCCCACTCTTTTAATGCCCCAAGAAAATTTGTGTGGGATTTTGATTCGTCATTAAAACTTTCTTGAGTATTATTGACTTGGGTTGCAGTTGCAGTATCAGAGGAAATCGTTGAATATGGTCTTTCAGAATCAAGACCGAATCTTTTTAATGGGACAATTCTAGAATTGAAACCTACAATATCATTAAAACCATTATCTAAAAAAGAATTAGAAATCATATAATCACCAGTTTACAATTGTATTGTATTATAAATAAATATTATTAACCACTGATTTTTGAACAAATAAAATGCTTTTAACCCAGGCTTTTAATTATTTCCTCTATATTTTTTAAGACACATGGGATCATCGGCGTATCTTTAATGATATATTTGCTAACTTGAGTTTCACGTAGGTCTATGATTAAGTTTTGAAATCTTGAAAGATTATCAGTTTCAAAAGCCAACATAAAATCCTGATCATCAATGCCAAATGAATAGGTGGTATTAAGTCGAATTTCAGGGTATTTTCTTCCAACTCTTATATGTTCTTCCATCATCTCTTTTCTTTTCTCAAAAGGCAAAAGATACCATTCCCGAGATTTAATAAATGGATATACTACCACATATTGCAATGGCTCCTCTTCAGTTTCAAACCCAAGTTTAACTTGATTTGAGTAGGATGATTTTCTAGTTAAAGAAAGATATGTGGATGTAGGTTCTATGTATTTTCCCAGTATAGTAGTATAAATTTTTGAAGCCAGAACCTGAATATTTTCTAGTGATGGCGATATAGTCCAAATCATAAATTCACTCTCATGTCTCAAACCGATAGTAGAATAAGTTATAATTTTCATTCTCTTGCGTGCAGCATTTAATAATTCAAGAAACTCGCGTGAAGATTCATCTTTGCCCATCTCATTTAGCCATCGCCACTTGGGATCGACTTTATAAAATGTAAAAGTAAAGAATTTTTCAGAGTTATTTTTGTTATCGGATTCATCAGTCTTGGCATCCGATAGTTCAGGATCTTTGGTAGTTGTTGTAGCGCTCACACCATTCTCTTCTCTTTTATTTGAATTATCAATTTCATTTTTCTTAATACTAGATAAATTATCAACTTCTGAAGGGCTTTTATTCTTGTTTCGCATGACTTGTATGCTATTCTAAATTAATAAATAGTTTAATCCCGTCTCAATTGACATTTAGTTATTCCAAATGACAATGACCTGCCTATAAACCATAATACTATAGGCCAAAAGATGCCCAAGTGTTAAATGTAAAGGTTCGTGGGTAAAGGGAAGGAAATTTTTTAATAGAGTAAAATAGCTGTTTTCTTGCCAAGTACTTCTACACCCATTTATATAAAGTTTATGCAAAACCTCGTAAAAAGTGGGCACTGAAAAATGGCGGTAGTAGAAGACACAAATTTTGATTTAAATAGATTATCGCGCTTATATACTGTTTTTAGACACTGGTCTGATACTAAATATGAAAAAATCCCACACCATACTTCCCCAGTCCTCCCTCTATCAGCAGATATTGGATATTGGAAATGGCTAAGCTGTCCTATTCTCCTATTGTTTCTTCTTCATTCACTCATCTCGTTTAGAGTGGTGTGATGAGAAAGGTCTCAGTAAACCTACGTAGATGTCTTTTATACAGAATCTACTTGAGCATCGTCAGACAATCCTAGCCAGGCATACCCTTTTACCTCTAATTCCTCAGATAGCTCCTTTCCGGCTGTTTTTATTATTTTTCCTTTTGACATCACATGTACCTTATCTAGTTTATTCAAAAAACGCAAAATCCTCGCATAGTGCGTAATAACGATTACTCCTGCACCGGTTTCAATTAATTTATTGATGGCCTCAGCAACAGACTTTACAGCGTCTATATCCAATCCAGAATCAGGTTCGTCAAGAATTGCAAGATTGGGTCTCAAGACCAGCATTTGCATTACTTCAGATCTCTTTTTTTCTCCTCCAGAAAAGCCTTCATTAAGATATCTACTTAAAAAGCTTGGATCTAAGCCTACATTATCAAGATTTCTCTTTAGATATTCGTGGAATTCTTTTACTGTTATGAAAACTTCTCGATCCTTTTGTTCGGCTGTCAGCGATTTACTTAATAAATTATAGGCATTGCGTAAGAAATGACTATATCCTACTCCAGATACTTCAGTCGGATATTGAAATCCTAAAAATAATCCCTTCCTTGCTCTTTCATCTGTTTTTAAAGGAATAATGCTTTCATTATTAACTAAAATATCACCTGAAGTTATAGAATAACGCGGATGACCCAACAAAACGTTGGCTAATGTGCTTTTTCCAGAGCCATTTAATCCCATAATGGCATGAACTTCACCTTTATTGACATCCAAATTAACACCGTTAAGTATTTTTTTATCTTCAATATTGACATTTAGATCTTTGATGGTTAAGAATGACATAAAATTTTATATATCAATACATAATATAAATATTCGTCGAAATAACAGTGTTATAATTATAAAATTTATACATTTTGTTTAAATTTGGTTAATTAATTGATTAAAGTACAATAATTTATAATAATTTTTTAAAAAAAGGCATAAAAAGAAAATAAATTTTTAAACAAAAATTAGGTTATTGTTATTTTTCCTTTCATGAATGGATGAACAGTGCAATAGTAATCATGTTCACCCGGACCCATTTTTTCTGCCGGTACACTGGCTTTAGCAGCTGGCATAATAATACTTGTATCAAAAAGTTTTGCGCTTTCTTGGTCTTCAGGTCCAGTTCCGCTAGTAGCGCTATGTGGAACAGTATCATCGTTAACCCAAGTCACCAATGCATCGCTAGGTGCACTAGCAGGATCAGGTCCATAGGCAGGATTTCCTTGCGTGGAAGAACCCTTTAATATTTTCACTTCAACCTTATTGGCAAATGCAGATTCATCTACAGCCTCCGATGATGACCCCCCAGCTGCATCGGTAGCAGTAGCTACAGGAGCCGGTGGAAGTTCTTGTCTGTAAATAGAATCGACTATGCCTGCTTTTGGAATGGCTGCAGTAAACAAATAATAAGCAATAATCCCGGTTATAAGTGCCATCCCCATAAGTAAACAAAATGCTATCTTGTCAGTATTATCGGTAGCCATATTGACAACAACTTGTATTAAATCGCCCCTATTAATTTCTTTTATGATTTTATTTAACCAAAAAGAAGGTAATTTCAAATTTATCTACTATTGACGGGAAAGAAGTATCGATCGATGCACGAATCCAAATGATATAACTTTTATTTCTGATTTCAGATATTTTATTGCAACGAGAGAATGCTGAAGGGGAGAGAAAGAATCAACTGTAGTATATGTAATGACAGAATTGGTGATTTTAAATACGAGGCAATGCCACAATGGAATATTTCAGGATTCTTATGTAGCAAATGTTATTCAAAGAAGATATCAGAACACTATATAAAACAAAACCCAGAAGAAAAAAAATTAAAGTAAAAGTGCACTAAACTGGGCTGGGCTGGGCTGGGCTGGACGGACTAAGCTGAAATGAAAACTAGATTAATTCATGAATTTATTGATTAATCGACTTTACGGATCTCGACAGCCTTATTGTTTTCTATTATAGATCTAGCATTTTCAAAAGGTAAAATTGCCACATCATCTCTCTGATACGGACCATATTTATTCATATTAACGCCTACAAATTGTTCCATGGAATCTAAAAACCTTATAATTACAAAATTCTGATTTATTGAAGATACGATCTTTTCCAAAGTTTTCGATTTTCCTTCAAACAGCATTTTTAGTATTATGTTAATTCTTTGCTCTCTTTCTCTATTTCCGAAAAAAACGTATTTTTCTTCATCTGTAAGATTCGAATATTCAAATATGTTTTGTGATTTTGATTTTGAACTATTGAAAATTTTCTTGCATCTTAATACGAATATCAAAGTCGTTAATTTAACAACCAGGTTTATTAAATTGGAATTAATTTGCTTGGAAATTTTCTTCGTAGCCCCATCATTCTCTTTTTGCAATTCTAGATTCTCTTTTTCATTTTGTTCTTTTAATAAAGAAACAAGATTTGAAATATTTTGATAAAGATTGTGAGGGACAGGCTGAGGCCCGCTATCAAGATGAATTTCTCCTTTTAGAATATTAAAAATTTCTTCTATTTTTATTAAATTTGTTGACATTCTATGATCCATCAGCTCACACAATTTGTATACATGATAAGCTTAATTAGAGGTTTTTATTTTACTATATCGAATATTTCATTTGCCTTATAAAGTTATAGATGGAAAAATTGAATCTTTGAATTTTACCGCAGAGCAAATAATGATGAGACTAAAGGATGAAGAAATTAAATTTATAGATTTACAGTTTACGGGTTTGACTGGTAGATTCCATCATACTACAATGGCCTCCAATATGTTCAAAAAGGAAGATTTTGAATATGGATTGCCAAAATTGGATGGTTCTTCAATTAGGGGTTTTACTGAGATCCACGAATCCGATTTGATAATAAGACCAGACCCTTCTACATATGCAATTATACCATGGATAAAAGAAGACAAGACAGCCAGACTAATTTGTGATATATTATCCGGAGGAGAAAAGAGGAAGCAATTCAAAAAAGATCCTCGAGGTATTGCAAGAAAGGCGGAAGAGTATGTTAGACATCAAGGATATCATAATTCATTTTGGGGACCTGAAGTAGAATTCTTTGTTTTTGATAAACTAGAAGTAAATACAATGACGCCTTATAGATCTCAAAGTTATAATATTATATCAAAAGAAGCGCCATGGTCAACAGAAGGTGTAGGGTATGCACTTAGATTAAAAGAAGGATACCTCCCTAGCGCCCCGGGCGACACATTAATGCAATATCGTAATGAATGCGTCGACGTTTTGAGTAATAATTTTGGTATTATTTGCGATGCCCATCATCATGAAGTAGCAACAGCGGGACAATGCGAAATCGATATAAGATTTGATACGTTAGTTAATGCTGCAGATTCTGTTCAAAGTTATAAATATATAGTTAAAAATATAGCCAAGAAACAGGGCATGATTGCAACTATGATGCCTAAACCAATCGCACTTGATAACGGTTCAGGAATGCATGTTAATGTGAGTTTGTGGGATAAAGAAAAAAATCTATTCTTTGATATCAATGATTCCTATGCAGAAATGTCACAATTAGCCAGATATTTTGCGGCCGGAGTATTAAACCACGCTCCTGCATTGGCTGCAATAGTTGCTCCTACAACTAATTCTTATAGAAGACTAGTGCCTGGATATGAAGCACCCGTGTACATTGCCTGGAGTACTGGCAACAGATCTGCGATAATTAGAAATCCAGGTCATTATAAAGGTGAAAGGTTTGCACACATGAAAAGGATAGAATTTAGAGCTCCTGATCCGTCGTGTAATCCATATTTGGCATTTTCAGCAGTAATATCAGCTGGTTTAGACGGCATCAAGAAAAAAACATCGATACCTGACCCAATAGACGAAGATATTTTCAAAATGGCACCGCAGCGCAGACGTGAACTAGGAATTAGACAATTACCGTCATCACTTAGAGAAGCATATGAGGAATTAAATATTGACAGAGAATTTTTAAAGCCGATATTTGATGATGAAATTATAGATTCAATAATCTTACAGGAAGCTAAGGATCATCAAGAAGTTACCATAAGACCCCATCCACATGAGTTCTCACTATATGCAGACGTATGAAATATAGTTTGAAATGGCTGAGAAGATCAAAAGTATGAGATAAAACAAAGGTTAATAACGCTGGATTAACACAGTTCTAAATAATTTTTCGGAGGGGTTGTCTAGACTGGTTAGGATACCTGCCTTACACGCAGGTGGTCATGGGTTCAAATCCCATCCCCTCCATTGTATTCACGGGTTTATACATAATGCTTTTATCTAGAAAAATCAAAGTTTTATTTGTCCTCTAAACGAATGTCAATAAAAGAAAATCATAAATTTCAGTATTATAGTAATTTAGAAAATAGTAACCATAATAATCAGACTTTTGGTTCAAACCAATCACAACTATTTCATCCAACAATCGAGAAGACGTCGATGCGATAAAAAGAAATATTGAAATTGTTACTAAACATCTTAAACCTTATGTATCAAGAATATTAGATCAAATCCTACAGAATATCCCAACTAATGCAAGGATAATATGTGAATATATAATTGCAGAACAGAATGAAATAAATATCAAGGAATCGACCAAAGAGACAAAAATAAAGAGAATTGCTCACCTATCAAAACATTTTCAACATCAAAAAACATTTTGTGACATGACTAAGGATGATATCCTAGATTACCTTAACAGTTTAAGAAAATCTTCCACAGAGGACCCCACACACAGAAGCATAGGAACATGGAATGCAAGGCAAATGTTATTTCTAAAATTCTTTCGATGGTTATACAATCCACAGGAACCAGATAATAGAAGAAGAGATACTCCTGATTGTATGAAAGGAATAAAGCAGCTTCCAAGAAAAGAGAAATCACCATATAAACCAGAGGATATGTGGAGTGCCGAAGAACATGCTATTTTCTTAAAGTATTGTCCTTTCCCTCGTGACAGGTGTTATCATTCTATGGCTAACGATACATCGGCTAGGCCTCATGAGATATTAAGAGCCTATCCCAAAATTATCTTTCTATAGATGATTATGCAACAAGAGAACTGTACCAACCCAAGATAGTTCTCTACCTTCTTTTCATATCGGGTAAATAGTTTTCTGAACCTGTTG
>Ga0183260_10003991_pt1 | contig 11825 bp, 11 predicted proteins | sample AntDrymUQ4972206_2_FD_129768 | JGI IMG/M metagenome (GOLD analysis project Ga0183260, IMG submission 129768) | Polar desert sand microbial communities from Dry Valleys, Antarctica - metaG UQ497 (22.06) (version 2) (version 2) | ecosystem: Environmental > Terrestrial > Soil > Desert | place...
CAAACCACCTAGCATGGGTCCATCCCGGTTATTTGCGGTTGAGTCCTAAATCTAAGGCAGAGTTCATACCATGGCTGGCGCCGGGCCCTTCACGGCTCCTGCCCCTCGTATTGCTCCTTGAGACTGGCGACGACATTGGGATCAGCAAGGGTAGTCGTGTCGCCGAGGATCCGGCCTTCAGCGATATCACGCAGCAGCCGGCGCATGATCTTTCCGGAGCGCGTTTTCGGAAGGTCGGCCGAGAAAAGGATGTCCTCCGGGCGAGCCAGCGCACCTATTTTCGCCGCGACGAAGTTTCGCAGTTCCTCGCGAAGCTCAGGGGTCTGGGTGTGGTCGTCGCGCAGCGTCACGAACGCGGCGATCGCCTGCCCCTTCAAGTCGTGGCTCTTGCCAACCACGGCCGCTTCGGCCACCGCGGGATGCTCGACCAGCGCGGACTCGACCTCCATGGTTCCGATTCGATGGCCGGCAACGTTGAGGACGTCGTCGACGCGGCCAAGTATCCAGAAAAAACCATCGTCGTCCCGCTTCGCGCCGTCCCCGGGGAAATAGAGGTCGGGCCGATCGGGCCATTTGGTGAAATACGTTTCCACATATCGGGAGTCATCGCCCCAGATGGTGCGGAGCATCGACGGCCACGGCTGCGTCAGTGCGAGCAGGCCGCCGCCGACCGGAATTACCTCAGCGTTTGAATCGAGCAACTCGGCGGCGTAGCCGGGGAGTGCCCTGGTCGCGCTGCCGGGCTTGGTCTCCGTCACTCCGGGGATCGGAGAAATAACGATTGCACCGGTCTCCGTCTGCCACCAGGTGTCGACAATCGGACAACGGTTGCCGCCGATATGCTCCCGGTACCACATCCACGCCTCAGGATTGATCGGCTCGCCGACAGATCCGAGCAGCCTGAGTCGGGAGAGATCGTGTTTCCCGGGGTATTCAGCGCCCCATTTCATGAATGCGCGGATTGCCGTCGGCGCAGTATAGAGAATCGTGACGCCGTGGCGCTCGCAGATGTCCCAGAATCGGTCTTTATCGGGACTGTCCGGCGCGCCTTCATACATCACGCACGAAGTTCCATTGGCGAGGGGACCATAAACGAGATACGAATGGCCAGTCACCCAGCCGACGTCTGCCGTGCACCAGAACACGTCGTCGTCACGAAGATCGAACACGAGCTTTGCCGTTGCCGTTACCCCGGTGAGGTAACCGCCGGTGGTGTGCACGATTCCCTTTGGCTTTCCGGTGGTACCCGAAGTGTAGAGAATGAACAGCACTTCCTCGGAATCCATCGCTTCGGGTTCGCAGTCGATGCTGGCCGCCTCCATCAGCTCGTGATACCAGAGGTCGCGGCCATCCCGCATGTCGATATCGATGGGGGCTCCGGCGGCGCCCGTGCCGACGCGGTCACGCTTCACCACGACGACCTTCTCGATCGATGGCGTGGATTCGAGCGCCGTGTCCGCATTCTGCTTCAGCCGGACGATTTGACCTCTGCGATAGCCGCCGTCGGCGGTGACCAGCAATCTGCAATCCGAATCGTTGATCCTGTCGCTGAGCGATTCAGGTGAGAATCCGCCGAACACCACCGAGTGGATCGCTCCGATCCTGGCGCAGGCAAGCATCGCGATTGCAGCTTCCGGGATCATCGGAAGGTAGATCGCCACCCGGTCACCGCGCCCGACGCCAAGCGATCGGAGAACGTTACCGAATCGGGCGACTTCCGCATGGAGACCGGCGAACGAAATCGTTCGAGTATCGCCCGGCTCGCCCTCCCAGATGAGTGCCGGCGCATCGCGCCGCGCGCCGGCGAGGTGCCGGTCGAGGCAGTTTACGGATGCATTGAGCTGGCCGCCTACGAACCACTGGGCATGGGGTGGCTTCCAGTGGAGAACGCGATCCCACGGTCGTATCCACTCGAGCTCCGATGCTCGCGCCGCCCAGAAAGCTTCGCTGTCCGCTGCTGCTTCCGAATAAATATCGTCCGATGCCACGCTCGCAGCCGCGCGGAACTGATCGCTCGGCGGGAATCTGCGATTTTCCTGTAGAAGAACGTCGATGTCGTCCATGTGTTATTAAAGGTGTCTGGCTGGCCCGCAAACGTTGTTCGTTTTGCATGGCGCACGCCAGAGTGCGACCTTTGCTGCTCATGCAAAGTCCATCCACCGGCGCCGTTGCGACTGATAGCCTGGGCAGACAGTTCGGCTCACGGTGGGCCGTCGAAGGCGTCTCGCTGAGCATCGAACCAGGGGGTCTGCTGGCTCTCTTCGGGCCCAACGGAGCGGGAAAGACCACGCTGCTGCGGATGCTTGCGGGCTTGCTCAAGCCGTCTGCCGGCACGGCCCGGATCGGAGATGAACAATTGCCGGGCGGCTCGGCTGTCCGGCGGCGAGTGGGCATCATCTCGCACCACACTCTGCTGTACGACGCCCTCACCGCACGCGAGAATGTGGAGTTCGCCGCCAGACTCTACGGTGTTCGCGAGCCACGCGCGGCCGCCGGGCGCGCGCTCGAGATGATGGGGATGTCCGACCGGGCCGATACCCCGGTGCGCGCGCTCAGCCGCGGCATGAGGCAGCGAGTCTCGATCGCCCGGGCAACGGTTCATGAACCGGTCGTGGTGCTTGCCGACGAACCCTTTACCGGACTCGATGTCTCCGGATCACGCGCACTTTCCGGACTGCTGATGAACCTCCGCAGCACCGGTGCGGCGCTGATGCTCGTAACCCACAGCATCGACGAGGGCCTTTCACTCGCGACTCATGCAGCCATCATGCATCGCGGTCGCATGATCCGAAGTGATCGCCGAGCCGATATCGATGCATCAACATTCGGCGCCGAATACGCGTCGATGGTCGCGATGAGTGCGTGATCTGCTGCGGGATTCCTGGCTGATCGCCCGAAAAGACCTGGCAATAGAGTTCCGAACGCGCAGCGCATTCCTCTCCGCGATCGTTTTTGCACTTCTTGGCATCGTGATTTTCTACTTCGCATGGGATCCTACTGCGGTCACCACGGTGGACCTTGCCCCGGGGGTGCTCTGGGTGGTGTTTACGTTCAGCGGGCTGCTCGGACTTCACCGTTCGTTCGGAGTGGAGCAGCCGGATCGTGCCATCGACGGCCTGCTCGCAGCGCCGATTGCCCGGGAGTCGATCTACCTGGGCAAGGCACTGGCGAATCTCATCTTCGTAATCGGGGTGCAAGCCGTAGCGATTCCCGCCGTCGCGCTGTTTTACAACCTTCCAGTCGGACCGGTGCTCCTGCCGTTGTCGGCCATCGCGCTGCTCGCGGCGATAGGACTTGTTTCCGTTGGCACTCTGTTCAGCGCAATGGCAGTGAACACGCGTCTCGCGGAACTCCTGCTGCCGATGCTGTCGCTGCCGTTCTTCGTGCCGATCGTGATCCCGGCCGCGCAGGCAACCGCGAAGCTCATGAGCGGCCGGCCGGCGGGGGATGCGCTGCCATGGCTTAAATTGTTGCTGGCATTCGATATCGTGTTCGCCGTCGCGTGCATGCTCGCCTACCCATTCACTATCGAGGAATGAAAGCGACTCTCCTATCCATCGCGGCTGCAACAGCGGTCGCGATCACTTTTGTCCGGGCGATTTTCTTCACCCCGCTTGAGGCCACTCAAGGCCCGGCACAGAAGATCCTCTACCTGCACGCTCCTGCGGCGTGGGGCGCAGTTCTCGCGTTCGGCCTTGTCGGGCTGGCGAGCGTACTGTACCTGTGGCTTCGGGAGGACAGGCTCGATCGGATCGCGGAATCGTCGGCGGAGGTTGGGCTCATGTTCACTACCGTCGTGCTTGTCACCGGGCCGTTGTGGGGAAAGCCGGTGTGGGGCACATGGTGGACCTGGGATGCCCGGCTGACGCTGACACTGTTTCTCTGGTTCATCTACCTCGCCTACGTCGTGCTGCGCGGAGCGGTGGACGATCGCTCGATGCGCGCGCGCTATAGCGCCGTGCTCGGAATTCTGGGGGCGCTTCTGATTCCGTTCATTCATCTCAGCGTCTACCTGTTCCGCACTCTGCACCCACAGCCGATTCTCATGAAGCCGGGCGCGCCGTCATTGCCGAGCGAAATGCTCGCGACGTTGCTGCTGGCGTTCGGGTCGTTCACTCTGCTCTACGTGGCGCTGCTGCGGGCGCGTTACAGGTATGCCGTTGAGCGCGACGACGCCCATCCGACGGAGGCGTACGTTGCCTGACAATGCGGTGTACTACCACGCGGCATACGCCGCGGGAATCGCGATCTGCGTCGTCTACACGGTGGCGCTCAGCTGGAGGCGCAAACGCGTGCGCCGGCGCGGCGGCCACCCGGCGGAATGAGCCGCACATCGGTCACAACGACCGTTCCCGCCGAGACATCCGATCCTGTCAACGCCGGCATTCTCGCGATATCCGAGGACCGGGTGCCGGGATTCGCCCTCGAGCCGTTCGCCGAGATCGCCCGAGGCGCGGGGCTCGACGAGCTCACGGTTATCGAGCGGTTGAGAGCGATGCTCGCCTCCGGCACCATCCGCCGAATCCGCCAGACCATGATGGCGACCAACCTGGCGCCCGGCGCACTGGTCGCATGGAAGGTTGCGCCTGGCCGGCTCGACGCCGCGTTCGAATACATGTCGAAGTCCGACCCGTTTTCCGGTCACATCGTCATCAGGTCGACCGACGGCGAGACCCCGGGATCCGCTTATCGGCTGTGGACGACGCTGAAGGTACCGCTGGGCTTCTCGATGAGAAAACACTGTGAATATCTGATGCGCGTGACGGGCGCCGAGTCTTTTCGGATGATGCCGGCGAAGCGATTGTTTGCGCTTGGAGTAGGACACGTGAGACGCCGCGGAATGGAACCGGGCTCCAAAACGGAGGAGCCCGGTTCCGTGCTCGACACCAATATCGTCGACCTGTCGGCGCTCGACTGGCGGGTGCTGGGACCGCTCAAGCGTGAGTTTCGTGAGGACGAAATCACCCCGGATCCGTGGCGCGCGCGAGCGCTCGAAGCGGGAGTCTCGTTCGACGAATTCGTCACCGTTGCCCGCAGCCTCAACGAACGCGGAGTCGTTGGACGATTCTCCACTTTCCTGGAGCACGTCAAACCGTCGGCCGCCGGCGAGCGGATCACCCGCTACAACGCGCTGTTTCACTGGCGGGTCCCTCGCGGCCGCGAGATAGAGGCGGGACGCGAAGTGGGCCGGCATCATATTCTCACTCACGCGTACTGGCGTGAAGGCGGGCCGGAATTCGCGAACGTGAACATCATGGCAGTCGCGCACGGCACGGACAAGGATGTGGTTCTTGCCCACAAGGAGGCGATAGACCGGCACCTGACATCGATCGGAATTCCGGTTGCCTACACCAATGTGTTCTGGGGCGGGCGAAGCGAGATCACGCCGTCGGAGATTTCGCCGGTGGAGTACGCGAAGTGGTGCGAGAGTGTCGGACTCGACGCAAGTCTCATGGCAGGCCCCGATGAGAGGGGCGTGGAGTGAAGCAGGGAATCGTGTTTCTCGTCGGCGCGGGGCCTGGCGATGTCGGGCTGATAACCGTCCGGGGTCGTCATCTTGTCGACACCGCTGACGCCATCGTGTACGACGCCCTTGCCAATCGCGACCTGCTGCCGCCGGACGCAAAAGACACGGGACTCCCCGAGCTTTACTTCGTTGGCAAGCGCGGCGGCGACGCCAGGTCAGTCACCCAGGACGAGATCAACGCACTGATCGTGAAACTCGCCCGTGAGGGCAAACGCGTCGTGCGCCTGAAGGGCGGGGATCCGCTGGTGTTCGGCCGGGGCAGTGAGGAGGCGCAAGCACTGAACGATGCATTGGTTCCCTTCGAAATCGTGCCGGGCGTCACCGCCGGAATTGCGGCGCCCGCCTACGCGGGCATTCCGGTCACGCACCGGGGCCTGGCGACATCGGTGACGTTCGTGACCGGCCACGAAGATCCGGCCAAGGCATCGACGCAGACAGACTGGAGCTCGCTCGCGAAGGTCGGTGGCACGATCGTGATTTATATGGGAGTCAATACACTTTCATCGATCTCCTCGGCGCTGATTGACGGGGGCATGGCTGCTGAAACCCCGGCTGCGGCCATCCAGTGGGGGACGCATCCCAGGCAGCGCACCGTCGTCGCCACTCTTGCCACGCTCGCCGGCCGCATCGCCGATGACGGACTCACGGCGCCGGTCATAACCGTGATCGGATGGTCGGTGGTGTTGCGCGACGAAACAAAGTGGTTCGAGGCAAGGCCTCTCTTCGGCCGGCAGATCGTCGTGACCCGGGCCTCGCAGCAGGCGGCGGTGCTGAGCGACAGGTTACGGGACCTGGGTGCGGAAGTTCTCGAGATGCCTGCAATGCGGATCGAACGGCTCGACCCCACGCCGCTTCGCGCAGCGATACTCGCACTCGAGGAGTATGAGTGGCTCGTCTTCACGAGCCAGAATGCAGTATCCCTCTTCTGGGAACAGTTGCTGTCGTCGGCAAAGGACATGCGCGCGCTATCCGAGGTCAGGATCTGCGCGATTGGTCCGGCCACCGCGGCGATGCTTCTCGAGAAGGGAATTGCGGTCGATATCCTCCCGGAGCGATTTGTCGCCGAAAGCCTGCTCGAAAAACTCGTGGAGACAGGGGTAGCGGGGGCGCGATTTCTCTACGTGACTGCCGAAGGATCGCGCGATGTGCTGCCGGAGGGGCTTCTCAAAGTTGGCGCGGCCGTCACCGTGGTCCATGCGTATCGCTCATCGCCTGACGGCCGCGGCGCGGCGAAGCTCAGGCGCGCTCTCGAATCCGGAAAGGTCGACCTGGTATCGTTCGCTTCGGCCTCGGCGGTACGAGGCTATGTCGACGCAGTTGGTGAAGAGCTTTCAATGCGCGCACCTGCCGCGTCGATCGGTCCGATCACCAGTGAGGCCGTTACCGAGGCCGGCATCGAGCTGCGGACCGAGGCCGAAGAGTCGACGATCGACGGGCTCGCGGGCGCGATCGTGCGCGCGCTGCAATGAATTCGCTTCTGCGGATCGGGACGAGAGCGTCCGAGCTCGCACTGCGACAAGCCCGAATGGTCGCCGCGGCGCTCGGCACGCAGGGAGTGGAGTGCGAGCTCGTTACCTTCACGACTACCGGGGACAAGCGCCTCGATGAACCGCTGAGCAGTATCGGTGCGAAAGGATTGTTCACCCACGAGCTGGAAGTTGCACTGCTCAAGGGCAAGGTGGACTGTTGCGTGCATTCGCTCAAGGACCTGCCAACCGAGTCTCCAGACGGTCTGGAAATTGTCGCGCTGCTGGAGCGCGAAGATCCGCGCGACGTTCTCGTCGTCAACGCCGTCACTCAGGCGGATGGCCTCCAATCGATTCCCCCGGGGTCACGGGTTGGCACATCGAGCCTGCGCCGCCGCGCACAGCTCGCAGCAGCGCGGCCCGATCTCGACATCGTCGAGCTCCGCGGGAATGTTCCGACCCGCCTGAGAAAGGTCGATACCGGGCAGGTGCATGCGGCGATACTAGCGGCGGCGGGCCTCATCCGGCTCGACGCACGGCAGCGCATCACCGAGTTTCTCGAGCCACCCGGATGGCTCCCTGCCGCCGGGCAGGGAGCGATCGCCGTCCAGGTGAGGTCGGGCGAGCATCCAGGACGCAGTCTGCTTGAAGGGCTCGACCATCCGGCGACGAGTGTCAGCACCCGCTCGGAGAGGGCATTTCTGGCGGCGCTGGAGGGCGGTTGCCAGGTGCCGATCGGCGCACTGGCGTCTCGGGAGGCGGGCGGTGCGCTCGTGCTCCACGGATTCGTGAGCGACCTTGCCGGCCGCACGTTCGTAAGGGGTTCGCGGGACGTCGATCCCGACGCTCCGGAAGACTCCGGGCGCGCTCTCGCGGCAGAGCTTCGCACCCGCGGTGCGACAACTTTGCTGATGTCGCTCCGGTTGTCGGAACCGTCCATCACCCCGCAACCCGAGTAGAGTCATGGCCGCCTTTCCCGAGTACAGAGGTCGCCGACTGCGCCGCACCGAGCCGCTGCGCAGTCTCGTTCGCGAGACATCGCTCGCACCGTCGCAGCTGGTGCTGCCAATGTTCGTGCGCAACGGCACGAAGCATCGGAACCCGATCGCGTCGATGCCGGGTATCTCTCGGACATCGCCCGACGAACTGTTGAAAGACGCCGAGGTTGCCGCGAAACTCGGCGTTGGTGGAATCATTCTGTTCGGAATTCCGGACGCCAAGGATGCGACCGGCAGCGGCGCGTGGACCGATGACGGGGCGGTGCAGCAGGCGGTGCGGCTGCTCAAACGCGAGCTCCCCGGCATTGTCGTCATCACCGATGTGTGCATGTGCGAGTACACCGACCATGGCCACTGCGGCGTCCTCGAGGGTGGCGAAGTCGTGAATGACGCGACCCTCGAACTGCTGGCGCGTGCGGCGGTCTCGCACGCCGCCGCGGGCGCAGACATGATCGCTCCGAGCGACATGATGGACGGCCGCATAGCGGCGATCCGCGCGTCGCTCGACGAACACGGTTTCCCGAACGCGCCGCTGCTGAGCTACGCCGCGAAGTTCGCCTCTGCGTACTACGGGCCCTTTCGCGACGCCGCCGAATCCGCGCCCGCTAGTGGTGACAGGAAGGGATATCAGATGGACCCCGGCAATGCGGACGAGGCGTTGCGGGAAGTCTTCGCCGATATTGACGAGGGCGCCGACGCGGTGATGGTCAAGCCGGCGGGGCCATATCTCGACATCGTCGCGCGCGTCAAGGAGGCAACCGGCTACCCAGTAGCCGCGTACCAGGTGAGTGGCGAATACTCGATGATCCGCGCAGCGGCCGAGCGGGGATGGATTGACGGCGAGCGGGTGATGATGGAGTCGCTGCTCGGAATCAGACGCGCCGGTGCTGATTTCATTGTCACTTACTTCGCGGTCGAAGCCGCGCGACTGCTTTCTCAGGCACGACCGTTGCCTTCTGTCGCGACATGACCCTGACCCTCGCCGACGGCATCAACGGCATGCCGAAGGTCGTCCTCGTGCACTCGTCCGGCGCGGCCGCCGAAGTGTACCTGAACGGCGCCCACCTTACGTCGTGGGCGCCGGCGGGCGGACACGAGATGCTTTTTCTCAGCAAGGCGTCGCGCTTCGAGCCGGGCGAGGCGATCCGCGGAGGAGTGCCGGTCATTTTTCCGCAGTTCGCCGACAGCGGGCCACTGCCCCGGCACGGCTGGCTGCGGAAGACAGCGTGGGAGCTGCGCGACGCGGAATCGGACGAGCCGGACGTGTCGACCGCGACCTTCTGCGCGAGTGCCGACGAGGCTTCGCGCGCTATCTGGCCCCATGAGTTCGGCGCCGAATTGACCGTAGCACTTGGTGAAAAAAACATCGACATCGAGTTGTTGATCAACAATACAGGCAATGACGCATTCTCATTCACTGCCGCGTTGCACACGTACCTCTCGGCTGGTGATATCACTTACGCCGAGCTGATCGGTCTGGGAGGGACGACGTACGTTGACAAGACCGCCGCCGGGGCGCTGAAAACCCACCGCGACAAGGAACTGCGCGTAACGGCGGAGACGGATCGGATATACCTCGGTGCACCGTCGCCGCTGCGTTTCATCGATCATACCCGCGACACTTCGGTCGAGATTGCGCGCTCGGGGTTCCCGCATATCGTCGTGTGGAACCCGTGGGAGTTTGCCGCCCGCGCGATCGTCGACATGGACGACGATGAGTACCTCCGGATGCTGTGCGTCGAGGCGGCGCTCGTTGGCAGAGAGCTCAGGCTCGATGCTGGTGCGAGTTGGAGCGGATCCCAGCGGCTCGCTGTGCTTTAAGGGATCCCGATCGTCCGTAGCACGTTTACCGGTTGGCTGTTGCGCTGCCGCTCTCGCTCCCTTCGCCCTAGCTTTCCGCTCTGCCCCACGGAGACCACAACGAATGAAGTACCGCACCTTCCCCGGAACATCGATCGCCGTAAGTGAGATCGGATTCGGCACCTGGACCCTGTCCACGGGCTGGTGGGGAGAAAAGACGGACGACGAAGCGATCGCATTGCTGCGCATGGCGCGCGACCAATCCGGAATCAATTTCTTCGACGCCGCCGACACCTACGGCAACGGGAGGAGCGAGTATCAGCTCGCCTCGGCGTTCCGCGGACAGCGGGACAGCGTCGTCATTTCGACCAAGATCGGCTACGACATCTACGACGCCGCCGCCGCGACGGCGCGCCGCGGACAAAGTGAGCTGCCGCAGCGATTCGAGCCCGACTACATGCGCTTCGCCGTCGACAAATGCCTCGAGCGCCTCGAGACAGACCACATCGACGTGCTGCAGCTTCATAACGTCAAGATGGAGCATGTCCGCGACCCGGCTGTCTGGGAGACGCTCCGGGAGCTGAAGGCAGAAGGGAAGATTCGCGTATGGGGAGCCGCATTCGGTCCGGCAATCGGATGGCTGTACGAAGCCGCCGAGCTTTGCGAGCGTGAGCCTGATGTCGGGACCATTCAGATGATCTGGAATATTCTGGAGCAGCACCCTGGTTCAGCGATGATCGAATCAGCCCGCGAACACGCACCGAACTGTGTGTTCAACATTCGAGTGACGCATGCATCGGGCATGCTCGAGGGCAGGTACACTGAGGATACGGTTTTTGCCGCCAACGATCACCGTCGGCACCGGCCGCGCTCGTGGCTTGTGAATGGCCTCAGGAAAATGCGCAGTCTTGAATTTCTCAGCGCGCGAATGACCATCGGCCAGGCGGCGCTGAAATGGATGCTCGCTGAGCCCGCAGTGATCAGCGCTCTGCCGAACATCTACGACGAAGCGCAACTCTCCGAGTTCGCAGCGGCCAGCGACATGGCGCCGCTGCCCGACGAGGAGATGGACCGCATCGCGAGGCTGGCCGGCGACAACTTCGGAGTCGAAGAACCGCCAATGGCATACAAGGGCACCATGGAACGAGCCGCGCCATGAACCCCTGGCACGATTTCCCCATCGGATCCAATCCCCCGGAAGTGGTCACGGCGGTGGTCGAGATTCCGCGTGGAAGCCGCAACAAGTACGAGCTCGACAAGGAGACCGGGCAGTTCCGCCTCGACCGCGTGCTGTTCTCGGCGGTTCACTATCCCGGTGACTACGGATTCATCCCCCGGACCCTGCATGAGGACAACGATCCGCTCGACATCATCGTCAGCATCAACGAGCCGACGTTTCCGGGTTGCCAGATCGATTGTCGCCCGCTTGGCGTTCTCAAAATGCTCGACCGGGGCGAGCCCGACGACAAGATCATTGCTGTCCCATCGTACGACCCGTTCTACAACGAATACTTCGACATCGCCGATCTCTCACAGCACTACCTCAAGGAGGTCGAGCATTTCTTTCACATCTACAAGGATCTCGAGGGCAGGCGCGTCGAGATCCTGGGATGGGAGAAAAGCGAAGTAGCGATCGACGTCATCAGGGATTCGATAGCACGGTACGAGGAGAAATACCTGCGAGTGGGGCCGTAGATCGAGCCCTCGAGACTCGCCCTTATCCGGGCGGTATTCGCAGTACTACTTCGTCGCCCTCGCTCACGCTGATCGTTTCGCTCACCGGCGTGCGGCTACCCCCGATCGGATCGGCCTGAAACCGCAGCGTGCTGACACCGAAAACGACGCTCGGCGGAATTGTCAGCTCAGTGGTGTTGAGGCCTCTCGCGGTTCCCAGCCGGATCCGCTGGCTGCCGCTGATGACATAGATGGTCATGTCGAGCAATGCCTGATTGTCGACGCTGACCGTAGTGCGCGGGGTGGCTGCTGCCTGGCGTCGCCCGGCAGCCGTCGTGCAGGCCGCAAGTGTCAACGCCA
>Ga0183260_10003992_pt1 | contig 11824 bp, 12 predicted proteins | sample AntDrymUQ4972206_2_FD_129768 | JGI IMG/M metagenome (GOLD analysis project Ga0183260, IMG submission 129768) | Polar desert sand microbial communities from Dry Valleys, Antarctica - metaG UQ497 (22.06) (version 2) (version 2) | ecosystem: Environmental > Terrestrial > Soil > Desert | place...
GGTATGGGTATGGGTACGAGTGTGGCTTCAAAGTACAATCTGGTTCAATTTCGTCAATATTTTACAGAGCATAGACACGGCGACGGCGGCAAATAAACCCATTTTGGAAACCTAAATGAAAAAATAAACAAAAGGTTTGACGAATGTGATAATAAAATATATTTTGTGCGGCTCTTACATCAAACTATGAGAAAAAACAGACTGCCGTCCATTTCTGATATCGTCTTAGAATCAAAGGAAGAAAGGATTATTTACTATAGAAAATTTTTTGCTGAATTGAGACTAAATAGATTATACTTTCAATTGACGATATTGAATTATTTCTCAAGTCTGGATAGAGCAGGCAATAGTGAATCATTCACAAGCGAACTTGATAACTACGTTTCTTTTTTTAAAAAAATGGATAATTGGCTGGAAACTCTAAAATTTGAGGGATTGTACCCCGAGTTTCAAGAACAATGCCTAGATGAAATAAAAGCTATAGAACAGATTATCCAGAGTTATGAAGGTAAGATGAAAAACTAAACACCAGGTTTATTATCCAATTCACCAAGGTAATTAAGAATTGCATTAACTATTTTTTCATGATCTGCTTCTCTCTCAAGTGATAGTCTAATTATGTGTCCACTGATTGGAAAAGAAAGCATTTTAATTTTTTCCCTGACTGTTAGTGAATAAACGACCTCTCCTAGTTTAGAGTCAAAATCGGTATGTAATTTTGAAATTAATGCAAATTCCATATAAATTTTTACAGATTCAGTTTCAGATTCCAGTGATATTTTTCCAGGTCTCATTCCACCATACACCAATCTACCCATATCATCTATCAATCCTACAAATCTGATGTCTTGGTCTAGTCCTATAATATAATCATAAATGGATTTATAGTCTAATTTATTATCATTTATCAATACTTTCACCAACTAGTTTCAAATGCCAGACCATCATATTTAGTTTTGCAAGTTTATTGTATAAATCAGTTTCTGATACCGCCCCCTCCACGCTCGTTAACCGGTTTGATTCTGATTAAAGAAGAAATGTTCAAGATGGCTATGGTAGCGATTAGTGAAATAATAATATACTAATAATAATCATATTCTGACTTTTAGTAATTCATAAAACCCGATCGACGGTTAGAGTAGGGTTAGAGTTAATTATGTGGGACAAAGTTCACAAGAGTATTTATTTTTAATAATACTATTTTTTTGTTTAAAGTTGTCGACAGGCTTACAGTAAATCTAGTATTTTATTATATTAGAAAATACTTTGGCATGTAAATCTGAAAAAGTAAAAATGAGGTAGGCTGACTATGGAATTAGCACGATCCCACTTCTACTGTTGCTTGCCGATCTTATTTGATCAGTTCGTACCCTAGCATATGTATCAAAGTATAAATAGGATGATCATTTTTCGGATGTTTGTTTGGGATTTTACGAGCAGTGACCAGGATGTGAAAAGACAATAGAACGACTGGTACTCTACTTTCATCATCTAGTAGAGAAGGAGGATGAGGAGGAAAGAAAATGAATGTCTATAGACTTGAAATAACTGCCCCGTAGATCGAGGGTATGCGGCGTGTTATAATTTTCTAAAGGGCTGTTGTCCAGGTATAATAAATACAGAAATAATTTTTCGGCTATGCTATATGTAATAGTATTAATCGACCAGTGAATAAGGGAATTGAGGAGGCTGTTTGCTCTGAACATGTCATCGGTTCGCAAATGGAATGATGATTTCTAGTTTTGCCTCATGAATTATCGGTCTAGACATTTTCAGATTAGACTTGTTCCACATATTCAAGATAGAATTTGACCTTAACTTGATTATGTACTACAGATTATATTTAAGGATCCTTCAATGAAATACAATTCAAATGCAGAGAGGATTTATAGTTTTAATTGTATGTGGTGCTCTATTTTTGTCTTCTATAATTGTATTCTTTATGTGGGGAATGTCGATTAGTGGTATGTTTATTCAGAATAATCCAACTCTCTCTACGAACCAAGTCACCCTTGATCCTTTAACGTCCTATAATTCTAGTATTTTCATTAATTCTACCGATAAGCTGCTAACTATTACCATTGATTCTATAGACAACGATCAGGTAGTGCTTAATGAATTAGTAACCGATCCTGAGGGAAAAATAGTTTCTAATTCTACATTTCAGAAAACCTATTTTTCTACTATATCTCCTAATTCAACTGGGAAGTATGAATTCTCGGTGTCTAATATGGATCAAAACAGTAAAGCCACAGTTTATCTATTCTTCGGGAATTTGCCCTTCATAAAGGAAAATGGTGAAATAGACCTTAGTAGTTTTGGTGGTCTGGTTTTAGGTGTTATATTGTTTATAGCTGGATTAGTGAGTTTTATTATCGGTATAATTTTATATCTTAAAGACAGAAACAAAGAAAAGTACCGTGGTTTTATACCACGATAACCAACAGATTTCAATATCCTTAACTCGGTCCATAAGGCTCAGTAAGAAAAAGTAGAATAATTGCGTATTAGCAGATTAGATAAAATGCTTTGAGTACGACCAAATTTGAGACTATAAAGAGAAGGCATTCAAATTTATTCTGATATATTAGTTATGGTACGAATAAGAAATAACCAATACAACATATGCTTGTATGAGGTACGAAAACAGCGATAAGTCAATTCAAAATCTTGATCGATTATTTCAAAATGGGAATATATCATTTAGAGAATTTTCAATCAGAGAATCAACAATCAATTAATGAGACTATTTAAAAAGTAAATATCAATATCGAAAGTTAAAAAAAATAAAATTAGTTGTTTTGTTGGCCTAGGTTATTGCTGCCACTGTTAAATTGTCTTTGAAGGTTTACATTATTACCAGATAAGAAGTTAGCTGAACCGACTGATTGACTGCTTTGTGAGCTAGATTGTGATTGACTAATGCTTTGTTTTGCCTTGTTACTCTTTTTTGCTTATGCATCTTTTGACATTGCTAATGGAGCTACGGTCAATGCAAATGCAATTACGATTGCGCTACAGGTTAAAACTGTTTTTGTGTTCATGTGTATTTCATTCTAGAAGACACACAATTGTAAGTTTTTTGTTTTGGCAACCAAACCCAAAATTACACAAATCCGTTGATAACAGGGAATAAAATAGAAATCACTATGTATGAAAAATACTATAATACTATAATCTAATAATTCGCTATATATTAGATTAGTTAAAATTATATGCTAAAATATATTATTTATTTTAACTAGAACCTTGTTATATATCATTTTAAAAGAATTTAAACAATGCAAGTCAGATTTAGTAAATGCGGGTATATATGATTACAAAAACTAATCCTTTTGTTCAATCTAGAATCTTTTTTAACAACTCCGTGTTTTATTTGAATATTGGACGACAATAGAATTTTGGAAAGTATGTTTCCCTCTGATATACTTCCAAAAGTTTATCCAAAAGAACCAACCCCCCAAGAAAAGTCTGAAATTGATGATGTATTAGATAGTAATATTTTTAATGTTATGCTAAATCGGCGATCACAGAGAAATTTTGAAGAAAGGGAAATAGAGGATTGGAAGATTGATATAATATTTGCTGCGGCTGATACAGCTCCCACTGCAGGTGGATTTCAAGGTTTTGAAATATATCATATTAAAAGGGGCGAATTAAAACAAGATCTGATAAAAGCGGCTAACAACCAGCCCTATGTGAATGCACCATTGGTTTTGGTATTTTGTTCTAATCCATCAAGAATTAAATTAAATTTTCATCCAGATGTTTTGCATAAATTTTCTATTCAAGACGCCACTCTTGCCGCTGGTTATGCCCAATTAGCCGCCCACGCCTTAGGATTGAGCTCAATTTGGATAGGCATGTTCAATGAACATTTGGTAAAAGAAATAGTCGATACTGATTTGCAGCCTTCCTCAATCTTGTGCATTGGATATCCAAAGAAAATGCTAATTCCAAAACCAAAAAGAAATCTTACAGATCTAATACATACTGTCTAATTTTGTTCTTTTCAACTATTACCTTTTTAGGGTTAGCATAAAAATGGCAGTTAGTTATTCTGAAAATGATATTGTAATTTGGTAGATCAACAGGATTTTTCTAGTCCTCAAATTAATTATAGATTCATTTGAAGTTAGAATGTTTTTAAGAAAATCTGTCAGAATCAATTTTAAATTATTCTAAAGTATAGTGATATCAAATTAAAAAAAGAGTTTAAGAAAAAACTAAGTGAATTGGTATTCACTGGTTCTTGTAGATTGCTGTATAAGGGAAATCAAACGATTTGTATAATTCTGAAACGTCAGTATTAGTATTCGTGTCTAATTGCTCACTCAAATCTATTCCATCTTCAAATATCTGTTTTGAGACAGATTCGGATGACTTTTTATTATTATCATTATTGGTTTCAAGCGGCTCGTCTGATTCTGTGCCCTTATTCAGGTTGATTGGTTTTATGATGTTATCATCTGGTGAAGCTACTGCAGGACCTGCGGTTAGTACATTGTTAGTCTTACTTTCCATCCCATTACTTTCATCAGCGTCTTCTTCATCATTTGAAGATAAAGCATTATTCATTTCAGATTTGTCTTCTGAATTCTTTGATTCTTTGGAAACCTCATCATTACATGACGTAGCATCTTTCATGTCAAAATCACTAGATTGCTCTGTATCACAATTTAATAATTCGTTTAGGGCCATCGCAGAAGAAACCTGACTTAGTCCAATTGAGATTACTAGGGAAAATACTGCTGCTACTAGAACACCTGCGTTTTTTGTAGAAAAACTTTTAGTACTGGTCATAGACATTAAGGAATTGATTTTTATAATTTATATCAAATTTGAAGAATGTAGCAGTAAAAAATTGCTAACTAAATTTATTTATTAATTCTTCTCATGAAATCAACTATTTTGAACTAAACTTGAAACAATTCTGATTGTAATTAGTTATATCGTATAGGCATTAAATAGAATTAATGTTGAAATTTAATTGAAATGCCGCAATTCATCTTTATCCAAAGATGTATTAGAACAAAAACCATAACTCCTACTATAGTTGAAATATTACATAACTGCTGTTCTGGGTAATATTTTGGTAAAAAATAACTTTAACAATTACATGCTATCTAAATTTACTGGGATTAGGATAAATACTAAATTAAGTATATAACCTAAATGATACAACCCGCAAGCATTACAATTAGCATCGAGGTAGAAAAGCTATTAAAGTTGAAAAAGATTATTAAGGACCTGTTTGAATCAAATTCGTTAAATTCTGACGAAATTGAGGAGTTTATCAAATTTACATTATTTATTGTTTTCGACGAATACAAAAGGGATGTCCCTTCATTGAAAAAGTTTTATTCAATGAATCTGGCAAAGTATCTAGAGAACAGAGATGGTCGGAGTCAGACCAAGCCTTAATGATGTTGTTTAGATTATAATGAGAAATATACTAATTTTAAAAAAAAGGGTGATGGAAAGCATTAATTTTCTGAGTTTTAGTAAAAAATAAAAAAAAGCAATAATCCATCCTTAATAATGGAACACTGTGTCACCAATTGTTTTCTTCCAATCAGAACGGATACCTGGCTTTCCTTTTAGTTTTTCAATATAATTAAATGCAGAGATGCCTGCAGCCGCACCATCACCACATGCTGCCACAATCTGCTTATAGGGAATGTTTGTTGCATCGCCAGAGGCAAAAATGGCTGGGTGGGTGGTCTTACCTCCATCAGTAACCTCGATCTCACCTTTTGTGTTAAGTTTGATATGATGTTTAACAAAATCTAGATTTATCTTTGACCCCATTTCGACAAATAAACCATCAACGTTTATCATTTTCTCTGCTCCACTATTATCTTTAATTTGAATTTGCTGTAAAGAGTTGTTCCCTGAAACTGAGGTCACAGAACTATTCGGAACAAGTTCTACATTGTTTTTCTTTTTAATAGATTCAATCATATCCTTATCTCCTCCAAGTTGACCACCGCGATAAATTAGGTATACTTTTGACGCCATTCTAGACAACAATATTCCTGATTCTAAAAGGTAGCCTCCAACACCAACAGTTGCAGTTGTTCTACCTTGATAAAATGGTGCGTCACACTTTGTACAGTAATGAACACCTTTGTTTTGAAATTGGATTTCATTTTCAACCCCCAAATTATTAGGAACTTTTCCTGGGGCAAGAATTAGTGATTTTGTGAGATATTCGGAGCGTCCCGTTTTTACCTTCAGGTCGGTACTGCCTTCGACTTGATCAACTTTTTCCACGGTATCAAAAGTCAGTTCACCATTAAAAGTTAAGTATTGGTTTTCCAAGGTTTTAGCAAGGAGGGGTCCACTGGACATTATGGTTCCTGGGTAATTTTCAAGCTTAGGAATAAGGTTCATCTGTCCACCCAAATCCTTTGAAATTAAAAGACATTTGGCTCGCTGTCTTGCAACAAATATGCCCGCTGAGAGTCCAGAAGGACCTGCCCCTACTATGATAACTTCATATTCTTCAATTGACAATCTTAATCATTTCTCCAATATTCTACTTTCTACAAAACGTCTTGATTTCTCTTATGACACGGATATCAAAGTAGTCATATTCTCGATTCCGTCAATAAGGGGTAACTTTTCGTCTATTTCACTTTTCACTTGTTGCAAATTATCTGACTCAAATATAACCACTAAATCATAAATTCCATACACAGACTTTACTGCTTTAGCTGTTGATAACTGTTTGATTTGATCTACTACACTGGATTGCTTCTTATAATTAACATTCAGTAACACATAGGCTTCACTCAAAATAATCTGTAATTATGGTATTGCCTTTATTAATAAAGATTGATATGCTATGTCATTTTATCTTATTGGATAGTTATTATTTCAGAATTTTTGTATATTTAATATTTCAGATCAAGTTTTTTTACATATTCTAATCCAAATTTCACGGCAGAAAAATAATTTCTATCCGAAATTGTGGGTTCAAAACTAATTTTGCCTTTATATGAAACTTTTTTTAAGGTCTTTATTATTGTATCAAAATCAATGTGACCATATCCAGGCATATTCCTGTTGTTGTCGGCAAAGTGCATGTGAGTGAGACTAGACTGAGAATTCAAAATCGTATCCTCAAAAGAATTCTCTTCAATATTCATATGAAAAGTATCTAACATAAGTTCTAAATCATCACATCTTTCAATCAATGGTATTACGTCCGAATAAGTACAGCAGTAAGGTGTGGAATATCGATTGAGTGGTTCGATCATCAAAGAGACATTTTCTTCTTTTGCATTTTTTAAAAGACGGGTCAACAAAGGCACACAACTTTCCAAAACTTTGGCCTTTTTATTTTCTGTAACGTTCCTATGAGTTACATCAAAAGAATAAATAGGATCTGAAATCAAACATAGATTAATTCGTTTTCCTCCAAAACAGTTACATAATTTTATACACTTTAATACATAATCTTCAGCATATTTTAAGAATGATTTATCGTTACTCAGTAGCCGCCTTTTCCATCCATTTGGACTCGACTTACCCCAAATCCCGGTGATTCCTATTACGTTTGCGTCAAATGAATTTAGAACATCCTTGAAATATTTCCAGTCTATATCATCGGGTTCTCCATATAGTTCGACCTCAGTTAAGCCTAACTGGCTTAAATTCTCTAGCGTTTCTATATCGTTTTTTTGTATATTTAAAAATGAAGATAAGGTAATAGAATATGAAAATGTCATTTTTATGTTGATTCTTTTTCTCTGTTATAGTCTGCGAATGTCCAATTTAATTTTCCCGTCTTTTTAAACAAAGTTCTTCCTTACAATGTCAAAAATATCCAAGCATTTTATTACGGGGTGCCCGTCAAAATTATCTTTTCTAATATGTTCAATCTTTTTGCTCGATAGAAACGTAGATAATCCTTCTCCAGATTCAATATCATATGGCCTTCCATGTGAGCCTTTGATAAGGCGTGTATCTGTAGAAATACACTTTCTTTTCGGATCTATGAATAGATCTAGAGGATCATAGCCGGGTTTTCTGTGAATATCTACTGTTTTAGTAAAGCTAGGTGCTTTGCTATTATCATCAATTCCACCTACATCTGGGTTAGAGATTTCTTTTCTTTGGTCATCATACCACCAGTAGTAACTAAACCATCTGTCTTTTTCCGCAATGGCTATGAGTTCGCCGCTTCTTTCGTGATCAATGTAAAGTTTCTGTTTTTCTTTCTCCTCACAAACTTTCTCTATTCCAGGAACATCTTCAAGTGTACTCCTAATTTTCGCCTTACTTGTACTATTACTATCCTTTAGGTAAATGTGTGCTATCTGATGATCCACTACTGCAAAGGCATCACTATACTCATAATCAATATACTCTTTTCCATTTATTGTTCTTACTTGAAGCAATCCCTGTTCTCTTAGAATCCTATTTATTGGTATTGCATCCTTAACATCGTTAAATCCGTACTCAGATAACAAGAGGAATTGAGTATCATCAAATATACCGGCTTCCTTAACCTTTTCTATAATATTACCAACGTAGCCATCGATATGTTTTAAATCATCGGTCACCTGCGAACTCGATTTACCGAATTTTTGCGCGGTATAATCGAGTTGGGGGAAATAAGCATACATCAAATTTGGACGATGGTTTTTGATAGTGTATTGTACTGATTTTGTTATCCATTCAGAGGACTTTATAGATGCAAATGGGCCCCAATAATTCATTAAATTGAATTCGCCAACTTCTTTGCTTATTGCCTCATAATAGTTTACTGGTTTAGAGTAACACCATATATCCATCTGTCCGTTTTCTAAATGAATAGGACGAGGAGTAACAACATAGTCATTGTTTGAATACATCGAGTTTTGCCAGAATAATATTGCTGTTTTAAGCATGCTATTTTTGTTTTTTAAAGAATCCCAGATTTTTTCAGACCGAACCAAATTAGTAGATTGCTCCCAGAATAAAGTCTGCAGGTTTTCTCTATCAAAAAATCCGTTTGAAATAATTCCATGATCTCTTGGATATTTTCCTGTCAAAATGCTAGCTTGTACGGTACTTGTAACTGATGGAAATACGGGTTTCATATATCCATATTCACCTTCGTTTTGAAACAAACTCGAGATGTTAGGATATTTTTGAGATGAAGAATCTAAGTGAGAAACATCTAATCCCACAATATCTAGAATAATAAAATATTTTGAATTTTTATTATTGTTGTTTGCCAAGCAAAAGAATCTATTGGCTTTAGTATTTATTAATCAATAGAAATGATGATTAAATAAATTTTTGACTAGAGGCAGTATACACGTAGCTTTGATTGCCCAGTATTGTCCACGTTAATATTAACTTGGAAAAACCAAAATAATAGTTAGCGACTGGATTTCCGTTAATTAATTGCTTAATCCAACAAAGAAATAAAGATTGATTGATTTAAACAAAAGAAAGAAAAGGAAAACTATGGCAGACATATATGAAATTAGTTTGTCAATTTATACGTGTATTAATCAATCTTTTGTATTTTTAAAAGTATCTCGCACTTGGGACAACTCAACCCTAAGAACTTGAACAATAGGTCCCCATCCTCAAATTCCTCTGTTATTAATTGACTTAGATTTATTACTTCTTTACAAGATGGACATTTTGCCATATGTATGAGATGTTGTCAGTTCTTATTTAAAATTAGTGAATGATATGATGACCACCTCTACCAGCTGCTTGGACAGAGATATAACATGTCGAATTTTCAATTATCGTTTGTACTTTTTGAATAATACACACTCAAATATGAAGCTATTTTGGTCCTTGCAGGTTAGACATATTTAGAAAATTACTCACAAACGGAAATGGTTTTTAGTTCAAATGCATCTTTACCGGGATGAGGTTAAATTCTTTGTGTCTAGTAAGTATATTATTTGATGGTAGCCTAATGAATTCAATATGTATTGGCATCCAATAGAGTGAACATACAAAGGGACGATGATGGGAAATTAAGTAAAACATGTTTCTCATTATCAGATACTCCAATAAAAAAAGATAAATCAAGTTTTGATATCGGCAGCGAACTAGGTCCATATTTGTTTTGTGAACTACATGAATTTGAAATGAAAACGAATATTCATACAAGAATTATTTATGTATGTTACCAGATATAGTACAGGTTATCTTCTCATGTTCAATAGTAAGAGTATTTTCCTGTTGGAAGTCGGACTTGAATATTCAGAAAATAATGAGGGTGGATGGTAGGAAAGTAATAATGTTCATCGCGGAATTTAATGTGTTAAAGTTAAAGTGATCTATTATTGCTTTTGATAATCAAGAAACTGTTTATATTACTGTTAGGTGCACCTAATATTGCATCTAATAAAGCATTGTTGTCAAGCAAAATCAAGATCCAAATCCCTTGCTTGATGTCCCAATGTCTTACCTGCAAACCAATACACATCTGGAAAATCTGGAAGTTGTTGAAAGGGTTGGCGTCACATTACACCGGGATTGGCTTAGTGATGGAAAAAAGGATGATATTTTAAATGTCACCCAATTTTCATCTTTCAACAAAATTATCCTAATATTAGATTTCATATTCAATTCAGCAAAATCTATTAAATGTATAGATCTAATCAAGAGTAAATAAAGAAAGCCAGGATCATACCTTAATTACCTTTCTGCATATGTAAAAATATGAAAGGCTATCAAAAACTAACTATCATTACTTCTATTTTGGGACTTATAATTCCGTTTATCGGACTCTTTTTGTATTTTCTGATTAATAGCTTTATTGGAATCCCAATATTGGCACTTTTCGTTGGTTGGGCGCTACTAATCGCGATAGCTATAATAGCAATAAACGTAGGTGCAATTGTTGCGGCCTTTAAAATTAAAAATACGAAAATCGTGGGAGGTATCTTGATAGCATGTGGGGTACTCCTTTTTGCACTGATTCAATGGTTTGCAATACCGGCATTGGTACTATTTGTCATTGCAGGGATATTGGCCCTAAGAGAAAAGAAGACGCTCAGTAATTTTAAAAGCGAGAATCTAAAACCCTAGTAAGATATTTATTATAATAATTTTTAGACAATTCTCGCATTAATTTTTTTAAAAGTATACTAGAAACACTTACGACGAAGGGGCCTGTTTTAGATAAATATGAAGATAAAAATAGTAAATATTTAAAATGTTCTTTTTATTTTTTCATTTTCGACAAAAAAAACTGCCGGAATTTATTTTAATCTTCACTCATTTCCTTCTCAGCGTCTTCACATTCTGACATATCTCCGATACCTGATGACCCCTTCTTTTCACTGCAATTATTTATGTTGTAATAATGTATGCCGTTATTATCAATCAAGTATTGGCCTCTTTGCTGAGAATCAGATAAGATATTATTGTTAGAAACATCATTACTAAAATTCTGGTTTTGAGTATCATTAGTGGAAACTGTGGCCTTTGGAACCGTTACCTTATCTGATCCAGCAACAGCAGATGATGTGGAATTTGGCTCGATATCACTCTGGGCATTTGAATTAGTACCATTGTTACTGCCAGAATTTTCAGTTAAATTTGAACCTTCATATGGGATTATAATTGTTGTAACTGGATTATCTTCAAAATCACTTACAGAAGAATTTGAAATTGTTGAATTCTTCTCAGGCAGGAAAGAAGTAGCATGACTGTTTGATACGTCTAACGACCAGTTCATGATGCATACTGTTGATACAAGGCAACATACAATTAGAATTGATGAAAAAGGGATAGATTTCTTCATAGTAATATACACTTCGTGAACCTATTTAAAAAAATTTGTAAACCAAGCAAC
>Ga0183260_10003993_pt1 | contig 11824 bp, 13 predicted proteins | sample AntDrymUQ4972206_2_FD_129768 | JGI IMG/M metagenome (GOLD analysis project Ga0183260, IMG submission 129768) | Polar desert sand microbial communities from Dry Valleys, Antarctica - metaG UQ497 (22.06) (version 2) (version 2) | ecosystem: Environmental > Terrestrial > Soil > Desert | place...
GCGCGGCCAGGTTAGCCCTCACACGCTCGGCGATGAGGCCGGCCAGCGCAAACGCCGACGTGGCCGCGGGCGACGGCGCGTTGCGCACGTGCAGCGCGCGCGGCGTCTCGTGCACCACGAAGTCGTCGACCAGCGATCCGTCGTGGCCCAGGGCCTGGGCGCGCAAGCCGGCGAACCAGTGGCTGAAGTCGCTCGGCTGCAGCGCGGGCACGTAGTCGGCGGCCGTTCGCGCGAAGGCCCGCGGGCGCGCCGCGTGGTGGAGCTCGGTCACACCGGTTCGCCACCAACGTCCGGCCATCCTTCAGGTACACGGCCAGGCCAGGGTGGAGCGCAGGCGTCGAGCCGGAAGCAGGGCGGTTGGACCCAGCGAGACCTCGCCATCGATGTGGCGGGTCAGGTGGACCCCCAAGAACGGAAGGTCCGGTTCGGGGGCTGGATAGATCAAACCCTTCACCAAATCGCGTCGTTGCGGATCGACTCGGCGGTACGCGCCGCGAAAGGGCACGATGCGGGGGTCGGCCGGGGCGCCGCCCATCACGGCCAGGCGATCCGATGACCCTCCGGCACAGAACACGGTGTAGCGTGCGTAGGTCTCACCACGGGCGTGACGCAGGGCGATCCGGGTGCTTGTGGTGGAGATGCCCGAAACGCCCGAATTGGGGGCGACGGTCGCTCCGCCGGCCCGCACATCGTGAGCCAAGGCTTCGGCCACCTTCGAGAAGTCCACGATTCCGGTGGCGGGCGAGTGCAGCGCCGCCGTGCCGACACAGTGGGGCTCGATCTCGACGATCTCTTTGCTTCGCAACCGTCGCAGGCCGGGGACGCCGTTGGTCCGCCCGCGGCGCTCGAGCTCATCCAGCGCGGGAATCTCCGACTCGTCACGGGCCACGATCAGCTTGCCGCAGCGCTCGTGGGCGATCGAGTGGCTGCTCGCAGTACTCGTACATGGCCCGGGCCCCTCGACGCACAGGTGCGCCTTCAGCGACCCGGGGGGCGTAGTACACGCCGGCGTGGATCACCCCGGAGTTGTGTCCGGTCTGCTCCATGCCTACGCGATCGTTGCGCTCCAGGACGCAGACGTTGTGCCCCTCGACGGCCAGGGTGCGGGCCACGGCCAGGCCAAGGATGCCCGCCCCCACGACGGCGATGTCGTGGTCGCCTTTCGGGTCGACCCCGCCGGACACGGGCGAACCTACAACTCGACTAGGCGCGCTCGCGCGGGCGCTCGCCCACGAGCTCGCGTGCTTCCGCTGCCGCGCTGCCCCTCTCGGCGTGGTGCTGGCGCTCCTCGAGGAGCGCCACTCGCTGGGCCAGCACCTTGGCCTGATCGGTCAGGCGCGAGACGGCGATGGAGAAGTGCAGCAGCAGCAGCAGCACGAATCCGAACGCCGCCACGAACAGCGCGTTGGACGGCGTCGCGATGCCGATGGCCTCCGACACCCGCCCGAGCAGGCTCGTCCACGACGCCAGCACCAGCAGCACGAGGGCGCTGCCCATCCACAGCAGGGCGTAGCGCTCGAGCAGCCGACGCCGCCGCACCAGGTCCAGCACGACCAGGAACAGCGCCGCGCAGGCGACGATCGAGACGGCTTTTAGGCGGGCGTCGATCATCAGATTCCGTGGGTCACGGTCACGGGGGCGTCATCGCCGGGCTCGGGGATCGGCCGGCGCCGGACCAGGCCGACGAAGATGGCCAGCAGCACCTTGATCATGTAGTAGGCCGACTTGCCCGAGCCGATCGAGGACACGCCGCCTCCCCGCTCGAGCATCCTCACCGGCACCTCGATCATCCGGAGACGGTGATGGTGCACCATCAGCACGGCCTCCACCTCCGGGTAGTCGTGCGGGTAGTCGCGGGCGAACAGCGCGATGCCGCGGCGGTTGTAGAGCCGGAACCCCGACGTGGGGTCGCTCACGCGCTGCCCCACGATCCGCGAGAGCAGGAACGCGAAGATGTGGATGCCCGTACGGCGGCTGATGGGAGCGGGGTATCCCGTCTTGGTCAGAAACCGTGACCCGCAGACCATGTCCACACGGGGATTCTCGTCCATGGCCAGAGAGAGCTTCTCGATCTCTCCGGGCACGTGCTGCCCGTCGGCGTCGACCTGGACCATCCGCTGGTAGCCGTTCTCGAGCGCGTAGGTGAACCCTGACTGCACGGCGCCCCCGATGCCCAGGTTGAACGGGTGGCGCAGCACCCGGGCGCCGGCCGCCAGGGCCAGCCGGCCGGTCTGGTCGGTCGAGCCGTCGTCTACCACCAGCACGTCGAAGCCGGTCGTGTCGCCGCTCAGCGACTCCACCACGCTCAGGATCGTGGCCGACTCGTTGTAGGCGGGAATGACCGCCAGGTAGGGGTTTTCCGCGTTCACAGTCAATCGAGCGCGTGGGGGACCGAAAAGTTGCGGCCGCGCGTGCCGCCTCACCGAGCCACAAGCGTGGCAGATGGCCCGTACGGTTACGATCCGGCCGTGACCAAGGCCCTGATAACGGGAATCACGGGCCAGGACGGCTCGTTCCTGGCCGAGCAGCTGCTGGAGAAGGGATACGAGGTGCACGGGCTGACTCGGCGCTCGTCGTCCTTCAACACCGAGCGGATCGACCACCTCTACCGAGACCGGCACGAGGAGGAGGTCAGGCTCTTCCTCCACCACGCGGACCTGAGCGAGTCCTCACGGCTGGTGCGCCTGGTGTACGAGGTCCAGCCCGATGAGATCTACCACCTGGGCGCCCAATCGCATGTGCGGGTCTCCTTCGACGTGCCCGAGTACACCAGCGACATCACGGGCATGGGCACGGTGCGGCTGCTCGAGTCGATCCGCGACGCCCAGGTGCCGGCGCGCTTCTACCAGGCCTCCTCCTCCGAGATGTTCGGCGCCACGCCGCCGCCCCAGGGCGAGGACACGCCGTTTCACCCCCGCAGCCCGTACGCCGTGGCCAAGGTCGCCGCGTTCTGGATCACGGTGAACTACCGCGAGTCCTACGGCATGCACGCCTCCAACGGGATCCTCTTCAACCACGAGTCCGAGCGCCGCGGCGAGACGTTCGTGACCCGCAAGATCACGCGGGCCCTGGCCGCCATCAAGCTCGGCCTCCAGGAGAAGCTGTACCTGGGCAACCTCGACGCCAAGCGCGACTGGGGCTATGCCCCGGACTTCACCGATGCGATGTGGCGGATGCTCCAACAGGACGAGCCCGACGACTACGTGATCGCCACCGGCGAGATGCATTCGGTGCGCGAGTTCCTGGACGAGGCCGGCCGCCACCTGGATCTCGACTGGGAGGCCGTGGTGGAGATCGATCCCAAGTACTACCGCCCGGCCGAGGTCGACGCCCTGAAGGGCGACGTCACCAAGGCCCGCGAGGTGCTCGGGTGGGAGCCCAAGGTCAAGTTCGCCGAGCTGGTGCGGATCATGGTCGACGCCGACGTCAAGAGGCTCGAGGACCAGCTGGCCGGTCGCGGCGTGAGGGCGGGCGACCGTGGCTGATCCGGACCCCGGCTTCTGGCAGGGCAAGGCCGTCGTGGTCACCGGCGGCGCGGGCTTCCTGGGCCGTGCGGTGGTCCGGGACGTGACCGAGCTCGGCGCCGACGTGAAGGTGGTGCGCTCGTCCGATCACGACCTGCGCGACGCCGCCGCCACCCGGGCGGCCGTGGACGGCGCCGAGGTGGTCGTGCACCTGGCCGCGAACGTGGGCGGGATCGGCTTCAACCGCCGCAATCCCGGCCCGCTGGTGCACGACAACATGGCCATGACCAGCAACATCTTCGAACAGTCGCGCCAGGCCGGCGTGGCCAAGCTGGTGTCGGCCTGCACCGTATGCGCCTACCCCAAGTTCGTGGACGCGCCGTTTCGCGAGGACGACCTGTGGGACGGCTATCCCGAGGAGTCCAACGCTCCCTACGGCCTGGCAAAGAAGATGATGCTGGTGCTCTCCGACGCCTACCGGCGCCAGTACGGGTTCGACTCCTGCGCCCCGATCGTGGCCAACCTCTACGGCCCCGGCGACAACTTCGACCTCGAGGACTCGCACGTGATCGCGGCCATGATCCGCAAGTACGTGAGCGCGCAAGACCGCGGCGAGGAGCAGGTCACCCTGTGGGGCACCGGCACCCCCTCCCGCGAGTTCCTCTATGTCGACGACGCTTCCCGGGCGCTGCTGCTGGCCGCCGAGCGGCTCGAGGTGTCCGATCCGGTGAACGTGGGGGTCGGCCTGGAGACGCGGATCCGCGACATGGCCGAGACCATCGAGCGGCTGGTGGGATTCGAGGGAGAGACCGTGTGGGACACCTCGCGCCCGGACGGCCAGCCCAAGCGCTTCCTGGACGTGCAGCGGGCCCAGGAGCTGTTCGGCTTCGAGGCGCGGGTACCGCTCGAGGAGGGTCTCGGGCGGACGATCGCCTCCTTCCGCGAGCAACACGCTCGCGCTGCGGCCTGACCGTGTCCGGGCAACGGGCGCTGATCACCGGCATCGGCGGCCAGGACGGGTCCTACCTCGCCGAGCTGCTCCTGAACAAGGGCTACGAGGTGTTCGGGATCGTGCGCGGGTCGCCGCAGGCCTGGTATCCCAACCTCGACGCGGTACGGGACGAAGTGCACCTCCTCCAGGGGGATCTGCTGGACCAGATGACGCTGCTGGACGCCATCACCAGATCCGAGCCCGACGAGCTCTACAACCTGGCGGCCACCTCGTTCGTGCCCGCCTCGTGGCGGCAGCCGGTGATGACGGCCCAGTTCACCGCCGTCGGCGTGACCTCCATGCTGGAGGCCGTCCGCATCACCAAGCCCGATCTCCGCATCTACCAGGCCTCGACGTCCGAGATCTTCGGGGTCACGACCGAATCGCCCCAGACGGAGACGACCCCCTTCGCCCCCCACAACCCCTACGCGGTGGCCAAGCTCTACGGGCACCTGATGGTCGCCGCCTACCGAGACCGCTACGGGCTGCACGCCAGCTCGGGCATCCTCTACAACCACGAGTCTCCGCGCCGGCCGGCGGATTTCGTCACGCGCAAGATCACGCGGGGAGCAGCCGCGATCAGCCTCGGGCTCGAGGATGAGCTGCGTCTGGGCAACCTCGACGCCACCCGCGACTGGAGCTTCGCCGGCGACGTGGCTGAGGCCATGTGGCTGATGCTGCAGCAGGACCGCGGCGACGACTACGTGGTGTGCAGCGGCGTCAGCCGCACCGTGCGCGAGCTGGTGGAGACGGCCTTCGGGTTCGCCGGCGTGGAAGTGGACGACCGCGTGGTGGTGGACCCGGAGTTCGTCCGGCCCCCCGACCCCGTTCCGCTGGTGGGCAGCGCCGACAAGGCCCGGGACAAGCTTGGCTGGGCGCCGCGCACCAGCTTCGAGGACATGATCGGGGCGATGGTCGAGGCCGACATGCGGGACCTGCGCGAGGGGTGACCGCGGAGCGGGTGAGCGCCGTGGTGGTCGGCTACTTGGATCCCGCGGCCACGGTCCAGGCCATCCTCAGCCTGCAGCGCCAGACCTGGGCGCCGGACGAGATCCTGGTCGTGGACAACCACCCGGCCCGCTCGATCTCGGGGGCGGTCGAGGACATGGAGCGCGTGCGCGTGGTGTCGGCCGGCTCCAACCTCGGCTACACGAGGGGGGTCAACGCCGGCGCGGCCCACGCGGTGGGCGATTGGCTGGTCTTCCTCAACCCCGACGCCGTGGCCGAGCCCGACGCGCTCCGCCTGCTGCTGGAGGCGGGCGCCGGGGCCGACGTCGCGATCGTCGGGGCCCAGGTGCTGCTTCCCGACGGCCGGGTGAACGCCGGGGAGAACCCGATCAACCTGGCCGGCGTCTCGTGGTCGGGAGGCTACGGGCGCCCGCGCGAGCGCGGCCCGGCCCGGGACGCGGCGGGAGTGTCGGGCGCGGCCCTGCTCGTCCGCCGGCGGGCCTTCGAGCAGCTGGGCGGCCTGTGTCCCGACTTCTTCCTCTACCAGGACGACGCCGACCTGTGCTGGCGTGCGCGCCTGGCCGGGTGGCGCGTGCGTTACTGCCCGGAGGCGGCCGTGGCGCACGACTTCGAGTTCGATCGCGGCGGCCAGAAGTGGTTCTACCTCGAGCGCAACCGCGAGTGGATGGTGCTGGCCAATCTCGGCCCCCTCGCCCTGGTCCTGCTGGCCCCCGTGCTGCTGGCCACCGAGGTCGCGGTGACCGCCCGCGCGGTCGCCGAGGGGTGGCTGGGGGCAAAGGTCCGCTCGTGGGGGTCGCTGCTGGCCAACGCCCGGAATGTCGCCCGCCGCCGCCGCTGGGTGCAGTCGGGCAGGCGCGTGCCCGACCGGGAAGTGCTCGGTCGCTTCCGGGGAGGGGTGGAGACCGACCTGATCGAAAGCGCGCTGCTGGCGTGGGCCAACCCGCTGCTCGAGCGCTACCGGCGCTTCGTGCTCGCGGTGCTCGGATGGGCCCGTGCCTGACACCACCGCCGTGGTCCCGTGCTTCGACTACGGCCGCTACCTCGCCGAGGCGGTTGCGAGCCTGCTGGCCCAGGACCCCGATCCCCCGCGCGTGGTCGTGGCCGACGACGGCTCCACCGAGCCCGAGACCCTGGCTGCGCTCGACGCCCTCCCCGACGAAGTCGAGCTGCTCCGGCTGCCCAACGGCGGGGTGGCGCGTGCCCGCAACGCCGGCGCGGCCCGGGCGGACACCCCGTTCGTGCTGTTCCTGGACGCCGACGACCGGCTGGCGCCGGACGCCCTGCGGGTGCTGGGCCGGGCGCTGGAGTCCCACCCCGACGCCGGCTTCGCCTACGGCGACCAGCGCTTCTTCGGGGACTGGGAGGGCGAGATGCGCTTCCCGCCCTACGACCCGCTGCGCCTGCTGGACCGGCACCTGATCGGCCCGACCGCCCTGATGCGTCGCGAGCTGCTCGATGACACCGGCGGCTATGACCCGGCGTTCGCCCTGTACGAGGACTGGGAGATGTGGCTGGCCGCCCTCGCCGCGGGCTGGAGTGGAGTGCACGTGGCCCGGATCACCCACGAGTACCGCCAGCACGGCACCTCCAAGCTGTCGACCGACCGCCGGCTGTACCGCGACTTCCGCCGCCAGGCGATGACCAAGCACCCGGCCCTCTACGCCAACCGCCGCGGCCTGGCGGCCCAGAGCGACATGGCTGCGGCCCAGCGCCTGCTCTACCGCTGGTTCTGGGGTCCGCGTCCGCTGCCGGCGGCCGTGGAGTCCTGGGCCGCCCGCGTGCTGCTGTCGGGCTCTTCGGGATAGGGCCGGGGCCACGGCGAGATGCGCGGCAGGATCGTGCGCTTGAGCCGGTCGATCCCGGTCATGATCGCCCGGTCGCGCGGCCCCCGAGCCCACTGAGCGCGGATCTGGCGGTGCTCGGCCTGCGCCAGCCACGGGTCACGGCCGGTCTTGGAGTCGGGGTGATAGCGGTAGCGCAGCAGCGGCTCGGCCACTCGCTCGACCCGCTGCCCGTGGAAGAGCCGCAGGTAGAAGTCGTAGTCCGCGGCGTCCCGGAAGCGCTCGTCGAGCAGACCGACCTGAGCCAGCAGTGAGCGCCGGAAGATGATCGTCTCGGTGGGCACGTAGTCGCCCACGTACAGGTAGCGGTGCCAGTTGTACCGGGCGGGGATGTAGCGCCGCCGGGTCGCTCCGTGCTCGTCGACGATGTCGATGCCGCCGAAGACGATCATCAGCGAGGGGTCGGCCTCCAGCATCGCCACCGCCCGGTCGACTGCCTCCGAGTGGTAGGCGTTGTCGCCGTTGACCCAGTTCACGTAGTCGCCGGTCGCGCGCTGGAGCCCCTTGTTCACGGCGTGGGTCTGGCCCCGGTCGGGCTCCGATACCCACTCCAGGCCCGGATCCGAGCGCGATCCAAGCAGCTCCACGGTGCCGTCGGTGGAGGCGGCGTCCAGCACCAGGTGCTGGCGCGGCGTGCGCAGTCGCGCGACGCTGCCCAGCAGCTCAGCCAGGTAGTCCGCCGAGTTGTAGACCGGCGTGATGATGGACAGCGTCGGCACGGCGCGGCATGCTAGCCAGCCCTTGAGCGCTCCCGCCCGCAGCTATATGAGCCTTCCCGGCGTGCGCCGGCTGGTGGCCGCTCCTCAGCTGAACCAGCTCACCCGGCTGGCCCCGGTACTCCACCTGATCCGCGAGACGGGGGGCAGCGAGCTGCTGGACGCGGGCAGCGGCAGCCGTGGGGTGGCTCCGTGGCTTCCGGGCTGGCGGGTCACCGCACTCGACAGTCATTTCGACGACTACGGAGCGGCCGAGGGCCCTCGGGAGGAGGCCGCCGCCCGCGCGGTGGTCGGCGACATCCGCGACATCCCGTTCGCCGACCGGGAGTTCGACGTGGTGCTGGCCCTGGACGTTATGGAGCACGTGGATCCGGCCGACCGCCCGCGCGCCCTGGCCGAGCTCGCCCGGGTCGCAGGCCGCCGGCTGGTGGTGGCCTGCCCGGCCGGCGCCGAGGCGCTGGAGGCCGACCGCCGGCTGGCGCGGAGGCTGCCCCGGCCGCCCGGCTGGCTGGACGAGCATCTGGCCAACGGCTTCCCCGAGCCCGCCGAGCTGGTCACCGCGCTGGAGGCCCACGGCCGCGTGCGGCTGCTGCCCAACGAGCACGTGGCCAGCCACGAGCGGCTCGTGCGGGCCGAGCTCTCGCCGCTCCCGGCTCTCGTGCTGCGGCTGGTGGCCCTGGCCCTGTCACCGGCGCTGCGCCGGGGTGGGGCGCCGGGGCGGGTGGCCGACGGCCTGCTCCGCCGGGCACGGGGGGACGATCGCTCCCCGGCCTACCGGGCCGTCGCGGTGCTGGACCGGTCATGAGGGTCGCGTTCCGCTGTGACGGTGACGGCCGGATCGGGGCCGGCCACGTGGCCCGGTCGGTCCAGGTCGCGGCTGCCTTCGAGCGCGCGGGACACACCGTTGAGCTGGTGGGCCGCTACGGGGGGCTCGCCGCTGACCTGGTGTCCGCCGCCGGGCTGACAGTGCGCCCGCCGGGTAGGGGCCCCGCCGGGGTCGACACGGACGCCGACGCCGCGATCGTGGACTCCTACGAACTGGACCCGGCAGAGCTCGAGCTGTTGGCCGCCGCGCTTCCGGCGGCTGCGCTGTGGGACCACGGCGCGCCGCCTGCCCTCCCCTTCCTGGTGCACTACCACCCCTCCGCCCTTCCCGCCCCGATCGGGACGGCGAAGCTCCTGGAGGGGCCGGCGTACGCGCCTGTCTCGCCCCGTCTGCTGACCGCCCGGCGTGGACGAGGGCTAGAGCGCGCCCTTGTGACGGTGGGCGGCTCGGAGCGGGGACGCGCACTCCTCGCTCCGGCGGCCGCGGCGCTGGCGGAGCTCGAGGGGCTGGAGGTGGAGGTGGCCGGCGGCGGCCCGGACATCGGCCTGGTGGAGAGGATCGCCCGGGCCGACGTCGCGGTCACCGCCGCGGGGGCGACGGCCTACGAGCTAGCGTGCGCCGGGGTCCCGGCGGTCGCGGTCGCGATCGCCGACAACCAGCGGCCGGTCGCGGTTGGGCTCGCGGCTGTGGGCGCGGTCCGGGGCCTGGATGCGGTTACGGCAGGCGGGGTCGACCGGCTCGGTGCCGAGGTGGCGACCCTCGCCGCCCCGTCGGAGCGCGAACGGCTGGCCGCCGGCGGCCAGGCCACCGTCGACGGCCACGGGGCGGCGCGCATCCGCGACGGGCTCGCCGCCCTGTTCGCCGGCTCTACGCTCCCGCCGGTCCTGCGCTACCGGCCCGCGGCCACGTCGGATGCCGACCAACTGCTGGCCTGGCGCACGGAGCCCGCCGTGCGGGCTGCCTCGCGGGACACGGGCACCATCGAGCGGGCGAATCACGTCGCATGGCTCGAGGGGGTCCTGGCTGATCCGGCCCGGGACCTGTGGCTGATCCTCCACGAGGGGCAGCCGGCCGGCAGCGTGCGGTTCGACCGCGCGGGTGCCCGGGCGGAGATCAGCATCTCGGTCGGCGCGGGGGAAAGGGGGGCGGGCCTGGGGACCCGGGCCATCCGGGAGACCACCGAGCTCTACCTGTCCGCCTGGGGGGACGTCGAGGTGGTCGAGGCCCACGTCAGGCCCGCCAACGCGGGATCCCTGCGTGCCTTCGAGCGGGCTGGCTACCGCCCCGCTGGCGAGGGGGGCGAGCTGGCCGTCCTCGAGGCCACGCGGCCGCTGCGGTGAGCGCCGGTCACACCATGTCCCAGGTCAGAACGTCGTCCTCCTCCACGTCCTGGCGCAGCACCCGGCCGGTCATCAGCTCCAGGTGCTTGGGGGGCACGCCGTAGCCCGGGCGCTTGGTGGTGAGCATGTCGGCGGTCAGCGTGGTCCCGGCGGGCGCCGAACGCGTGAGGATCAGGCTCCTGCGGCCCAGCCGGTACATCTCGCCGCTCTCCTCCGGCGAGGGGCCCGCCTTGTGTCCGTCGCCGATGGCGGCCTGAGCTTCCCGGATGCCGGCGACCATCGCCTGCAGCTCGCCGGGCTCCACCGCGAAGGGGTGGTCGGGCCCGCGCATCGTGCGGTCGAGGGTCACGTGCTTCTCCACGAACGCGGCGCCCAGGGCGGCCGCGGCGATCGGCACGGCGATGCCTGTGGTGTGATCGGACAGGCCGACGGGGACGCCGAAGGCCGTACGCATTGTGGCCATAGCGGCGAGGTTGGCCCGCTCGGGAGGGGCGGGGTACACCGACGTGCACTGCATGAGCCCTACGGCCGAGGCGCCCGCCTCGCGCGCGGCCTGGAGCGCCTCCTCGATCTCGCCCAGGCGGGCCATGCCGGTGGAGATGATCAGCGGCCGCCCGGTGGAGGCGGCCTTGCGGATCAGGGGCAGGTCCACGATCTCGAACGACGCGATCTTCAGCACGGGCACGTCCAGGGCGTCTAGCTCGTCGACCGCCTGGTGATCGAACGGGCTGGAGAAGAACTGAATGCCGCGCTCGACCGCCTCCCGGGCGAGAATCGGCTGCCACTCGCGGGGAAGTGCGATCTCTTCGAGGAGGTCGGCGGGGGACTTGTCGCTGACCCCTGCCAGATAGGCGAACTTCGGGGTCTTGCGCGAGTAGATCCGAGCGCCATCGTAGGTCTGGAACTTCACCGCGTCGGCCCCGGCGGTCACGGCGACGTCGATCAGCTCGCGCGCGATGTCGAGGTCACGGTTGTGGTTGGCGCCGATCTCCGCGATCACGTAGGTGGGCGCGCCGTCGCCGACTGGACGCTCGCCGATCGAGAAACGCGAGGGGAGGCTCATGCCAGCTCCCTCACGGCCTCGATCACCGTCTCCTGGTCACGCGCCGCTAGGGCCGGGAAGCAGGGGAGCGAGAGACAGCCCTCGTAATAGGCCTCGGCGGCCGGCGCGAGGCCCGGCCCGTAGCCGTACGTCTCCCGGTACCACGGGTGCAGGTGCACCGGCGGATAGTGCACCTGGGCGAGCACCCCGCGTTCGCGCAGGCCGTCGTACAGGCCCCGGCGGGCTGGAGCGCCGCCGCGATGCTGGACGACGAACAGGTGGTAGGCGTGCCGGTGCCCCGGCGCTGCCGCCGGAGCCAGCGTGAGGTCCTCCATGTCGCCGAGGCCATTGCGATAGGCATCGGCCACGGCGTTTCGCCGCGTCACGAAGTCCTCCAGCCGGCCCATCTGGGACCGCCCGAGCGCGCTGTGGATGTCGGACAGGCGGTAGTTGAAGCCGAGCTCGTGCTGCTCCTGGTACCAGCCGCCGGGGTCACGCTCGGTCAGCAGCACGGGATCCTTGGTGATTCCGTGGCTGCGGAACAGGAGCAGCCGGCGTCGCAGCTCGGGATCACGGGTGGTGACCATCCCCCCTTCGCCGGCGGCGATCGTCTTGACCGGGTGGAAGGAGAAGAC
>Ga0183260_10003994_pt1 | contig 11822 bp, 9 predicted proteins | sample AntDrymUQ4972206_2_FD_129768 | JGI IMG/M metagenome (GOLD analysis project Ga0183260, IMG submission 129768) | Polar desert sand microbial communities from Dry Valleys, Antarctica - metaG UQ497 (22.06) (version 2) (version 2) | ecosystem: Environmental > Terrestrial > Soil > Desert | place...
TGCCTCGGGGCTGGTCGCGATCCACACCCGGCGTTCGGACAACAGCTTCCTGGAGTTCGTCCGCCAGGACAACCCCAACAGCCCGTTCTTTACTGGATTTTCCATTGCCAACGGCCTGCCGGTCGACGTGGCGGGCATGACCGGGCCGGTGACCGACGCCAAGGCGGCGGCCGAGCGGATCTTCAAGAACATCCCGGCGTGGGCGCCGCCGGTGCCGGCGCCGATTGACGTCAAGAGCGTCAACTGGGCGACCGAGCGCTACCACGCCAACTGGGACGGTAATCAAGGCGCATCGTCGCGCACGCTGGCGTCGGGCGCCTCGGCCACCGGCGACCCGCGCATGGTGAACGTGCGAATTCACGAGCCGCTCAACCCGTTCATCGACAACTTGCCGCCGCCACCCTATCCGTTCAGCAGCGTCGACCTGGTGCGGGCGCGCGAGGGCAAGGCGTTGTTCAACTCGCATTGCGCCAGCTGCCACACGCCGCGCAACCAGACCATCTACCCGGTGTCGTCCCTGGGAGTGGACCCCAATCGCACCTTGGTGAACACCAGCGTGTCGCGTTACGGCTTGTCCGCGCTGGTGCTCGAAGCCTGTCGCATCTACGGCCTGAACCACCAGGGGCAGCCGGGCGCCGATTGGTGCATGCCGCGAGGCGATTGGCAAGCGCGACTCGACGAGTACTTCCGCGACACGCCCCGGCGCGTGGCCGAGGGCACCGCCGGATACAAGGCCGACATGCTGCACGGCATCTGGGCACAGGCGCCGTATCTGCACAACGGGTCGGTTCCCACGCTCGGCCAAGTGGTGTGCCCGGCCACGCGGCCGGTACGCTTTCTCCGCGGCAACGTCTACTACGACGAAGCCCTGGTGGGCTTCGAGTGGCTGGAGCGGCCGACGGCCCGGTATTCTCCCAACGACACGATGCTGATCAAGGAATACGACACCACGGTCCCGGGTAAGAAAAATGCCGGACATACGTTCGGCGCCGAACTGTGTCCAGATACGAGCGGTCTCGATCCGGTTGCGCATCGACGAGAGATTGAGAGCCGCCTGCTGGGCTCGCGCGTCGGGGCACTCCTCGCGTATTTGAAGACGCTGTAGGGGACCGTCCGATCAACGGCGTGGAGGACCCGTGCTCGAGCTGACCAATCAGCAGCGGAAGGAACTGCACGCTGCGCTGATCGAAGCGTTCCCGAGCCGCGCCGCCATGGCGCGCATGGTCGACTTCGAGCTGGGTGAGAACCTGTCGGCGATCACCGGCGGCACCTCGCTCAACGACGTGGCCTACGAGCTGCTGCAATGGGCCCAGGCTATCAGCGCGCTTGACCGGCTGGTCAACGCCGCGCGCGCGGCCAATCCGGGCAACGCGCGCCTCCATGCCTTCGAGGCGGCCATCGTTCACGACCGCAACGCCCGGCCGGACGACACCGCGCTCCGGCAGTTTGCCGACCGCGTGAGCCTTGCGCCGGGACCGGCGGCGCCGGCGGCACAGATTGAGCGGATCGTCGACAGCTCGCACCGGTTCCAGAACGTCGACGCGTGGCGGAGCGCGCAGACCCGCGGCGAGCTGGCCGTATGCCTCGTCGAGATTGGCCGGCAAGGGTTCGCCACGGGTTTCCTGGTGGGGCCCGACCTGGTGATGACGGCCAGCTACGCCATCGCCGATCTGGTCAGCGGCCCCAGCCAGCCCATCGACGTCAGGGTGCGCTTCGACTACCGCGCGCACGGCGACGGACAGACGCTCGACGCAGGGCGGCAGTATGCGCTTGCCACCGAGCCGATTGTCGACAGCAGCCCCCTCGAGTCGCTCGATTACGTGATCCTGCGGCTGGCCGGGCGCGCTGGTGACGACCCGGTCGGCGGCCAGGCCGGAGCGCCGGCGCGCGGCTGGCTGACGCCGAGTTCGGCGACCGTCGCTCCAGGCGAGTTGCTCTTCGTCATCCAGCATCCGCGGGGCGGTCCCTTGAAGTTCGCCCACGGACCTTGCGTTGGGCCTTCCACCGCGGCGACTCACTTCAACAAACCGCCAGACGCCGGCGTGCCGCGCCTGCTTTACGAGGTGTCTACGGAGCGGGGCTCAGGCGGCGCGCCGGTCTTTTCGAGCGATTGGGAGCTGGTGGCAATTCACGAAGGAGTGGTCTCGCACCTGGACCGCAGCGTCAAGCGCGGTGTTCCAATGGCGCCGATCGTCGAGCGGCTGCGCGCAAGGGAATTCTGTAGGGAGGTGGCGGTGGCGTCCCTTCTCGTACCGCTGCTATCTCGTACTCGCCCCGAACCAGCGAAACCGCTTCGGCCGCAGGCGCAGGAGCTGGAGCGCCGAGGCTGCCGACTCGATCATGGTCGGCTCAATGTGCCGGGCGCCGAGAACCGCGCCCTCCTGAAGGGCACGCTCGCAGAGCAGGTTGACCAGGCGCGGCACCCCGCCCGACAGGCCGTAGATGACGTCGAGGGCGCGCGCGCTGAAGCTGACCCCAACGCCGCCGGCAATGGCCAGCCGATAGTGCACGTAACGTTCGCACTCGGCGCGCTCGAGCGGCAGCAGCCGGGCGCGGGTCGACAGTCGCTCATCAAGCGCGCGCGGCAGCGTCGAACCGCCGGTAACGGACGGCTGGCCGGCCAGCACGATTTGCAGCACCCTTTCACCATTGGATTCGAGCGCGGTCAGTTGCACGATCTGCTCAACGGTCGCCGCCGGCAAGCTGTGCGCTTCGTCGATGATCAGCACGGCGTCGTCGTGGCTGGCGCGCAGCCGCATCAGGAACGCATCGAGCAACTGCTTCAACTCGGCCCGAGTGGAGCCGATCAGCCGGCCGCCAAGGACTTCGTCCTTCGCAATCGCGCCCAGATCCTGTATCAGCAACCGCAGCAGATCCTCGGGGGACAGCAACGAGTTGCCGACCAGCGCCACGCGAGTCTGGCGTTTGCGCAGCGCCAGGAAAGTGCGGCACAGAATCGTCTTGCCCATGCCCAGATCGCCGGTAACCAGCAGCAGGCTTTCGCGCCGGCTGATGCCAGCCGACAGCGCGTCGAAGGCGCGGCTGTGCGAACGGCTCCGGAAGTAATACTTCGGGTCTGAGGTCAGGCTGAACGGCCGCTCAACGAAGCCGAAAAAGGCTTCGTAGGTCGGCTTCGACTGGTCCATGGCAAGTCGGTTTATCGGCTCGCCGCCTTGGGAACGTTAAGGTCTAGTCGTAATCCTCAACCAGGTGGGTCACCATCTCTTCGCCCATCAAGTAGCGAAGCGTGTTCTTCAGCTTCATCAGCTGAATGAACAGATCGTGTTCCGGGTAGAGGTCTTTCGCGTGCATCGGCGCCTTGTAGTAAAACGACAGCCACTCCTGGATGCCGCCACGGCCGGCGCGCTTCGCCAGGTCGAGGAACAGCGCCGAGTCGAGCACGATTGGCGCCGCGAGAATCGAGTCGCGGCACAGAAAGTTGATCTTGAGCTGCATCGGGTAGCCGAGCCAGCCAACAATGTCGATGTTGTCCCAACCCTCTTTGTTGTCACCGCGGGGCGGATAGTAATTGATGCGGACGACGTGAGAGATGTCCTTGTAGAGGTCGGGATAGAGATGCGGCTGGAAGATGTAGTCGAGCGCCGACTTCTTGCTTTCTTCCTTGGTCTTGAACGATTCCGGATCGTCCAGTACTTCGCCATCGCGGTTGCCGAGGATGTTGGTGGAGTACCAACCCTTGACGCCGATCAGGCGCGCCTTGAGACCGGGCGCGATGATCGTCTTGATCAGCGTCTGGCCGGTCTTCATATCGTTGCCGCAAATCGGCGCCTTGGTCTGCGCCGCCAATTCCAGCATGGCCGGAATGTCGGCAGTCAGGTTCGGCGCGGCGTTGGCGAACGGGATACCTTCCTTGAGCGCGGCGTAGGCGTAGACCATGCTGGACGGAATCGAGTCGTCGCTCAGCTCGAGGCCCTTCTCGAACGAGGCTAGCGACTGGTGCACCGGACCTTCCTTCATGAACACTTCGGTGCTGCCGGCCCACACCATCACCAGGCGCGAGCAGTTGTGCTTGTCCTGGAAGGCGCGGATGTCGGCGATCAGCTGATCAGCGAGATCTTTCTTGTTCTTGCCCTTCTTGACGTTGGGGCCCGACAGACGCTTTACATAGCGCTGATCGAACACCGCCGACATGGGCTTGATCGCTTCGAGTTCAGGACGAATCGAATCGAGCAGGTTGCGTTCGAGCACGCCGGCCGTGCAGGCCGCGGCGTAGCAGTCTTCCTCGAAGATGTCCCAGCCGCCAAACACGATGTCGTCAAGGCTCGCCAGCGGAACAAACTCACTGATCTTGGGCGAACGGCCATCGGCGCGCTTGCCGAGGCGAATGGTGCCCATCTGCGTGAGCGACCCAATGGGCTTGGCCAGGCCTTTGCGAACGGCGACGACGCCGGCGATCGTGGTGGTGCTGACCGCGCCGAGCCCGACCAGCAAAACGCCCAATTTGCCTTGAGCGGGTGCGATTTCAAGGGGTTGTTTCACCTTGGAAATATAGCATGCGACATCGCCGTCCCCCGCTGTGCCGACGCTTCGAAACAGGAGGTCAGGAGTCAAAGAGCGGGTTTCTGAAGATCCGGTCTCTCAGCCTCCTGCCTCCTGTAATCTGGAGGCAGATGATCGGCATCTTCATCCGGCTCCTCAAGGCCAGTCAGACGCGCGCGATGGATCCGCTGCAGGTGTCGATGACCGGCGTCCGCATGGGTGAGCGTTTCCTGCAGATCGGCTGTCACGATCGCGCGTTGTTGTCGGGACTCGCCGCCAAGGTGGGACTGAGCGGCGCCGCCGCTGTGGCCACCACCGACCCCGCGTCGGCCAAGCGCGTGGCCGGCGTCGGCGCCAAGGTCGGCGCGCTGATCGAGGTGCGGCCGATTGATGGCCGCGCGTTGCCCTTCGACAGCAACCAATTCGACATGATTGTCGTCGACGACACCAACGGCAGCTTCGCCGCCCTCGACGCAGACGCCCGGCTCGACTACTTGCGAGACGCACTACGCGTGGTGCGGGCGGGCGGACGTATCGACGTCGTCGAAGGCCTGGGCGGCGGCGGGATGTTTCGCAGCGCGGTGGTTCGCCCGCAGGGCTACGACATGTTGCGCGACCTGGCCGCGGCCGGCTTCAAGTCGTCGCGGTTGCTCGCCGAAAAAAACGGCTTTCGCTTTCTCGAAGCCCTCCGCCCCCACTCATAAGTGCGTCGTCGTCGGCGGGTCGTCGCGGGTTTCGATGATGAACCAACCCTTGACGTGGCCAAACTCGATCTCGTCGCCGTCGGCGAGGGTGGTCAGCCCGGTGATGGGCTGGTTCTGCACCGACGTACCGTTCTTGCTGCTCAGGTCTTCAACCGCCGCCCGTCCATCGTCGATGGTAATGCGCGCGTGAGCGCGTGACACGCTCGAGTCGTTGAGATAAATGGTGGATTCCGGGTCGCGGCCGATCGTGTTGATGCCGTGGCCCAGCACGTGACGACGATGGCCGATGCGTAGACTCATGACCATGGCATTCACTATTTTACTTTGACGAGCTTGCGCCTTGTCCCACCGTATTTTTAGCTGAGCTGGAGGCTTTGAGGCTTGGCGTTGACTTGATTCGAAGACACCCGTCCCCAAAGCACCACAAGAGGCTGGGCCGGAACCACAAAGATTTCGTGAAAACTGCCCGAAAAGCATGATGATGGAGCCAGCGTCTCCGGCAGCCTGACGGCAAGGCTTTTGCCATTACACCAACCGCAGCCATGCTTGGAAACCTTCCTCCGGACGTCTACACGGCCCGCGATATCGCGGATGCGGCCGGGGTGTCTGAGTCGCGCGTACTCGATCTAATTGCCCGCGGCGAGATTCGGTCGGTCGCCGCGCAGTTGCCCCTTGGCGGACAAGCTGACGTTTCAGACTTCGTCGCGCAGAAAGAAGCCGTTCGCGCGGTTCGCGCGCTCAAGGACGGCACTGTAGTGGGCCTTGCCGGTGAACTCGGTCTCGGACGCGAGCTGTTCGCGCAAGGCCTGCGTTCACAGCGTTCGACGACGATGCCGTTGGTGCTGTCAACGAGCCTGCATGGCCTTGCCCTGGCCACCATTCTCTTTGTTGCCAGCCTCGGGTTAGCCGTGGCCGACGAACGCACCGAGCCGATCAAAAACGAGCCCATCCGCATGGTGTTTCTCGTCTCACCCGGACCGGGTGGTGGTGGCGGTGGTGGAGGTTTGATGCAGAAGAGGCCGCCGCCCAAGGCCACGCGCAAGGGCGTTGAGCGCATCAGCAGCCCAGTACCCTCGCGCAAGTTGCCACCGCCCATGCGGCCCGAGCCGAAACCGCCTGAGCCACCGCCTCCGCCACTCGAAGCCAAGGTGTTGCCGCCGGTGATGGCACCCATCGTGACCAAGCCCGCAGAGGCTGAGAACCGCGAGGGCGTGCTGGCGAAAGCGCCCGAGACGCCACCAAGCCAGGGACCTGGCACGGGCGGAGGAGCAGGCACCGGCCGGGGCACGGGCCTTGGTGAAGGCGATGGCAGCGGGGTCGGCGATGGCTCCGGCGGCGGCACCGGCGGCGGACCGTTCCGGCCCGGCAGCGGGGTCGAGCCGCCGCGCTTGCTGCGCGAAGTGAAGGCCGACTACTCAGACGAGGCGCGGCGCGCGAACATCGAGGGCGAAGTGGAACTCGAGATCGTCGTGCGCCGCGACGGCACGGTGGGCGACGTGAAAGTGCTGCGCGGATTGCGCGGCGGGTTGAACGAGCGCGCGACTCAGGCGGTGCGGCAGTGGCGGTTCTCGCCGGGCCGCATGAAGGGTGTGCCGGTGGATGTCGTCGTTCAGGTGGGTGTGGAATTCAAGCTGCGATAGACAGAAGTGCTTGAGTGCTGCGGTGCTCAAGTGCTGGAGTGCTTATGGAAACGGTGCTACTAGGCGTCACGGCGATCTCGCTGGTGGTCGCGCTCGTCATGAGCGTATCGGCATGGCGGCTGATGCGCGACGAGAAGCGGCGGTCCGCGGCGCGGGTCGCGGCCCTGTCAATTGCCGCCTCCGCTCCGGGCCTGTCCGCTGACAGCGTCATCGGCTTTCAGGCGCGTCCTGCGGCTGCCGAGAAGCCACGGGCGCGCGCGCCGTGGGCGCCGGCGCCAAGCGCGGTTGAATCACAGCCACGCCCGGCCGCGGTCGTGACGCCGGAGCTCGCGGAGTTTCCGTTTCAGTCGGAAGGGGCGGTTCGCGAAGTCTCGCACTCGTCGGGCTTTCTCGGCGCCACGACCCAGGCCGAGCGCGGCGGCAGCGGCCAGCGCTCGCTTGCCGTCGCGGCAGCCGTGTTGTTCTTCGGCTTGCTCGGCGGCTTGGTGTTCATGATGTCGGGGCCGCGCGGCACAAGCGCGGCCGCAGTGGGCCCCAATAGCCCGCTGGAGTTGGTGTCGCTGCGTCATGATCGCAAGAGCGAGAAGCTCGCGGTCTCGGGGCTCGTTCGCAATCCGGCTGCCGGCAAGCCGGTGGAGCGTCTCTCGGCGGTCGTCTTCCTGTTCGATCGGCAAGGCACATTTGTGGCCAGCGCCAAGGCGGATGTCGACTTTCTCAAGCTCGGCGCCGGTGACGAATCGCCATTCGTGGTGTCGTTGGAAGCACCGGCCACCGTGGCGCGCTATCGCGTCAGCTTTCGGACAGATCAGGGCGTGGTGCCGCATATCGACCGGCGTGGCGCCACCCCGATTGCGACTGAGGGCGAGCAGCCCGTCAGCGTGACGTTGAAGTGAGGGAAACGAACATGAACAACGGACCACGGGCTTCGGCAGTTGCTGCGGTCCTGCTCGCCCTGGCGAGCGTCAGTCCGCTCGCGCAAGGACAGGATGGCTTCCGGTTCAAGAGCGGCGTCGAGCTGATCAACGTCACGGCCACCGTCACTGATCGGTCCGGGCGGTTTGCCAGCCGGCTGACGAAGGATGACTTCATCATCTATGAAGACAACAAGCTGGTGGAGGTCACGCACTTCAATGCCGACCGCACGCCGGTGAGCCTCGGCATTGTCGTTGACACCAGCGGCAGCATGGTCGGTGACAAGTGGTCGGCGGCGGTGAGCGCGATCGATCGCTTCTTTCGCATGATGAACGACGAGCTCGACGAGTTCTTCCTCTACCGCTTCAGCGCCAACGCCGACATCGTCCTCGACTGGACGAATGATCGCGATCGGCTGGCCAACATGGTTGGCCGCATTCATCCCAATGGCGGCACCGCCATGTATGACGCGGTGGCCGAAGCGGTACCAATGGCGCAGAGCGGCCAGAACCGCAAGAAAGCCGTGGTGATTATCTCCGACGGCAACGACACCAGCAGCCGGACCAATGCCGGCGACGTGAAGCGCATCATCCGCGAGACCGAAGTGCTGGTCTATGCGGTCGGCATCGACGGCCAGGGTCAGCCAACATTTCAGCGTCCGCCGCCCATTAACCAACCGCAACCGCGCTTGCCCATTCCGTTTCCATTCCCGGGTGGCGGCGGGCGCGGCGGTGGCCGCATGCCGCTTCCGCCACCACCATCGGGTGGCCGCGGTGGCGGCACGTACTCCATTGGTGGCGCTGACGATCGCCTGAACGTGCTGGCGTTGCGAGAGATGACCGACGACAGCGGCGGCCGTACGGAGATTGTGCGCGACCCGCGTGACCTGGATCCCGCAGTGGCGAGCATCGCCGATGAATTAAGCCAGCAGTACTACCTCGGCTACCCGAGCCCGGGTCTCAAGGATGGCCGCTGGCACACCATCCGCGTCGAAGTGCGCGACCCGGCGCTGAGGGTGCGCGCGCGCAAGGGTTACGTCGCGACGCCATGATTCTCATCTAGTGGACACAACCCGCTGGCATGCCCTTCGCAGTAGTGAAGGGCATGTGGGGAGGGTCCACCATGACGTCACTGATAGCATCCGCGTTCGTCGCACTGTTCGTCCTTGGCGGAGCGCCAGCATTTGCCGCGTCCGCCGCCGAGGTCTTGGCGGTCAAGCAAGAGGTCGAGCGCAAAGACCTGCAGGTCTTCAACGACATCGCCAAGCAGGTCAACCGCTACACGCAGCTCACCATCTTCGACAGCATCTCGGCCGAAGTCGTTGAGGGTAAGGTCCAACTCACTGGGTGGGTCACCATGCCTTACAAGCGCGACGACATCGAGAAGCGCGTCCGCAAGGTGGACGGCATTGTCTCGGTCGACAATAAGATCGGCGTGCTGCCGGTCTCGCAGTTCGATGACAACCTGCGGTTCCGCATTGCCCGCGCCATCTACGGCCACTCGTCGTTCTGGAATTACGCGATGATGGCCAATCCGCCGATCCGCGTGGTCGTCAATCGCGGGCACGTCACGCTTGAAGGCGTAGTGCAGAGCAACGTGGACCGCATGCTCGCGCGGTCGTTGGCGTCTGGTTTCGGGGCGTTCGACGTGAAGAATTCGCTGAAGACGGACGCTGAGATCCGGGAAGCAATGGAGCCGCGCAAGACCAACTAGTCCAACAGAAGACAAGAGGGAAAGAGTTGTCTTTCAAAACAACTCTCTTTCTCTCTTAATCTCCCGTTTTTCTGGTTTTCACGTACCAGATCGCCGACGCGAACGTGACAGCGACGGCGGCCATCATCACCCCGAAGAGCGTTAACGTACGGAACAGGATCGATTCGCTCTCCATCCGTACGGTGAGCTCGAGCGGCGTTCCCTGCTGGCGCTCCGCCAGCGGTTGTTCCCACACGATGATGTTGCCGCGCTGGATGGTGCGCGAGGGCGAGTTGTGGAACTCGACCTTGCTGGGCAGGTGCACGCGGATGGCAACCAGCTCACTACCCTGCCACCCGACATTGCCTACATCCTTGCCGGCCGCAGCTTGTAATGTCTGCACGTACTCGTACAGGCCGTTCTTGTCCTGAAAGCGATACTGCGACCATGCGAACGGCGCGACCTCATTGAGCTTGCGAATGTCGGCGACGTTGATGCGCAGATGCACGTAACGGCGGCCATCCCGACGGGACGTCGAAACGTTGGCGACCTGCGTCACCGGCGAGGTGTAGATCTCGCGCAGGACCTGTCGGTCGAGGCGCGCGCTCGGGTCCACGGGCAGCGCCGCACCGCGCAGCGCCACAAGAGCAGGCACCGACGCGTTTACATAGACGCTGGCCGATCCATCCAGGGCAAGAAAGATCTCTTCTTCGTACTCGTACTTCCGCGAAATGACGTTACCGCACGCGACCGACAGCAGCACTGAGACGAGCACAAGGCCGAAAGCAAGGCGCACTATCGAATAATATACGGTTGGTGCACTGGCACCCCATAAAGGGGCGCCCTACAGCCCTCAATGCCATCCGTTCCAACACTGTTCCTGATCGACGGCAGCAACCAGATGTATCGCGCTTACCACGCGATTCGCGGATTGACCGGGCCCGACGGCAAGTCAACCAACGCGGTCTATGGCTTCATTACCATGCTCCGCAAGTTGATTGCCGACCATCATCCGGAGTTCATTGCCGCCTCGTTCGACGTGCGAGGCCAGACCTTCCGCTCGAAGATGTCGGCCGACTACAAGGCCAACCGAGCCGCCATGCCGGGCGATCTGGTCGAACAGGTGCCGTGGGTGTTCGAGGCGTGCGAGGCCCTGGGCGTGCCGATCTTCACCTCAGAGGGGTTTGAGGCGGACGATGTCATCGGGACGCTGGCGAGCAAGGCGGCCGGCCACGGCTTCCAGGCAGCGATTGTCACCGGTGATAAGGACTTCTTCCAGCTGGTCAACGACGGCGTCAAGGTCTACAACCCGAAGGATGATGGCGCCTGGTTCGACGCTGAGGGCGTGGCAGCGAAGTTCGGCGTGCCGCCGTCGCAGGTGGTTGATGTGCTCGCGTTGATGGGCGATTCCAGCGACAACGTCAAGGGCGTACCCGGCATTGGCGACAAGGGGGCACGCGAGTTGATCGCGCAGTACGGCTCGCTCGACGCACTCCTGCAAAACGCTGGTGCGATCAAGCAGAAGAAGTATCGCGAAGGCCTGCAGACCCACGCCGAAGAGGCGCGGCAGAGCCGCGAACTGGTGACGATTCGCACCGATCTCGACGTGCCGTTCGACGCCGAAACGTTCCGCTATCGTGGCCCCTCGCGTGACCGATGTTATGAGCTGTTCTCGCGGCTCGGCTTCCGCACGCTGGTCCCGGAGTTCGCGCCGACGGCAGCGTCGGTCGTCAAAGACTACGCGCTGATCGGGTCGAGCGAGGAGCTGAAGGCGCTGGCCGAGCAACTGCGCGTGGCGCAGCGGTTCAGCCTGAAGGTGATCACCGACGGCACCGCGCCCGTCCGCGCGACCCTGGTCGGGATTGCGGTGTCCACTGGATCGGCGATGGCGCGGTATATCCCGCTCGGCCACGAAGGTTTTGGTGGCGGTTTCTCCCTGGCAACGCCCGAGGCGCTGGCGATGCTGGCGCCGCTGCTCACCGATCCGGCCGTCGAGAAGATTGGTCACGACATCAAGGCCGACCTGATCGTGCTGGGTCGCTACGGTGTCGACCTGAAGAACCCGCAGGCGTTCGACACCATGCTCGCCGCCTATCTGCTAGACGCGAACCGATCGAGCCAGGCGCTGGAGCCCATTGCGCTTGAACAGCTTGGCTACAAGGCGCTCACCGAAGACGATGTTCGCGGCAAGGGCGCAAAGGCGCTGCCATTCGCGCAGGTGCCGGTCGATAGCGTGTTGGACTACGCCGGCGAGCGGGCCGACCTCGCGTGGCAATTAGCCGAGCACTTCCGGCCGCTGCTCGAACGCGACGGCCTGATGCCGGTGTACCTCGAACTCGAGCTGCGGCTGGTGCCCATCCTCGCCGAGATCGAA
>Ga0183260_10003995_pt1 | contig 11821 bp, 12 predicted proteins | sample AntDrymUQ4972206_2_FD_129768 | JGI IMG/M metagenome (GOLD analysis project Ga0183260, IMG submission 129768) | Polar desert sand microbial communities from Dry Valleys, Antarctica - metaG UQ497 (22.06) (version 2) (version 2) | ecosystem: Environmental > Terrestrial > Soil > Desert | place...
AGGACGTCGACGACCGGGTACGTCGCGGCGATCCGTCCCGCGGTCGCGCGCACGTCGGACAGGTCGGCGAAGTCGCACGCGTACTGCGCCGGCGTACGGCCCGTCGCCTCGGCGATCCGGTCGACGACGGCGGCCAGCTTGGTGGGTGACCGGCCGAGCAGCACCACGTCGTCGCCCTGCCGGGCGAACTGCAATGCGGCCTGTGCGCCGATCCCGGCGCTGGCGCCGGTGATCACCACCGTCCGGCCCACCACGCCCCCTCTAGCATCGAATCGAACCCAGCCCGCTCGAACCCAGTCCCAACCGAGGAGACGCTAGTGGCCGACCTGCGCCCCCGACGTTCGTGCCTGGCCGTGCCGGGCAGCAACCCGCGCTTCCTGGACAAGGCCAAGAGCCTGCCGGCCGACCAGGTGTTCCTGGACCTGGAGGACGCGTGCGCACCGCTGGCCAAGCCCGGCGCGCGCAAGAACATCGTCGCCGCGCTGAACGAGGGCGGCTGGGGTTCGCGGATCCGGGTGGTCCGGGTCAACGACTGGACCACCGAGTGGACCTACCGCGACGTCGTCGAGGTGGTCGAGGGTGCGGGAGACAACCTCGACGCGATCATGCTGCCGAAGGTCGCCGACGCCGCGCAGGTGCAAGCGCTGGACCTGCTGCTCACCCAGATCGAGAGGACCGTCGGCCTGGAGGTCGGCGCGATCGGCATCGAGGCGCAGATCGAGACCGCGCAGGGCCTGATCAACGTCAACGAGATCGCCTTCGCCAGCCCGCGGATCGAGACGATCATCTTCGGCCCGGCTGACTTCATGGCTTCGATCAACATGAAGTCGCTCGTGGTCGGTGCGCTGCACCCGGACTATCCCGGCGACCCCTTCCACTACATCCTGATGCAGATCCTGATGGCCGCCCGGGCCCGCGGGGTGCAGGCCATCGACGGGCCGTTCCTCCAGGTTCGTGACGTACCCGCCTTCGAGGAGGTGGCCAAGCGCTCGGCGATGCTCGGCTTCGACGGCAAGTGGGTGCTGCACCCCGGCCAGATCGACGCCGCGAACGAGATCTACTCGCCATCGCAGGAGGACTACGAGCACGCCGAGCTGATCCTGGACGCGTACGCGCACGCGACGTCCGAGGAAGGCGGCAAGAAGGGCTCGGCCATGCTCGGTGACGAGATGATCGACGAGGCCTCGCGCAAGATGGCGCTGGTCGTCGCGGGCAAGGGGCGCGCAGCTGGGATGCAGCGCCAGGAGTCATTCACCCCACCGGAGTGAGTCATGAGCGACGAAACCGCGCTGGCTCCTGGGGGCCTGGCCAGCCGAAGGGTCCACGTCGCAACCGCCGCAGTGGGGCTGTTCGCCTTGGCCGGCATGCTCGCGCTGTTCTTTGCCTACGAGGTGTGCGAGCGCCGCTCCACTGGAGGCGACACCCCGGAGGAGGCTTGCCGCAAGCTGGACCTCACTGACCCGCCGGTGGTAGCCCTCGGCCTGGTCCTCCTGCTGTCCCTCAGCGCCTTCTTCAGCGAGATCTCCGGCTTCGGTCTCACCTTGAAGCGGGAGTTGCGTGCGGTGCAGGACGACTCGCGGATCGCGCGTGGGGACGCAAGGGAGGCTAAACAGGTGGCCGACGGCGCGGCCGGGGACGCGGCGCAGGCCCGCGGCGCCTCGGCCAGTGCCAACCAGGTCGCCGAGACTGCCCAGGAGACGTCGATCGGTGGCTGCTCGAGGTGATGCGGCCGCACTGACGAGTCGATCCTCTGATGACAGCGACGCCGTGCGCGCACTGGCTGAGGAGCACAACCGCATCCGCCGAAACCAGCGCAGCGGCTCGCGGCGCACATCGGCGATGACCGGCGTGGTGGGGCGGATGATCGCGCTGCTCAGCCGCAACCCCGCTGCCGCCGGACAGCCCGGAGTCTCAGACTTCCTCGCCGGCCACGACGGCGGGCTGCGACTGGCGGGGTTTCTCTCGTGCTACACCAACCCCGATCCGCGGCGCATACAGGAGGTCGCCCAGGCGGTCTTGCGCGCCGAGACGCCGTGCGGTCAGTACGGGGGTTGCGCAGCCTGAATCGCCTGCTCGCACTAGACCCCGAGTCGCTGGACCGGAACACGCGTCGGCAGCTCTCCGAGTGGGGCGGGACGCTTGGCGCCGGGACCGATCGTGCCTTCGAGCTGCGCAGAGCGCTGCAAGTCTCCGCATCGACCTGAGACGGACTCGTCCGGCAGACGGGCCGGCGCGCATCAGCGGAAGGTGTCGGCCGCGGTCTGGATCGCGTCGAAATGCGCTCTCCACGCGTCGGCGTCACCGATGTCGTCGTGGTCCCGGCCGCCCCGACCGTCGATCATCTCCCGCAGGATGTCGGCGTGCCCGGCGTGCTGGGCCGTCTCGGCCGTCATCCGGACCAGCAGGTGGCCGAACGTCGTCGTACGCCGCTCAGCCGGCCACCACGCGACCTCGGCCGGAGCGGTCAGTGACAACGCCGCGACGGACTCGTCGGAGTGCCGCCAGGCCGTCCGGTAAAGGCCGAGCAGGTAGTCCCGGGACTGGTCAGCCGCGGCCCACATGTCAGCGCCGTCCCACACCGAGCCGTCCTCGTTCCACGGCAAGGTGACCGGCGGGGGTCGGCCGACGCAGTCGCCCAGGTAGCCGAACTCGATGCCCGCTAGGTGCTTGACCAAGCCGAGCAGGTTCGTGCCGGTCGGAGTGAGCGGCCGGCGGACGTCGTACTCCGACAGGCCGGCCAGGGCTCCGACCAGGGTGTCGCGGGCCTGTTGCAGGTAGCGCTGCAGGTCAGTGGCTACGGAGTGGGTCATGGGGCGGACGGTACGGTCAGCCGCCGACAACCGCCGTGGTCACGGCCCGGCCACCGACGAATCCTGGTCATCGGTGGGGAATGGGTCACCCAACAACCATTTTCCCCTCCGAGCGCACCAATGTGCGCTGACGGCGCTGCCGACGCAGACGGTTCGGGCGCTCACCGCGGATCGGTGGTCAGGATCGCCATCGTGATCTGGCCGTGCCAGGCGCCGTCCCAGTGCAGCGCGTCCCGGGCCACGCCTTCCCGGCGGAAGCCGCACTTCTCGTACACCCGGATCGCACGTGGGTTGAAGGCGTACACCCCGAGCGAGATGCGGTGCAGGCCGATCACGTCGAATCCGTGCGCGACGACAGCCCGGGTCGCCTCGGTGCCCACGCCCCGGCCGTAGCCACCGGACAGGGCGATCCGGAAGTTCATCGACGCGTTGTCGGCGTCGAGGTCGTTGAGCACCACCTCGCCGAGGTAGCGACCGTCCGTGGCGTCGAGGATGGCCCAGTCGGACCGGTCCTCGTTCCCGGCGACCCGGGCGAGGTGGCGGCGTACGGCGTCCTCGGTGAACTCGGCGTGCGTGCCGGTCAGCCGACGGGACTCCCTATCGGCCAGGGACGCCCAGACTTCGGGGAAGTGCTTGTCCCCCAGGGGTTCCAGCCGCAACCGCGCCGTGTGCAGCGTTCCTTGGTCGCGCAGTGCGCCGCGGTCGAGCATCGGATCGGCGACCTCAGGTGGGGGTAGGGAAGTCGAACTCGATGTCGTTGACGGTGTCCACCGCGGCGCCGATGAAGATGATCGCGAAGATGATGTAGAGCACGAAGATCGCGGTGAACACGAGGCCGACGATGATGCCGGCCAGGGCCAACCCGTTGCCCTCCTCGTGGGTTCTGGCGATCTGGCCGCGGGCGATGAAGCCGAACACGACGCCCAGCGGCGCGAAGACGAACGCGAAGATCAGCGCCAGGATGGCCATCGTGTTCGTGGGCCGTGGCTGGCCGTACGGCGGCCCGTACCCGGGCTGCTGGTAGCCCGGCTGCGGTGGCCCGTACGGCTGTTGCGGGTAGCCAGACTGCTGGTATCCGGGTTGCTGCGGCGGCGGGTACCCCTGGGACTGCTGGGGGTACTGCGGCTCGAAGTTCGTCACGTGCCCACCATCCTGTGCCACCGGCGAGGTCTGTAACGGTCCCGCACGTGAATACTGCCAAGCAAGGACCGCCACCCGGAGGAGCGAGCGCATGGCACGTCTGGCCCAGACTCCCGGGCTGACCGACATCCAGCAGGAGATCCTCGCCACCGTCCGGCAGTTCGTGGACAAGGAGATCATCCCGCACGCGATGGCACTGGAACACGCCGACGCCTACCCGCAGGACATCGTCGACGGGATGAAGGAGATGGGCCTGTTCGGCCTGACCATCCCCGAGGAGTACGGCGGGCTGGGCGAATCCCTCTTGACCTACGCCCTCGTCGTCGAGCAGATCGCCCGGGGCTGGATGAGCGTGTCCGGCGTGATCAACACCCACTTCATCGTGGCCTACATGCTGGCCCAGCACGGGACCGACGAGCAGAAGCAACGGCTGTTGCCGCAGATGGCGGCCGGCGACGTCCGCGGCGCGTTCTCCATGTCCGAGCCCGCCCTGGGCTCGGACGTGGCCGCGATCAGGACCCGCGCGGTCCGCGACGGCGACGACTACGTGATCGACGGTCAGAAGATGTGGCTGACCAACGGCAGTACGTCGAACGTCATCGCGACCCTGGTCAAGACCGACCTCGGCGAGGCCTCGCCGTACAAGAACCTCACCGCGTTCCTGGTCGAGAAGCCGGTCGGCACCGGCGAGGTGCTGCCCGGCCTGACCATCCCTGGCAAGCTGGACAAGATGGGCTACAAGGGCGTCGACTCCACCGAGGCGGTCTTCGACGGGTTCCGGATCGGCGCCGAGGCGATCCTCGGGGGAAAGCCGGGGCGCGGTTTCTACCAGATGATGGATGGCGTCGAGGTCGGTCGGGTGAACGTCGCCGCCCGGGCCTGTGGCATCTCGATCCGAGCCTTCGAATTGGCGATTTCCTATGCGCAGCAACGGGAAACGTTCGGCAAGAAGATCGCCGAACACCAGGCCATCGCGTTCAAGCTGGCCGAGATGGCGACCAAGGTCGAGGCGGCGCATCTGATGATGGTCAACGCGGCGCGGCTCAAGGACGCCGGCGAGCGCAACGACGTGGAGGCCGGGATGGCCAAGCTGCTGGCCAGCGAGTACTGCGTCGAGGTGACCCAGGAGGCGTTCCGGATCCACGGCGGCTACGGCTACTCCAAGGAGTACGAGATCGAGCGGCTGATGCGTGAGGCGCCGTTCCTGCTGATCGGCGAGGGCACCAGCGAGATCCAGAAGATGATCATCAGCCGAGGACTGCTCAAGGACTATGCGCTCGGCCGCTGACCGGGCGGGGCGGGGCGTCGCGGCGCTGCTCTGCCTGCTGCTGGCGCTCGGATGCAGCGCCGGCAGCACCCCGAGCCGCTCGGCGCCGGAATCGACCAGCGCCGCGAGCAGCGCACCCACCACCAGCGCCACCCCGACCACTGCCGCGCCGACCACCCCGCCGCCGCCCCAGCTGCCCGGCGGTGGGCGGACGGTCTTCCCGGCGTACCGCCTGGTCGGTTTCTCCGGAGGTCCCGGCTCGCCGGCGTTGGGCCGGCTGACCGGCGACCTGGACGCGGCGGCCGCGGAAATGCGCCAGCAGATCGCGCCGTACGCCGGCGCCCGGCCGGTACTGCCGGTGTTCGAGCTGATCACGACCATCGCGCACCCGTTCCCTACCCCGGAGGGCGACTACAGCGGACGCTCCGACGACGCGCTGATCCAGGACTACCTGGATGCCGCCCGGCGGGCGGGGGCGCTGCTGTTGCTGAACATCCAGCCCGGTCGGGCCGACTTCCTGCCCGAGGTGCAGGCCTACGAGAATTGGCTGCGCCTGCCCGACGTGGGGGTGGCGCTGGACCCGGAGTGGGCGGTCGGACCGAGCGGCGTCCCCGGCGAGGTCTACGGCCAGACCACCGGCGCGGAGCTGAACGGCGTGGCGGACTACCTCGGCCGACTCGTGCAGGAGAACAACCTGCCGCAGAAGGTGATGGTCTACCACCAGGTGGCCAGCTCGGTGGTGGTGGACCTCGGCGGGCTGCTCCCGCACCCGAACGTGGCGATCGTCCAGTCCGTCGACGGCATCGGTAGCCAGGGGGCCAAGGAGGCCACCTGGCGCGAGCTGATGCGCGACCGGCCGTCCTTCGTCGTACCCGGCTTCAAGCTGTTCTACGAAGAAGACGTCGAGGAGGGACCGCTCATGACCCCGCAGCAGGTTCTCGCCCTGACCCCGCTCCCGGAGTACGTCCTCTACGAGTAGCCCGCGCACGTGCCACGATGCCGGGGACGTCATTCGAGGGGAGCCGCACATGGCCAGGTACCGCACTCCCGTTGCCAGCTCGGTCACGGCAGCCGCCCTGCGGGTGCTGCCGATTCCGGTCGCCGTCGCCGTCGCCACGCCGTCAGCGGCGGCGACGGTGTTCACGGTCACCCAGCTGGCCGACACCGCCGACGGCGTCTGCGACGCGCAGTGCACGCTGCGCGATGCGGTGGCGGCGGCCGAGGCGGCTCCGGCAGGGGACACGATCAGGTTCGCCGCATCCCTGGCCGGTGGCCAGATCACCTTGGTGTTGGGCCAACTCGAGTTCACCTCCGCGGTTCGGATCGACGGCGCCACCCGAGAGGTAACGATCAACGGCGGCGCCACCTCTCGGATCTTCGACGTCCGGACCGCCGGCCGCGTCGAGCTCATCGGGCTGAGGCTGACCCAGGGTGCCGGGGCGGGTGGGGGCGCGATCCGCAACGCGGGACAGTTGAGCGTGATCGGCTGCCTGGTCGAGGACAACACCAGCGACGGCGCTCGCGACGACGACGGTGGCGGGATCAAGAACACCGAGAGCGGCGTGCTCACCGTGGTCAACAGCATCTTCCGGGGGAACAGCTCAGGCTTCTCCGACGGCGGCAGCCTGGGTGGGGGCGGCATCAGCAGCGCAGGCGAGTTGACCGTGCGGGCCAGCCGCATCACGGACAACTACTCCGGTGGCAGCGGGAGCGGGCTGAGTTCGACGGGAACGGCCACCATCGAGGACACCGTGATCGACAACAACTTCCAGGTCGTCGACGGTGGCGGGCTGGCGAACTTCGGGACCATGACCCTGCGCCACAGCACGGTGAGGGACAACGAGGCCTACGACCTGGGTGGTGGGATCCTCAATGGTGGCTTCACCGGCGTCGGCACGCTGATCGTGGAGAGCAGCACGATCAGCGGCAACGTCTCCGATTCTACCTCGGGGGCGGGATCTACAACGGCGGTGGGTCGACCCTCGAGCTGCGCAACAGCACGGTGACCGACAACTACGCCAGCTTCTTCGGCGAGACCGGCGGTGGGCTGTACAACAGCGGGGAAGCGACGGCGCGGAACACCCTGCTCGCCGGCAACCGGGCCAACGGGCTCAACCAGTTCACGGCCGACTGCGGTGGCAACCCCGTCACCTCAGAAGGCGGGAACGTCTTCGGAACCGGCACCGGATGTGCACCGGGTAGCTCCGACCGCACGGTCGACCCCTTCGAGGTCGCCACCGCCGTCGTCCTGCCGCTCGCGGACTACGGCGGCCTGACTCCGACGAACGCGCTGCGGTGGGCAGGCTCGAACCCGGCGCTCGACATCGGCGGCAGCTGCCCGGCCGTGGACCAACGTGGGTTGCCGGCGCCCCTGGACGGCCCAGACGCAGGGACTGTGGCCTCGTGCGACGCGGGTAGCGTCGAGGCGGGCGCACCGGTCAACGCGCGGGTCAACGTCGCCGCCCAAGATGAGATCGCCTTGGTGCCCTTCGGCGGCGACAACACGTTGACGGTGACTATCCGGGCTCGCAACGTCAGCGGGAAGCCGCAGACCTATGACCTGTGGACCACCACGACCGCACCGGACGGGTCAGTCGTCGCCACCCAGGTTCAGCGCGACATCACCTTCGAACCGGAGCAGCCCCGGCAACGCGCGATCACCGCACAACTGCCCGGCGCCGCCGGCCTCTACCGGATCGACGCGTTCGTCGGCGACTACGACTCGGGCGTCGTGGTCGGCTCGGACGCCCTGCCGGTCAGCAAGAACGGCCAAGCCTGACCCGCGCTCGCGTTGGGCGGGGTGCGCGACCGGCCGGCGGGTCAGCCGTCGCAGAGATCCCGGATGGCCGTCGTCGCGGCTTCGGCGCCGTCCACGTTGACGTCCGGGAACTCCTTGTCGGCCAGGAGTTCGTTGTTGAGGTCGACCAGGATCTGGGTCAGGGGGTCGATCTGCGCGGCCAGCTCCGGCGGCGAGGTATTGCTGAGGGTCTCCAGGTCGCGGGTCAGGTCCGAGATGCTCTCGGGAACCAACGCGTCGGAGTCGTCGACGGCGGTCGTGCGGACCTCGTCGGCCCGGCCCAGCAGCGGGTTGATCGCCCCGCAGGCTGTCCCGAGGCTGAGGGTGCCCGGGACGCCGGAGGTGGCCGCGCCCGCCGGGGGCGCCGCGCCGCCGGAGGTCGCATCCGGGGCTGCCGCGCCGCTGCTGGGGGAGGAAGGCAGCGGGCCGAGGTCGCTGGCCGGGTCCAGTACACCGGGGGGGTTGATCACCAGATAGGCCACCAGGGCCGCGACGGCGAGGGTGGCCAGGACCAGCAGCAGGTTGCCGAGGACGGCCAGGGCCTTGGACGAGGAGGACGAGGAATCGCGCCGCTGGCTTCGCCTGAGGGAGGACCGCATGGCCTGAACGGTACGGGACGGTGGACCGCCGGCCGCGTTGCGGTCGCCGTCAGCAGTGCGAAGGTCACGGTCTGTACCGAGATCCGGCCCCGCCGCCCCACATGACGTACCGTCAACCGGACGGAGGGGGAGCGCACGGAGTGCGTGCGCTGTAGCGGAGGTCAGAGCTGATGTCGGAACCCGAGACCCGGGTGAAGGTACGGCGGCGCTCGGCCAAGCCGGAGTTCCGGCCGGATATCCAGGGCCTGCGTGCGGTCGCCGTCCTGCTCGTCGTGGCCACCCACGCCGGGGTAAGCACGCTGGACGGTGGTTTCGTCGGCGTCGACGTCTTCTTCGTCATCTCCGGGTTCCTGATCACCGGCCTGCTCGTGAAGGAAGGCAAGCGGGGGCAGGGGATCTCGCTCGGCAACTTCTATGCCCGCCGGGCGCGGCGGATCCTGCCCGCCGCGACCCTCGTGCTCGCCGCGACCGTCGTCCTGGCCGTGCTCTTCCTCGGCTACGTCCGGGCCGGCGAGGTGGGCTCGGAGGCGGTCTGGGCCGCGTTCTTCGCGATCAACTGGAAGTTCAGCCGCGACGGAACCGACTACTTCGCGTCCAACCTGCCACCCTCGCCGCTGCAGCAGTACTGGTCCCTTGCGGTGGAGGAGCAGTTCTACCTGGTCTGGCCGCTGCTGTTCAGCGTGGCGCTGATCGCCTTTGCCGCCCGGGCCCGACGCCGCCGGCGCCAGCAGCGCCGGCAGCATGGGATCAGCCGCCGCAGCCTGAAGAAGCCGACCCGGCGACGGGTGCTGACCGCGAACCGGCAGCTGTTCCTGGCCGGCGTCATCGCGCTGCTGGCCCTGGCCTCGTTCGCCTACTCCGTCGCCTACACGGCCAGCGCGCCGAATGCGGCGTACTTCTCGGCCCTGACCCGGATCTGGGAGCTGGCCGTCGGATCGCTGCTGGCGTTGCTCCTGCCGCAGTTGGCCAAGGTGCCGGTGGCCCTGCAGGCGGTGCTGTCCTGGGTGGGCCTGGCCGGGATCGTCGCCACCGCCGTGCTGCTCGGCGACACCGCCGCCTTCCCCGGCGCGGTGGCGCTCTGGCCGGTCCTGGCCACCGCGCTGGTGATCGCCGGCGGGATCGGTAAGCCGACCAACGGCGCGGTCCGGCTGCTCGGGCGCAAGCCGATGCGCTGGGTCGGTGATCGCTCGTACTCGCTGTACCTCTGGCACTGGCCGGTCCTCGTGATCGGGGCGGCGTACCAGGGACGTGACCTGACGCCGCTGGAGTCGACCGTCCTGGTGCTCGTCGCGTTCCTGCTGACGATGGCGACGTACACCTACGTCGAGTACCCGATCCACAAGGGCAAACTGAAGGCCACCCGGCAGAGCAGCCTGGCCCTCTGGCCGGTGTCGGTGACCTTCGTGGCGCTGCTCGGACTGGTGGCCGTGGACGCCGCGCGAAGCGTGCCGGTGTTCACCGGCCCGGGGTTCGAGTTCGCCGCGGCGCCGGCACCGATCGAGACCGGCGCGGCACCGTTGCCGACGCGCGGCAACACCCCGCCGCCGCGTGAGCCGGTCGAACCCACGGAGTCGACGGAGAACTCCCCGCCGCCCCTGCCCGGCACCATCGAGGAGGCCGTCCTGCAAGCGGTGTCCGCCGCCCGGGAGCGGGCGCCCGTCCCCGACCCGCTGAGCCCCGCCCTGGACCAGTTGCGCGAGGACACCTGGGAGCGTGCGGCCCCGTGCGCCGCGGAGGCGCAGGACATCGTCACCGAGCTGTGCACGTACGGGCCGACGGACTCCGACCGGACGATGGCGATCATCGGCGACTCGCACGCCGGGATGTGGGTGCAGACGCTGTCGGAGGTGGCCGAGCGCTACGACTGGACGCTGTACTACTTCGTCAAGGGCGGCTGCTCCTCGGCCGACATCGTCCCGGTCGGCGCCGGCCGGGACTCCCGCCAGACCGGCTGTCTGGAGTGGCGGGACTGGGCGATCGGCGAGATCGCCGACCTGGCGCCGGACGTCGTCATCCTGGCCAACCGCGGGGACAAGGCGATGGTCGGCCCGGACGGCGCCCAGGTGCCCTCGGGTGGAGCCGACCACGAGCGGGTCTGGGCGGACGCGGTCGCCTCGTCGGTCCGCGAGCTGTCCGATGACGTCGGCCGGGTGATCGTCTTCGGTGAGACCCCGGTCATGGACCGCGACCCGGTGCTGTGCCTGGGCGCGCCGGGCGCCGACCTGGGGGACTGCCTGACCCCACTGGCGGACAGCATCCGGCAGACGAACGACGCTGACGAGCGCGGGGCGGTCGACAACGGCGGGGAGTACGTCGACGTCAACCGCTGGCTGTGCGCTGACGGCCAGTGCCCCACCGTCATCAACGACATCGTGGTCTACACCGACGGACAGCACCTGACCCTGACCTTTGCCGCGGCGCTGGCCGGGACGGTGGCCGCCCAGCTCCAGCTCACCTGACCTGATCCGGACAGTTGTCCACAGCTTCGCTCCGAGCCCTGCCGCTGCTGGTCCGCCCGTCCTAGGCTGCCCGAAACGACGCGGCGGTCGGAGGAGCGATGGCGGGGGCCCTGAGCGCGGTCGAGATCATCGACTCCGAGGTCCGCGAACTCATCCGCCGCCGTGGCCTGGACCCCTGGCGCGATCCCGGCCAGATCGGCGGCCTGGTCGACGAGGTGGTGGCCGACTACGAGGACCGGGCGCTGTCCTCCAGCCTCCCGCCGGTGGGGGACCCGCGTTCGGCGGCACGCAACGTACTCGATCAGGTGGCAGGCCTCGGCCCGCTGCAGGCCTACCTCGACGATCCCGAGATCGAGGAGATCTGGATCAACGAGCCGGGCAAGGTCTTTGTGGCGCGCCATGGCCGCAGCGAGCTCACCACGACGGTGCTCGGCGGCGGGCAGATCGCCGACCTCGTCGAGCGGATGCTGCGCACCTCCGGACGCCGCTTGGATCTGTCCACGCCTTTCGTGGACGCGCTGCTGCCGGACGGCTCGCGGCTGCACGTGGTCATCCCGGACATCATCTCAGCGTGACCCTCCGACCAGCGTGGACGCGCGGAAGCCGGCCACTGACCTGGACTTTCCTCGTTGGGTGGCGTCGGTCGGCGTTGGCAGGCAACGACCGTCTTGCGGACTTTCTGCGGACTGCGGCCACGTGGTGGGCGCGGCGACCCGGCTCGCGCGCAGCCTCGACGTCGCCCTCCCGGC
>Ga0183260_10003996_pt1 | contig 11813 bp, 12 predicted proteins | sample AntDrymUQ4972206_2_FD_129768 | JGI IMG/M metagenome (GOLD analysis project Ga0183260, IMG submission 129768) | Polar desert sand microbial communities from Dry Valleys, Antarctica - metaG UQ497 (22.06) (version 2) (version 2) | ecosystem: Environmental > Terrestrial > Soil > Desert | place...
CCCCCGTTTGCTCCGGGGTATACGGGTTGCCGACGAGGGGGTTGATGAGGACCCGTGCAGTGGAGACGAAGCTCGGCGGGCGTTGGAGGCTGAGCAACACACCGAGCGCAGTCCCGACGACCACAGCGGCGACAATGATAGGCCAGCGAAAGCGGAGGGCGTCTCGAAAAAGCGTTCCTCGGCGCTGTTGTCCGGCGATCATTGACATGCGATTGCCCAGGTTGACGGCTTCTCCACTGGCTCAACACTAGCAACCGGATTGCTTCCGGGGGCTCAACCGCTCACATGGGCAAACAGCTGCCGACTGGGCCGTGGCTGGTCTCGAGCCGGCGGCGCCGAAGCCAGTTCCCAGGGGATCATGTGCCCGGATTGGGTAGTTTGCCGGACTCGGGGTAACGTGAGGGCGCTGCAGTCCGAGCCGCCGGCCAGGTCGTCGTGACCGGGTCTTGATGCCCTGGAGGGATAGAGGCGTCACTTGGTGCCGAGCACCACAGGCAGCCGAATCATGACCCGCCCGTTATGTCCTGGGCGCGGGTCCAAATCCTGGAAAGGGAGCCATCAGATGCAACGCCGTGCGTTCTTGTCATGCCTTGGCTTAGGTCTAGGGACGGTCGCCACGTCGGCCACCCCGGCTGGTGCCAGCCTGGGTCGGGCGACCCGTCTCGAGCCGGTCGCGAGGCTTGCGGCCACAGGCGCCAGATGGGCTGGGCACGTTCCCGGCCGGATATATCTGGGCATGTCCACAGCCGGATCGATCGAGCAGGCGGAGCAACAAACCGGGCGGGTGGGCCTGAACCGGACGTTCAGCTCGTGGGGGAACGCCGACGGCGAGGACCGCCAAATCCGGGCTGATCACTCGAGCGGTCGGCTGCCGTGGATCTCCTTCAAGCCGCCCGCAAGCACCTCGGGAATGTGGTCCTCGATCGCGGCCGGACGTTACGACGGTGACATCCGCGCTCGTGCTCGCCGATACGCCGGATACTCGGCACCGGTGATCGTGACCTTCAATCATGAACCGCAGACAGATACCCAGGTGGGATCGCCTGCCGAGTTCGCGGCCGCTTGGACGCGGATATACGACGTCTGGGAGTCCGAGACCGGATTGCGCAACGTTGCCTTCGCGCCGATCATCGGCGAGTGGGTGTTCAACCCGGTGAACCGGACGGAGGACCCGGCGCAATACCTGCCTCAGGCTGTCCTGCGTCGCATGGCTTTCCTTGGCGTTGATCTCTACCAGAATCCCAGTGGCGATGATTACGCAACTCGGCTGGACCGCGTGATTGGCTTCCTGGACAACCAAGGGCGGACCGAAATGATGGTGGGCGTCGGTGAAACCGGATGCTCGGACTACTACGCGGGGTCCGCCGCCGATTGGTGGACCAGGTCCTGGCAGTGGGCTGCGAGTCACGCTGACCGGATCGGAGCGATCTCCTACTTCAACTCGTCGCGCAACTCCCGTAGCGGGGTGGATTGGCGGCTCGACGAGTCCATGAGCAAGTTGAACGCTTTTCGGGCTTCCTTGGACTCTGCTGTCTCCTGCCGGCTCGCCGTTGGCTGAGCTCGGCTGGTGACGTGATTGGCGGGCCGGCCCGGGACGTCGATGTACGCTGCGTTACAGAGCGACTGCTTCGCGTCACGCCTGCCGGGTGAGTTGACCGGGCTTTCTGCGGCGCGGCGGCGCTACGACAGCGGACGAGGCGCCCAGAATCATTCGACGCTGCGCCCGCTAGGCCGGAGGAGCACATGGGCAGAGGTGACGAGACGGTGGGATCCGGTCGGCGTCCTGATGGCCCTTCCGGCGGGGGCAAGGTCACTCACGCCCTTCTCGTCGGTTCGAGCGGCGGTCACCTGGCGCAGCTTGTGGCGCTCCGCCCGTGGTGGATCGGGATCCGCCGCACGTGGGTCACGTTCGGCACGCTCGACGCCCGAACCCAACTGACGCAGGAGCGCGTCTATTGGGCGCACCACCCCACCACCCGCCATGTCGGCAACCTGATGCGCAACGCCGTCCTGGCGGTTCGGGTTCTGCGGCACGAGCATCCCGACATCGTGGTGTCCAACGGCGCGGGGGTGGCGTTTCCGTTCTTCGTGATTGCCCGGCTAATGTCCATTCCGACTGCCTACATCGAGGTCTACGACCGTATCGACAGCAAGACCCTGACGGCCCGCATGTGCCGGCCGTTCACGTCCTTGTTCTGCGTCCAATGGGAAGAGCAGCGTGCGCTGTATCCGGATGCTGAGGTGATTGGGTGTCTGCTGTGAGCGAGTCGTCCGACCGTCATGGTGTGCTGGCGATAGTGGGTACCGACCACCACCCCTTCGACCGCCTCGTCAGTTGGCTGGACGAGTGGGCTCAGCGCCACCCCGAACACCGCTGCTTCGTGCAGTTCGGAACGTCACGGCCACCACAAATCTGCTCAGGGACTGCGTACCTCGGACACTCGGAGCTGCAGTCGCGCATTCAGCAGGCGGCGGCAGTCGTCACTCATGGGGGTCCTGGAACGATCATGGAGGTGCGAGCGGCCGGCCTGCTTCCGCTGGTGATCCCGCGCAACCCCTCTCTGGGTGAACACGTGGACGCGCATCAACAACGGTTCACCAAGATCATCGCCGGCCACGGGTTGGTGCGAGCCGCCGCTTCGGCGACGGAACTGAAGTCCGAGCTGGAGCAGATGCTCTCGCACCCGCAAGTGGCGCTCACAGGCATTTCCCACTCAGCTACGGAGGAGGCTGCCCTTAACTTTGGGTCGCTCGTCGAACGGCTCATCAGAGCCTCGTGATTCCGTCGTGTGCGCTGCCGTCTTGTCCCTCCTCGGAAACGGCATGGGGTCGGACGAACGCTGTCGTCGAGTGGTGTCTCGCGCGACTCCGAACAGCAGTCCACCGAGGAGTCCGAGCATCGCTCCGCTGGCCAGCTTGACCTCCGGATTCACCCGCTCGGAGGCGGCAGGCACCTGAGCCTGGCGAAGAATGGTGCCAGAGTCCGGGCTGGCACGTAGCACTTCGTTCAGAAAGCGACGCAACGAGGTGAGCCGAGAGACGAGCAGCTCCTCGTGGTTCGCGACGCGCTCGTCGCCGAGCGTGGTGATCAAGCGTGCGATGCGGTTCCGCAGGCGCTTGACCTGTTCGTCTTGACTGCCCGGGAGGATTTCGGCACGCGCGTCGAGAAGTGCTGCAGCCGCAACCTGGGCGCCACGTGCGGCTCGACTCGCGTCCACATCGGAGAACGAAACGCGCAGCACGTCGGTCAACGCCACAGCGGACACGGAGAGCGCCGCGCGCACGTCGGTCTCGTCTCGCTGAGTCCTTTCAGCAACCCGCGAAACTACGTCCTGAGAGCGAACCAGCGCCGCATCGGTGTCGATGGTGACTTTGCGGGCGTCGGGATCCTCAGGGTCCAAGGCAGCGTAGGACGGTATCTCCGTCAGCAGGATCGTTGTGGTCGCGGTGAAGAGCGGCTCTTCCTGCCGGAGTACGTACCCTCCTAGAAGCAGACCCGCCAGGCAACTGATGAGGAGCAGGAGGAAATGGCGCCGGACTGTCTGCAGGTACTGCTCGAGAGTCGGTGTCTGCATGTCAAAGACGCCACCTCGGTTGGCGTCCTAACAGGCCCGCCAGCGCGTCGTCATGAGACGCGAAATGATCCCGCAGCTCCTGTCGGAGGCCTTCGTCCAGGGGCGAGCGAGCCCGGGCGTTGTAGCGGTCGAACCGAGTGGTGCCGACCTCGGCAAGACGCAGAAACTGCAAGAGCCCGGCGTATTCGTGCTGGGGATCCTCGAAGAAACGCTCGCTCTCCATCACGAAGACATGAGTGGGCCCGAGCGCGCTGATGAACGGTTGCAGTTGTTGAGCGTACTCCCCTCGGCGGCGGTAGGCCTGATGCCGGTGCGTCGAGCTTTGGTAGCTTTCGTCATTAAGCATCCGCTCCAGTTCGGGCAGCACCCGATCGTCTTCAAGCTCGAGCGCGGTGGCGAATTGCTCGGTCTCGAAGCCGCGCATGAGCTCGTGCTGATAGGCCGAGTAAGCCCGCTCGACGGGGTCCCGCACCATGGCGACGATCTTCACGTCGGGCAGATCATGAACAATTCGTCTTGGCGCGTGCGGGTGGAACATGTAGTAACCGCTGGCGTCGAAGGCAAGAGGGCCGGTTGTTGTCCCTGGGCGCCGTAGCGGGAAATGCCCCCGGTACCACCGGGGACCACGCTCGTAGTTGACGTCGAAGTAGTTGACGCCCTTGTGGAAGGTGGCCGAAACGATCGAGGGATGCTGCAGCAGGGCGCGGTAGAGGGACGTAGTGCCGCACCGCTGCCCCCCGACCAAGAGGAATGAGGGCTCGATGCGTGCGCCTGCAGTCGCCTTGCCCACAGCAACGGAGGCTCGGCGCCCGACTTGTTTGAGTTCCAACGGTGCGGACTTGCGAAGGTTCATCGGCACCCCTCGACAGTCGATTCGACCGACCGTGATAGCTGATCCAGCACCCAGCCAGTTCGTGGCCGCAACGCGCGGGTGTCTTTTTGGTCGCCGAGATAGCGGATCGCGATCGCCGCAAGGTAGAGAGAGGTGGACGGCTTCTCCGACACTGTCTGTGTCGGCGCCTGTTCCAACAGGGCACGCTCCACCTTGTGCAGATGGGAGACGCAACTGCTGGCCGGAACCTTGTCGCGCCAGAGCAGCTGCGCCCGGTGGTGCAGAGCGTCGAAGCCCACCGGAACCAACGTCTCGAAGCGCTCCCAGTCCCAGACCTCAACGCGCCCGTTGCGACGTCCGAAGTTCCACGGTGCCCAGTCACCATGCCAAGCTCCCAGCAGTACCGGGATGTCGCCCCGGTCACTGCTGGTCTTTGCGAGCACCGCTAGTACCTGGTCTCGCGCCTCACTCGGCTGGAGCACCAGAGCTCGGTCGCGTAGACGACCGGCAACGTCGGCGACGGCAGACCACCTCTGCCCGCCGATCGCAGCGAGCTCGAGCATCGCGTCGTAGGCCGGGTCGTCGTCGTTGGAGCGTTGCTGGGACGCGCGCAGCGGGCTCAGGACGAGCAGCTCCAACCCGTTCCAGCGTTCCTGGTGCAGTATCTGTGGCACTTTGAGCAGCCGCAGCTCAGCGTCAGCCAAGGCTCGCAAGGCCTGCGCCTCGCCACGCACGAGCGCACCGGTTGCGACATTGTGGCCCACCTTGACGAATGCCAGCGTCTCTCCGTTGGCGGAGAAGACCTGCACCACCGGCTTGCCATTCGCACGCTCGCTACCGAGCAGAACCCCCACCGCCACGTCGTGACCAAACAGGCGCTGTAGGTATCCGATGATGCCGTCGTCGCCGTCTACCAGCAGTCGCTGGATCGGCACGTGGGACAGGACACCGCTGGCGACGGCCGCCTCCAGTGAACGGCGGGCGTAGCCGTCGAGCCGCCGGCTATCGTAGCGGCGCAACATGATGGCCGCTTTGGTCTGCTGAGTGGGGATGAGCAGGCGGGGTCGATTGACAGAGGGCAAGACGAACCAGCTTGCTGCCGTGCTGCCCGCTTGTTCGCGTCGCGACAGTGACACCCGCGACGTCGGCCACAGCGACGCAACAGTGGTGGCGAGATACCCCGGATCGAGGACGCTTGTCGGCGCGATCATGCCCGGTCCTCGACCAGCGGCTGTTGGCCGTCCAGCATTCGCCGGTTCATCAGCCCGATCGCGATCATCAATGTGAACAGGGGTGACTCCAGCGAGTCGTAGACGAAGAAGAAAATGAGGCTCAAGATGATGCAGAGGCAGCCCATGACGCTCACGGGGTCGGGCGAGCCGAGATGTCGTTTCAACTGGACGGCGATGAAGCTGAGGTAGAGAGCAGCCCCCACCAAACCAGTCGTGAAGATCAGTCGCCACAAGAAACCTTGAGTGCCCAGTGGAGGAGCTGCGCATTGCTTGCAGTCGGGAGTCTCGCCGCCCGCGATGGATGCGTAGCTGCCCTGGATCTCGCGGTTGCTACCGAACCCCAGCACCGGCGAGCTCTTCCAAGTGAGCTCCAGGACATCTTCAGCAACGGTGCTCCGGCGTTCGTCGCTGTGCGGGGTCTCGATGCGCAGGGTCACCGTGTCGTACAACGGGGAGACAGCGAACATCCCGCCAACCACCCCGAGGGCCCCGGCCGCCGCCATAACGGTTTTCAGCTTGCCTAGGGTCGCCAACCGGACCAAGAAAATGAGACCGCCCAGGCCCAGACCTAGCCAAAGTCCGCGGTTGAGTGAGTATGCGATCGGCACGAGCGCAAGTGCGAGCACCAATGGCGCGATCCGTCGACGCCAACCAGCATCCTTGCCGAGCCATGCCAAGAGGAAGAAGGGCAGGAACATTCCAAAGTTGTTGCCCCACGCATTGGCATAGGCGAAGGGTGCTGTAGGTCGCGACTGCACGTAGCCCAAGAAGTCACTCGGCTCGGACAGAGTCGGATGGATCAGGGCGTAGACAAATCCAGTCTTGGGGACGTTGGCCACCAGCTCGAGCGCCGAGGGAAATTGCAGCGTGGGGAGCAGGATCCCAGCGAAACCACCCACCAGAGTGACCAGGAACATGTACGCCAGCAGGCGGTAGATGCGTCGGCTCGGCATCTCCTGTTCAGACAGGTTCATGACGTAGAGCAGCACAACCGTGATCGCCAGGAACCACAGACCTCGGTAGGCGAAGGGGATCATACGTGCCAGCGAGCCACCTTGAACCGTGCCCGGGGCTTCGGCCCAAAGTACGAATATCCCGGCAGCGGCCCAGACAAGGAAGGTCAGCCACCATCCGAAGCCGTGTGGAGTGAACACCGGTCGCCTTCGCAGCAGCTCCATGGCCATGGGGATCGCCAACAAGATGAAGACGAAGTGGCTGATGCCCAACAGCCACCAGAGCGGGAACGGGAGGAACAACGCAAGGAGCGGCCACCCGGGCTGAAGGAGGCGCCGATCCCGCGAAGTGGCCACCACATGGCTCTGGGTCAGAGTTGTCATGGGTGCTCCGTCCAGCCCCATCGCTTCCGCAGCCGGAGGCCGAACAGGTCCTCCAGATCGATGATCTCCGGCTCCAGAACGGACTGAACAAATGCCCGGTCCTCGTCGGAGAGCATCGGTCGTTCCGCCAACGGTTGGTAGAGCAGCCGCTGCGTCAGCCCGGAGCGCTTCACCACTCCTACGAGACGAGCTTGGTCGTGCACTCGTGCCCAGCCGGCTGCGCCACGAATGGCTCTGGCGAGCACCACCGACCGTGCTTTGCTTGCCGGTAGCCGAGCCGCAAGAAGTTTCTCATCCAGCTCCATCGGCGATACGCCGAGCCAGACCAGGACGTCGTCGATAAAGCTCTGCGGGCTCTCTACCAGGTCGTCGAATACGGCGACGTGGACTTTCGATCGATCCACGTGCCGCAAGAAACGCCGTAGCCCGGTGGCGTAGCGACCGTGTTCCAGCAACTCGGGATGGCTGGACAGCGCCTCCCGGAACGAACCCACTCGCATCCCGTGCTTGAGCATGTAGAGATAAGAAGAGAAGGCGCGGTCGACTGGCTCGCGCACGGTCACCATCAACCGTACCGACCCCAGCGTGTCCTGGATGCGGTCGGCGGCCCGCGGATGGGACAGGTAGTCCTGACAAACCTCCCCCACGATGACGTGCTGCTCCGTCGCGCCGCGAAACTGTTCCCGGTACCAGTCGAGACCACGGTCGTAGTAGCGGTCGAAGAAGTAAAGGTCCTTGGCGGGTGACATGAAGATCTGGCGATGGCGGATCAGCACCTCATGCAGCCACGATGAGCCGGCTTTGTCCGGGCCGATGTACAGCATGTTGGGCAACCGCACGGTCATGAGATCTCCGATCCTGCCGAGGGCAGGGCCGCTGCATCGGGGAGCCGCAACCGACGGGCAGCCAAGCGCCTCGAAGTCGGCTCGGTCCGCGCCTCCAGCTCCGCGATCTCCCGATCGCTGAGCAGCGCCCGCCATCCACCGAGAACGTCCTCGGGACTGCGCCGGAAATCGTGCAGTCCTTCCCGACGGACGTGTTCAGACGTCGGAGCATTCGCCAACACGCTGCCGTCGAGGCCCAAATGGTGCATCAGCGCCGCCAGCGCCAAGGGTCCACCGCGGACAAGATCCTCATGACTCACTACGGTGCCGCCGCCGAGCTGGCTCAGGCCGTCAAGGGCGCTCGTGTTGCAGTACGACCAGAACGCGGCCATGTCAGTCACTTCGTCCCGGCGATCCGGCAAGTGTGCTCCCAGGGCCGCTATCTCGTCGATATCGGCCGTCCATCCCATGCGTCGGTAACTGACTAGTACTGCTGCGGGATGCCGGTAGAGCAGAACCGGTTCCGCACCCGTCGCGGCCACAACGGCCGGCAGCGAGAGCAGCGCGAACGGATCCTTCACGATGATCCGGGTCCACGGCGTAAGAGCCGCGTACTGCCGGATGCCGTACCGGCTGAGGGCGCGTGGTTCCATACCGCGGTAGATACGGCGCAGGATCCGAGCCTGTCTGCGGTCGAGGGAGTCCAGCCTCACCCAACCCTGAACCGTTCCACCGAGGGCGAGCTGTCGCCCGCGGGGATTCATCGGCTCGCGCCCGGGCATCGCAGTGCCCGGACTGCTGGCAAGGCTGCGAGCCAGCCATGTCGTCCCGGACCGGGGGACGCCAGTCACAAGCAGCGGCGGTTTGCGGGTCATGTCAGGTAAGGCCACGGCCGAACACCCTGGCGAGGCGTAATGCGCGCTGCGCGTCAAGGCCGGTTCCGGCCGTCAGGACGGCCAACGCGGCATGTGGAGCGACCGGCCAGCGACCGAACGCCCGGAGCGCCCCTGCCATCGCGACGCCACGCTCGCCCAGAGTGGCGCGGGCGAAGGCCACCTGTCCGAGAATGCGCGCGTGCCCAGCTCGGCTCTCGGCGATCTCGGGATGCTTGTCCAAGAGGTACTCGAGCGCCTCCGCAACGATGAGGGAACGCTCACGGAACCAAGAGCCGGTGTTCTTTCGGATGTCGGCGAGTGGGATGTTGATGACGCCAATGGTGCCGTGGCGACACAAGCGCAGGAGCCATTCATAGTCCTCGCCGTAGCTTGCCGGCAGCTCCTCGTCATAGCCACCGGCTCGTTCGAAGGCCTCACGGCGCATCATCAAGGTCGAGGAATGCAACTCTTTGCGCCGCGACCTGAGCAGGTCGGCGCGGCTGATCACCGGGGAGTCTCCCGGCCAGTCGACGATCCTGTCGCCGTCCATGACCAGTCGAATCCCCGTCCCGAGGACCACGAGCTCCGGCTCGGCCAGCATTCGCGCTACCTGCAGCCGAATCTTCGGTGGGTGCCAGACGTCGTCATCGTCGCAGGACGCGACGAAGGCACCTTTGGTGTGCGGCAAACCGGCGTTCCGTGCAGCTGCCAGCCCTGCAGCACCGTCGTTCTGGACGACTGTGACCTGTCTGCGCGGCGCACTCAGTTCCAGCAAGGAGGGATCCACTGGTTCCTGGTCGTGGACGACCACCAACTCGATGTCACCGGCGTAGTCCTGTTCGACCACACCGCAGATCGAGAGCCGGACAAGATCGGGGCGTCCCCGCGTCGGGAGGACGACCGATACCAAGGGTGTGGACCCGGCGTCGATCACCGCGGGTCACCATTCCGGCGGTGCAGGTATCCGTAGCCGAACAGAACCGGGAGGGTGAGAGCGGTCACGGCGCGCCGAGATGGAACCGACATCGAGTCTCGCCACGCCTCGTCCAGCCGGAGCTCGACCCGACCAGTAGAGAAGCGAGACGGATTGCCGGCGAGGCCGTGACTGGAAGGCAGCGTCACCGAGTCGATGTCGAATCCCTTCACCGGACCGGGTGCGTCGTCGAGTCCGAGATCGCGTGCACATCTCTTGACTGCCTCTCCAGGTGATTGCACAAGGTCCTCATACCGGATTCGGGTTGACCAGGGAACTGCCCGCGTGAGCGCCTCGCACTCCATCTGGAAGGCTGCCCAGCGTAGCGCCGTCCGTCCCACTTGATGGGTCGCCATGAATGCGGGAGCGATGCTCGCTGAGTGCGGTCTGACAACATCGGACTTCGACCAGCTGTACGCGACACCACGGGCGTCTCGGACGAGGTGAACGACCCGCAGATCCACGGCGCCGGAGCGACTCAACGCGAGGCCGTGGGCAGGCCACTTGCTGGCATCCACCACCACGTCTTGACCAGACACCTCGCAGATCGCTGCGTAGAGACATGCGTAGACCTCGCCGAGATGAATCAGGTCGGCGCGACAGGCAGGACTAATAGTGGCCGGAACCAACAGACGGGGAAAGTGGCGTTGACGGCCGACGCGACGCTGAAGAGCGGCGATGTCTGCGAGCAAACGTGGCGACCAGCCGTTGAAGGCCCGCTGTCCAACCTCCTGCCAGAACTCACAGTCGGCGAAGGGCTTCCGGCACCCGCAGTGCTCTCCGCCTACGGTGACCTTTCGGAAGAGCTCGATGACTTCCCCGACGTTGACGTAGCCCTTCTGCAGGCCGAGAAGCCTTTCCAGCAGGGTGCTCCCCGACCGTCCGGAGCCTGCGATGTAGACGACGACGGGACGTCCCTGAGGCATGGGGCTACTCCCGTCGGTGAATCTGCATCTCAATGTTCCGCACCCGAGACTTGACGGACGCTGCGGCCATTGAGCGCGTCACGCTGTCTTTCGTTCGCAAAACACAGTGGCCGACGTCCATAGTAGCGACGGGCTCCAGAGCAGCGGCGGCTTTTATCGGGATCTTCGACCTCAGCTGGGGATCCTGGCCACACAGCCGCGCCTGAGGTTTCGGGCGAAGGCCTCCTCCCGGCCGCCGTAGAGCTCCCAGCTCTCGTGCCGACTGTTGTCGGAGTTGAAGTAGGACAACGACACCACGTTGTTGTGTCGCGCGTACTCGAACGCGTTGTACATCCAACGAGCAGCTCGTCCCGGTTTGTCGGGATCCCTTCGACAGCCGAACTCGGCGACGGCGATCGGTCGGTGACCTGACCAGCGCCGTACTTCGTCGAGCTTGTCGCCGAAATGCCGCCACTCTAGGCCGTTGGTCGGGGACCAGGGGTTGTAGATGTCGACACCAAAGACCTTCGTGCTCGGGACGACCCATCGGCCGGGATGGAGATTGCGCCGGGGGTCGAAGGTCCAGTGCTGCAGAACTGGTATCACGGTGACGTTGGGCGCGTTCGCCCGGGCGACGCGGATCGCGCGCTCCTGCATGGCGACAAAGTCTCGCGGGCCCATGCCGGGTCTACCGGCGTTGTCTTCTGGTTCGTGATGGATGGTGAGGAACACGGGTACTCGAGACGAACGAAGCGGCTCGATGAGTCGGTGCAGCCATCTGTCGCGACGCCCCTTTGCGACGTCGGCCCAGTCACCCGGAGGCTTGATGGACACGTGTGGAAGTCGTCGGTTCCTGCGGTCGTCCTCGACCCGGGCGTGCAAGTCTCTGGCCTCATCGGGGTCGAAGTACGACCGATGAACAGAGAGCGGCCGTCGCAGTCGGTGCTCCAGCGCCGGCAACGGGCGGTGCCAGGCGACAGAAGCCCCGTAGTAGAGGAAGCCGCGCCCGGGATCGCCGGGAAAGCGGCCGCCGGTGAGCTGCGTCGAGCTGCTGCTGGTGCTACCCGTCGCAGCTGGCAGGTGGAGGCCGCTCAAGCCCGCGGCGGCCAGACCGGTCGTACCGGCACCGAGCAGTTGTCGTCGAGTCAGCGACATGGATGTCACCGTAGCAGAGCGTGGCATTTCTATCACTAAGAGTCATCCTTTCGATCCATGGGCATCTCTGGCCCCATGCGTCACAGGCGACGCAGTCCACCGTCC
>Ga0183260_10003997_pt1 | contig 11812 bp, 12 predicted proteins | sample AntDrymUQ4972206_2_FD_129768 | JGI IMG/M metagenome (GOLD analysis project Ga0183260, IMG submission 129768) | Polar desert sand microbial communities from Dry Valleys, Antarctica - metaG UQ497 (22.06) (version 2) (version 2) | ecosystem: Environmental > Terrestrial > Soil > Desert | place...
CCCATGCCGGTGAGACCGACCACGAAACCGACGACCACGCCGCCGAACGTCAGAGCCCAATCCACAGCTGTCACTCCCTTCTCCGGGTCGGCCGACAGTCTCACATGCCCTGCCCGCACTATGTTGACCGGGTTGCTGGAGTATCGGTTCGCGGCGTCACCGGTTGGTCATGACACGCGTAGCCCCGCCGCCTCGGCGCGACGTACCGTTGAGTCATGAGCACCGAACCCGTCACCCAGCCCAGCGTGGTCAAGTCAGACGACGAATGGCGCGCCCAACTATCTCCCGAGGAGTACAAGGTCCTGCGTCAAGCCGGAACCGAACGGGCCTTCACCGGTGAGTACACCGACACCAAGACCGAAGGCGTCTACTCGTGCCGGGCTTGCGGTACCGAGCTGTTCCGCTCGGATGCGAAGTTCGACTCGCACTGCGGCTGGCCGAGCTTCTACGAGCCGACCGCCGGGGACAACGTGATCCTGCGCAAGGACCGCAGCATGTTCATGACCCGGACCGAGGTGCTGTGCGGCACCTGCCATTCGCATCTCGGGCACGTCTTCGACGACGCCCCGCAGACACCGACCGGTGACCGCTACTGCATCAACTCCGTCAGCATCAAGCTGGCGCCCAAGCCTGACGCCACCACCTGAGCGCGCAAACAGCTCAACCGGACTTTCTCCGGAGAAAGTCACCTCAGCGGCCCCGCAGAAGGCACTTTCTCCGGAGAAAGTGCGTGAAACGGGGTCTAGGGCAGGGCGGCGATCAACTCGGCGATGGGTTTGCGGGTTCCGGTGTAGAACGGCAGCTCTTCACGGACGTGTCGCCGCGCGGTCGAGGCTCGCAGCTCACGCATCAGGTCGACGATCCGGTGCAACTCGTCTGCCTCGAAGGCCAGCATCCACTCGTAGTCCCCGAGCGCGAACGACGCAACCGTGTTCGCCCGCACATCGGGGTATCCCCGAGCCATCTGACCGTGCTCGGCCAGCATCGCCCGCCGCTCGTCGTCGGGCAGCAGATACCACTCGTAGGACCGTACGAATGGGTACACGCAGACATAGACCCGAGGCTCCTCGTCGGCCAGGAATGCCGGAACGTGTGACTTGTTGAACTCCGCCGGCCGGTGCAGAGCAAGTTGCGACCACACGGGTACGCAGCTCCGGCCCAGAGCCGTTCGCCTGAAGCGCGAGTAGGCCTCCTGCAAGGCCTGCGGGTCCTCGGCATGCCACCAGATCATCAGGTCGGCATCAGCCCGCAGTCCGGCCACGTCGTACACCCCGCGTACGACCACGTCCTTGCCGGCCAACTCCTCGAACAGCGCGTCGACCTCCGCGGCGATCGACGAGCGCCCTTCGTCGGGCAGCCGCCGGTCGGCGCGAAATACCGACCACATCGTGTAGCGGATCCTGGCGTTGATCTCCTTGGCCACCTTTCCGCGGCTAGGAACGAGACTGGGACCCCGGTCTGGTGCCTTCTCGGTTTCGGTCACGTAGCCCATTCTCCCTCACGGTCGCAGCACCTAGTCTCAGCAGACCGATTGGCGTCTCAGAAGGAGTTCGCATGCAGGGCTTGATGCAGGACTACCCACTCACCATCGTCGCGATCTTCGACCGGGCCGAGAAGCTGTTCCCGGACAAGTCGGTGATCACCTCCACCGCCACCGGGATCCTGGAACGCAGTTATGCCGAATGGGCCGACCGCACCCGCCGCCTCGGCGGGGTCCTGAACACCCTCGGAGTCTCGAAGGACGGTCGGGTCGCTACCTTTGGCTGGAATACCAGCAATCACCTCGAGCTGTACTTCGCCGCTCCGAACACCGGTCGCATCTTGCATACCCTCAACATCCGGCTCTTCGCCGAGCAGTTGACCTACATCGCCAACCACGCCGAGGACGAGGTCGTCTTCGTCGACAGATCCCTGACCGGCCTGCTCTGGCCACTGCTGGACACCTTTGTCACAGTCCGGCACGTCATCGTGATGGACGACGGCCGGGGTGAGGTGCCCGACAGTGCCCCCCATGGCATTCAGATCCATGACTACGAGGTACTTCTGGCCGCCGAGCAGCCGGTGGGCTTCCACGTCGAGGACGAATGGCGGGCCGCCTCGATGTGCTACACGAGTGGCACGACGGGCAACCCCAAGGGCGTCGTCTACAGCCACCGGTCCACCTACCTGCACACCATGGGTGCGCTGATGGCCGACGGTCTCGGCGCCCGGGAGACCGACCGAATCATGCCGGTCGTCCCGATGTTCCACGCCAACGCTTGGGGTCTGGCCCATGCCGGTGTCGCGGCCGGGGCTGACCTGGTGCTACCAGGACCGGACATGTCCCCCACGGCACTTGCCACGCTGATCGAGACTCAGCGGGTCACTATCGCCGCCGGGGTTCCGACGATCTGGATGGGCGTGCTGCCCGAACTCAAGGGCCGCGACATCTCTGCGCTGCGGACCATCCCGTGCGGCGGTTCGGCCGTGCCGCGGGCGCTGTCGGAGGCCTACCGCGAGCAGACCGGCATGCCGATCCTGCAGGCCTGGGGTATGACCGAGACCTCGCCGGTGATCAGCGTCGCGCACGTCAAATCGACCCTCGCGAATGCGACCGAGGACGAAAGAGCCGACATGCGGGCCACGATCGGACGGCCGATCTTCGGCTCCGAGATCCGGGTGGTGGACCCGGTGACCCTCGAGCCCGTGCCGGCCGACCGGAAGACCCAGGGGGAACTGCAGGCCGCCGGTGGCTGGGTGGCCAAGAGCTACTACAACGACGACCGGTCGCCGGAATCGTTCACCGAGGACGGTTGGCTGCGCACCGGCGACGTCGCCACCACGGACGAGCACGGGTACGCGCGCATCGTCGACCGCACGAAGGATGTCGTGAAGTCGGGAGGTGAGTGGATCTCCACAGTGGAGCTCGAGAACGAGATCATGGCGCATCCCAAGGTCGCCGAGGCTGCGGTGATCGGGATTCCACATCCCCGATGGGACGAGCGCCCGTTAGCTTGCGTGGTCGCGAAGGAGGGCGAGGAGGTGAGCAAGGCGGAGATACTCAGCTTTCTCGAAGGCAAGATCGCCAAGTGGTGGATGCCCGACGACGTGGTGTTCGTCGACGAGGTTCCCAAGACCTCGGTGGGCAAGTTCTCCAAGCGCACGCTTCGAGAGAAGTTCCAGGGTTACGTCCTGCCGACCGCTTAGCACATTCACGACCGTGACCGACCCCCTTCGGATCGCCCGATGAAAAGTCAGGAGGTGATGGGAGAGGTTCGTTTCGCGCGAGCCGGATGTGGTGCCCGGATCGCTTACACGGTAAAAGGCAGCGGTCCGCCCCTGGTCATCGTGCCGCCGTGGACCACCCACCTCGCGGCCCAGGTCGGGCTGTCCGGCCATGAGCGCTTCCACGCGAAACTGGAGAGCCAGCACACGGTGGTGCTCTACGACCGTTGGGGGACAGGACTCTCGGATCGGGGGCGGAAAGACTTCTCATCGGCCGCAGACGTCCAAGTCCTGGCAGATCTAGTCGATCACCTCAGGCTGCGTCGATTCGCGTTGCTGGGGCCTTCGCACGGGGGGCCGATCGCTGCCGCGTTCACTGGGCGGTTCCCCCGCCTGGTGTCGCACCTGATTCTCTACGGCGCGCGGGAATCGGGCCTGACCGGTGGTCCGACGTGGGCAGCGTTGCGTGGGCTGATGCTCGCGAACTGGCCGGTCGCTGCAAGATCGATCGCGGCGGTTGCCACCAAGGGCGGCAATTCGAGTGACGTCGATGCCTTCGCTGACCTGTTACAGGCCGCGGCCCACACCACAGATGACGGTCGCCCTGCAGGACGCGGCTGGCCAGGACAACGCGTAAGCAAACCTAGACGGGCTTGCGCTCCCGACCCTGGTGTTGCACCGGCGAGGCGACTCACTCGTATCCGCTGAAGCCGCGAGTCGCATCGCAGGGTCGATCCCGGGGGCCCGACTGGAACTGTTGGAGGGTGAGGCACATGTGCACAGCGTGGGTGACGTGGACACCCTGGCTGAGCGGATCCTCGCCTTCACATCAGGTTCCGGGACGCGCGCCTCCGCTCAGCTATCGAGACGGGAAGCAGAGGTACTGGAGTTGGTTGTCGAGGGGTACCGGAACGCGGAGGTGGCCGAACGCCTCGTGCTCAGCGTCCGTACCGTGGAACGGCACCTGCTGAACGCCTACATGAAGCTGGGTGTGCGCGGCCGGACCGAGGCAGCGGCCCGCTGGCGCCGGAGCGACACAGATGAAATGCCGCCGACTGCGTAGTCCTACGCAGCATGGAGCCGGCTGCTGGACGTAGGGGCTGCGTGCATGGCCGCACAGCTACGCAGCGCCGCCGATGCGCCTGCATCACCATTCTTCGTACGGTCCGGGCATGACGACATCTTCCCCGCCGGAGACTCTGCTTCAGCTTTCCAGCGCGCACGTCTCCGCCCGCGCCCTGCACGTGATTGCCGAACTCGGCATAGCCGACCTGCTCGACGAGGAAGCCCGGACTATCGACCAGCTGACGGCCGGCGCTGCCGTCGATGCAGACGGGGTAGAACGCCTTCTTCGACTCCTGGAGTCGCACGGCGTCTTCGCCCGCGACCACAGTGACCGCTGGCAGCACACGGAGGCATCACGATGGCTGCGCTCGGACCACCCCATGTCGATGCGCGCCTTTGCCCGGATGATGGGCATGCCGTTCGGCTGGGGATCGTTCACCGCCCTGGATCACGCGGTCCGTACCGGGAAGCCAAGCATTCGCACTCTCCATCCGGAGGGTGCCTGGGCCTACCTCGAGGGCCACCCCGACCAACAAGCCATCTTCCAACAGTCGATGACGGCCAAGGCCCAGGACGACATTCTAGCCATCCTCGCGGCCTACGACTTTTCCCGGTACCAGCGCATCGCGGATGTTGCAGGTGGTCGCGGACATTTGATCCGCTCTGTCCTCGACTGCTATCCGGATCTCGCCGGTGTCCTGTTCGACCTGCCCCGAGTCGCCGACGAGGTGCCACCCGAGGCGCGGCTCGAGGTCGTCTCCGGGGACTTCTTCGTCGACCGACTTCCCGTCTGTGACGCCTACCTCCTCATGAATGTCCTGCATGACTGGGACGACAAGGACGTGAACCGCATCTTGCGAGCCATCGCCGAGGCCGGACGTCCATCCGGGGCGACCGTACTCGTGCTCGAAGTGGTTCTCCCGGACGGACCTGCACCCCACTGGTCCAAGGTGCTCGACGTCATGATGCTGGCACTCACCGGTGGCCGGGAGCGCACACTCGGCGAGTACGAGGCGTTATTGACCACCGCCGGGATGCAGCTGTTACGCCTGATTCCGACCACCACGCCCTTCTCCATCATCGAAGCCCGGGTGTGACGACGGTGCCTTCCGGCGGACTAGTCCGCACGCAACAACAACGTCGCCGACGTTTTCTCCGCGGTGTCGGCGGTCGCGACAGCTCCAGCTGTGCGGAGTTCGTCCGGCCCGGAGTGGGCCCAGGACACTCCGATGGTGGCCAGGCGGTGGGCGGCGGCACCGTGTACCTCGTGCCTCCGGTCCCCGACCATCATTGGCGACAAGTCCGGCCGAGGCGCCGGTCGGTCCGCCAGCCTGGTCGGCGCCGTCACCCCGAAGTAATCGGCCAGGGCCGAGGACAGATGTTCGGTGATTCCGGTGGCCGAGTCGACCAGGGTCCCGTCGAGATCGAGCAGGACCGTCGGAGAAGCCACGCATTGCACCATACGCACGACCATCGACGTCCGCCCTCAGTTGCCAAGAGCGTCCACTGCGGCGTACGCGCTGCGTATGCACGCCGGGACGCCGACTCCGTCGAAGGCCGCCCCGGCGACGGCCAGGCCCGGGACCTGACTGACGGCGGCTCGTACCGTTGCTACCCGGTCGAGATGCCCCACGGTGTACTGCGGCAGCCCGCCGCCCCAGCGGGTGACCGAACCCGCGGTCGGCGCCCCCGTCAGGTTCAACAGTTCGGCCACCTCCTGTCCGGCGTCGGCCAGGAGTTCCGCGTCGCTACGGCGCAGCGCACGCTCCTCGCCGATCCGGCCGACCGACGCGCGGACGAGCACACCCTGCCCGGACAGGTGCTGCCACTTGTTGGACGAGATCGTCACCGCCTTGACCAAACCCCCGGCCTCGGGTGGGACGAGCAGTCCACTGCCCATCGGTAGTAACGCCTGCCCGGACGGCCAGCTCAGCGCGAGGATGGCCATGCTGGCCATCGGGATCTCGGCCAGGGCGCTGGCCGCGTCGGGGGCCAGCGGCCCGAGCAGCCGGGCCGCGTTCGGAGGCGGCACGGCGATCAGAACCGCTTCGGCCTCGATGAATGTGGCTGCCGACGCGGGGCCGCAGTCGAGGCGGTAGCCGGTCCCGGTTCGGCGGATCGCCCGAACGGTTGTGCCTAGGCGGACCTCCGCGCCGGATCGGTCGACAAGCGCCCGGGCCAGAGCGGCCAGCCCGCCGCGGAGGGTCGCGAAAACCGGCCCGGCACCTGGATCCCGCCGGATCGAGGCTGCCGCCCGCAGCACCGAGGGCTCGTGTTGCAGCGCTTGGGCCAGCGCCGGCATCGTGGCCATGATCGACAGTGCATCCGCGCGGCCCGCGTATACCCCGCCGAGGAGGGGCTCGATCAACAGGCCGACCAGCTCGTCGCCCAAGCGCGGGCGTAGAAAGCCGCCCACCGATTCGTCGTCGGTCAGCGCTGGACCGGGTGCGTCCGGCTCCGCGCGGATCCGGTCCAACGATGCCGGACTGAACAGCTCGCTGCCGACCAGGTCGTCGACCGACGCGGGAACTCCGAGCACAGTCCCAGTCGGGATCGGGTGGTGACGCCCGTTGAGTGCGATCGAGGCGGACGTAGTGCTCGGTTGGACGACGTCCGCGGTCAGGCCGACCGCATCGATCAGGTCAAGAGCTTCGGGTACGACCGCTAAGACCATCTCGGCGCCGACGTCGTAGCGGTGTCCGGCGAAGTCGACCGTGTGCAGCTTGCCGCCGACTCGATCGGCGGCCTCCAGCACGCTCACCTGATCACCCGGGTGCCGTCGGCGGTGCTCAAAGGCCGCGGCCAGCCCGGTGATCCCGGCCCCGATGACCACGACGTGCCGCATCGAGTCGAACCTCCCTCGGCCCCACCGCCGTTATGCGCACAACGTTCCGCGACGGGCCCGATCTCCGGACCTTATGCGCATAACGTCCCACGATCTGTCGGCGTCACGAATCGGTCACGTCGGCAACCTGTCCGGGCGGAGCGGCGTCTTCACCAGCAAGACGACCCGGAGGTTCCCATGACTGCACCCGTGCCACAGTTCCGAGCGATCCACGCGACCTGGAGCCGGACCATCCTCGGCGTGCTCGGCCTGGCCCTCGGGCTGGTCGCGCTCACCGGCTGTTCCAGCGACGGGCTGCAAGATCGCGGCACCTCCGGCGCCGTTGCTCCGGGTTATGGGGAGTCCCCGGATCAGGACGTGTCAGCCCCGGACGAGGCGGTCGGCGGAGGTGGAGCTGGAGGTGATCTGCCGGAGAACGCACCGACCGGTGGGACAACACTGTCCGAACAGATCGTGCGGACAGGTGACCTCTCCGTCGAGGTGGACGACGTCACCGCGGCCGCGAACCGGATCACCGCAGTCGTCGATGCCGCTGGCGGGAACATCGGGCTCGACCAACGGTACGGCGAGGCCGAGGATGGAAGCGCTGACTTGGTCGTGCGCGTTCCACCGGAGCGCTTCGACGACCTGCTCGAGACCATCAGCGACCTCGGGGAGGAGCTGTCGAGGTCGGTATCAGCGCAGGACGTCAGCACGGCCGTGGCAGACGTCGATGCCCGCGTGGAGAGCTTGCGCAACTCCGTGGATCGACTGTTGGCCCTGGCCGCCCAAGCAGTCTCGGTCAGTGATCTGATCGCCATCGAGGCGGAACTGAGCAACCGTCAGGCAGAGCTCGAATCACTGCAGGCCCAGCAGCGGGAGCTCTCCGATCAGGTCAGCCTGGCCACACTGAGCGTCGCGCTGACCGCTTCCAGCGACGCGGACACCGACGACACCGGGTTCCTGGCCAGTCTCGGAGACGGCTGGAACGCCCTGCTCGACACCGGCCGCGGCCTGCTCTCACTCGTCGGGCTACTGCTTCCCTGGCTGGCGTTGCTCGCGGTGCTCGCCCTGCCGCTGTGGTTCGTCGTACGGCCTCGGCGGTCTGCTGCCCGGCCGGCCGGAGCGTTGGAGCGGCTGCCCGACCAACAAGGCGGTGCGCCCGACAGCGCGCGCGAAGCGGTCAGTGAGCCGGCAGCGAGTGCACCAGGTCGACAACCCGAGTGAGGACCTCCGGATCGGTCTGCGGCAGGACCCCATGGCCGAGATTGAAGATGTGCCCGGGTGCGACCCCCCCTTGATCGACGACCTCGCGTACGGCTTCCTCGATCACATCCCAGTCAGCCAGCAGGATGGCCGGGTCGAGGTTTCCCTGTACTGGATGCCCGGGTCCGATCCGGCTGACGGCTTGGGCCAGTGGCACCCGCCAGTCGACTCCGATGATCTCCGCGCCGGCCTGACCCATCAGTCCCAGCAACTCGCCGGTGCCGACACCGAAGTGGATCCGCGGCACATCGAGATCCTCCAGGGAGGCGAAGACCCTTCGGCTGTAGGGCAGCACGTAGCGCTCGTAAGCCGCGGCCGGCAGGGCTCCGGCCCAGGAGTCGAACAGTTGCAACACCCTGGAACCGGCCGCTGCCTGGACCCTCAGGAAGACGCTGGCGTACCCGGCAAGGGTGCTGAGGAGCTCGTCCCAAAGCTCCGGCCGGCCGTACATGAAGGCCTTGGTCAGCGCATGGTCCTTGGACGGGCCGCCCTCGATGAGATACGCGGCGAGGGTGAACGGCGCACCCGAGAAGCCGATCAGCGGGGTGCTGTCGAGTTCGGTGACGAGCCGACGTACGGCGGTGTCAAGGAAGTCGAGACCTGCCGGATCGAGCTGGGGCAGCGCTCGGACGTCTTCGAGTGAGCGCACCGGTTTCTCGACGACCGGTCCGACGCCAGGCACGATGTCCACGTCGATGCCGGCGACCACCAGGGGGACCACGATGTCGGAGAACAGGATCGCGGCATCTACTCCGTGTCGGGTGACCGGCTGCAGGGTCAGCTCGGTCACCAGATCCGGATCCTGGCAGGCCTGCAGCATCGCGGTGCCTTGGCGTCGCGCGCGGTATTCCGGAAGGGAGCGGCCAGCCTGGCGCATGAACCAGACCGGCAGATGCTCAGGGCGCCGCCCGCGTGCGGCGGTCAGAAGCGCGCCATCGGGATCGCTGCTGCTCGGCTCGCTGCTGCTCGGCTCGGTGTTGGTCGGCTCGCTGCTGCTCGGCTCGGTGTTGGTCGACTCGGAGTTGGACATTGCCAGGGATCTTCGCAGACCCTTCAGCCGGCCGCGGCAGTGTCACCGGAGCTACGCATCGCCTTGCCTGGGCCGGTTCGGCGCGTCGAGAGTCGCCTCTTGACGCGACCGACCTACGCTCGGAGGTGATGAGCGATGCAAGGTCCAGGCCGCAGGGCCCCGTTCCTGCGGTCTTCAGCGATGCGATCGCCAGCCTACGCACGGTGCGCCCACGTCTGGAGATCGTTCTCGACGAGATCGCCGGACCGGCCAGGTTGGCACCGTACTCGCACGCCCTGGGTGCCGAGGTCAGCGTCGACGGGGAGGAGATCGCCACCGGTCGGTTGGTCGTGCTGCACGATCCCGACGGCCAGGCCGGGTGGGACGGAGTGCTGCGGATCGTCGGGTTCCTCACCGCCGAGACCGATGCGGCGTTGGCCTCCGACGAGCTGTTTCCCGAGGTGGGCTGGAGCTGGTTGCTCGAAGCGCTGGACACGCGTGGCGCCGTGCACACCGCAGTGGGTGGGACGGTCACCTCCACGGTGTCCACCCGTTTCGGTGACATCGCGGGACCGCAACGCAGCGTCGACGTGGAGATCCGAGCCTCCTGGACCGCCCTGACCTTTGATCTCGCCCCACATCTTGATGCCTGGCTCGACGTCCTCGGCTGCGCAGCCGGCCTTCCACCCCCCGGCGTACGGCTAATCAGCCCTCCGCTCACCGACGCCGAATCAGGCAGGTCCCTGCCGCAGTGAGCTCACTCGACAGCTCGGTGCCAGAACAGGACGACGTGAGCCCGACCCGGCGTCGCAGGACCCGTGGCCGCACGGCACAGACCTCCGCCGTCGTGTCCCGCGGCGATCTGGTCGGGTTGGTCGAACAATCCACACCGCGCGAACCGTGCGAACCGGTAGCCCCGGTCGATGAGCTCGATCCGGTGGAGCTGGTCGACGACCCGCCGGAGGCTGAGTCCTCCGCGATCGCCCTGACCGAACCCCTAGACGGCGTACCGGAGCCACTGACCACGGCGCGGCAGGTCATCGACTACGCCGCACGACTGGCTGCTGGTAGCGGTCCGGTCGCCGTGGATGCCGAGCGAGCCTCTGGCTATCGCTACGGGCAGCGCGCCTATCTCGTCCAGATTCGCCGCCGGGGTGTGGGTACGGCCCTGATCGACCCGATCGCCGTGCCTGACCTCGGTCCGATACAGCGGGCCATCGGTGACTCGGAGTGGGTGTTGCACGCCGCGAGTCAGGACCTGGTCTGCCTGGCCGAAATCGGCTTGGCGCCCGCGCTGCTGTTCGACACCGAGCTCGGCGCCCGACTGGCGGGGTTCGCCCGCGTCGGACTCGGCGCCCTGGTCGAGGAACTGCTCGAGCTCCGACTGGAGAAAGGTCATTCCGCCGCGGACTGGAGCACCCGACCCCTACCGCGAGACTGGCTCATCTATGCCGCCCTCGACGTCGAGGTGCTGATCGAGTTGCGTGACAAGGTCCGCGAGCGGCTTGTCGAAACCGGCAAGCTCGCCTGGGCAGAGCAGGAGTTCGCAGCCCTGTTGGCCGCTCCGGCACCTGCGCTGCGGATCGACCCCTGGCGCCGTACCTCTGGCATGCATTCGTTGCGTAGCCGTCGCCAACTTGCCGCCCTCCGCTCGCTGTGGACGGCGCGCGACGACGTTGCCCGACGCCGCGACATCGCACCGGGACGGATCCTGCACGACAGGGCGATGATCGCCGGCGTCCTTGCCGACCCGGCCAGCCCGGAGGCGATGGTGAGTCTGCCGGTTTTCCGCGGGCGAGCGAACCGAAAACTGATTCCGACCTGGTACGGCGCCCTGCAACAGGCACGCGCGCTCCCCGACCGCGACCTGCCGCCGTTGACCCTGCCCGGCAGCGGGCCACCGCCTCCCAACCGCTGGGCTGAGCGAGAGCCGGCCGCAGCTGCACGACTGGTGGCAGCCCGCCAGGTGATGGCTCACCTGGTGGCTACGCACGACATCCCGGTCGAGAATCTCTTGAGCCCGGACCTCCTGCGGCGCATGGCGTGGACACCGCCGACGCCCCTCAACCAGGACACAGTGGCTCAACGCCTGCATGACGGGGGGGCGAGGCCATGGCAGGTGAGCCTCATCGCTGACCCTCTGGCCGAGGCGTTGGCCGTCGACGTCACCCCCGCCGACGCGACTCGTGAGGACACCGCCCCCATCGAACCCGCGCCGAGTGAGTGAGCCGGGCGCGAACGGACAAGCGAGGATCCGACGCCCAGCAGGGGATCGCCCCCGAGGGCTCACCGTGTCATAGCTCTCTTGGTCGTCGCATCGATGACCTCTCCTGCGGCGTTACCCTCGCGTCAGTGTGAGGGTGACGTTGCCGCTTCGCGGTGGTTGGGTCCTGATCATTGGATGTCTGGCTCGTAGCCTCGGTGCCGCTTTTGGGTTGGCATGC
>Ga0183260_10003998_pt1 | contig 11811 bp, 13 predicted proteins | sample AntDrymUQ4972206_2_FD_129768 | JGI IMG/M metagenome (GOLD analysis project Ga0183260, IMG submission 129768) | Polar desert sand microbial communities from Dry Valleys, Antarctica - metaG UQ497 (22.06) (version 2) (version 2) | ecosystem: Environmental > Terrestrial > Soil > Desert | place...
AATAAATTGGTAAAACAGTCAAACTGATTGGACTAAATTAAATAATATTAAAGCACTTCTCACCGTCATGGGAAGCCATGAATTTTGTGTACAAGAATTCTCTTTCGAATATATCGCGATAATCTTTTCAACAACAGAGATTTGGAAATTGCATTTATTGAATTCAATAAATGCTTTCAGCTTTAGCGAAGATAATTATCTCTTCATCTGTGTTATTGATTTCTAATTTAACACACTTTATAAGTATCTGACAAACGCTTCAGTCATAAATATGACGTACCTAATATAAAATGATAATCATTAACTAAAGATAAGATAAATGCAAGAGAACAATAAAAATAAGAAGATAGTTTCTGACAATGAATTAGAAAGGCAAAAAATGATAGATGAGGGTGGTACCCAAAAATATGGTGGCAAAGATAAAAGTAAAACAAAAGACGACAATATTTTGATCGATTCAGAACATTAATCAAAGCACTATGACGTAGTAAAAAGAGTTAGTCTATATGAAGAAGGTAAATGTATAAAATTGGATCCTATCCATAATAACAATATTGTACGCGAACTCTACAAATTATGCACGGTGGTATTACCTGAAAAGGTAACATGGTCGATTGATGAATTACATTCTCACATCAACTCCAATAAATCAGTAGAGAAATCTCATTCATTTCAAACATTAAAAAAAGAACTTAAAAGATTGGAGGATAATGGAGCAATTATTTTAGTAGATGAATATCGATCAATAAATCTCATAGGACCGAAACTCTCTGAATTGCTAGACGATCAGATTTCAAAGATATAATGTGTGAATACCAATGTCAAAGAATCAGGATTAAAAAGACAAAGTTAGATGAAATGTCACAAAAGAAAAAAATTATAGAAATGCAATCTGATAACTTTGTCATGACTTCTTATCAACTTGGTTTATTATACATGCATCATGTCTGGTAATCCATTTTTAGGTTATAGTTGAATTTCGTTCAATATAGGAATCTAATCAAACCCCAAATGAGGTCTGCCATAAACGGTCATTCTGTATTTGCAAATTAGGTAATAACAATTACCATTTGTCTTTGGGAAGCGATTCATATTGATCAATTGCTTTTTTCGTAATAAATACATCTTCTGCATCATCGGGATTAACAAAAATATAGCCATTTCTAAGTAAGATATCTCTTACATGTTGACGCATTTCTAAGTTTGAATAGTCATATTTATTATTGGTGTCCATCTTACATGCCTCCATGTAAACTTGACTAAACCTACTAGAAGTCTTTAAATTCCCTTTTGTCTTTTCAATCATACCTTTTACAACAAGATAGATTAATCGGCGCACCTCTGGAGAAACATCATCAGATATCATGTTTATTATAGAATAAGATTATATTTAATTACTATACTATGATTTTCAACTACCGCCTGATCCGAGGATGAGGTGGATTTATATCGTAAAAGCAGATGTAAAAAAGTTAGCTTTGAGCGTTGGTCATTTTGGTATGATGTATTGTATTGTAATAATGTAATACTCTTCTAATAAAGTAAGTTAATTATATAATTATTGGTTATAATTCGGATTCGAGTTGGAATTAATTCCGCATCGTTATTAACCTTTTATATCCAAGTATATCAAATGGATGACAGACCTAATCAAGATATTTCAAATGAGAAAGAGAAAATAAAGGAAGAAGATAAAGAAGAGGTAAACGAAGAACAACCAGAACAACCGAAAAGTGAAGAAATAATAGAACATCCTGAGCATTGAAACATTTTCAGTTCATGTAGAACTTTCCCAAAAGATTATCACCTTATTTATTACAATGGCTTATGCTGAATCGTTACATCTGGATTTGTTATTCGAGTTCTCGAACGGTGACAGAATTTATTCTATTAAAGGAAGTAATAAGAAATGTGGAAAGAAATCGACAGAGTGAATTATTAGCAAAGATTGCAGAAATTGTAAATTTATCCTTTCATAAAAAAGCATATATAAAATTTTCCTGTAGTAACTATCAGGATAGATCTTCATTATTGAAGTAGTATTGTTCAATTATCTTTCTTTATAAGAAAAATAAGGATGTCTTAAATCCGATAATGTAAATGAATGTCATATGACTAAAATAGTTAAACTTCAAGTCATATCGCCACCAAACGCAGAGACGAAGACAATTTTTACCATGGATGATAAAGATGTTTTGTTCAAAGGGATCACATTAGAATCCCACATTTGTGGGTATTGTGGATTTGTTTTAGCAGAAAATGTAATGGTTTATAATTATCGCGATATAATATTACAATGTCCTAGTTGTAAATCTTATAATGGAGCGCCAAATAATGACAATTTTTAATAAGCGGTTTGAATAGCCTGTCATCTCCAAGTCAATAGTTATTTAGACTTTATGCATAATTTAGAGTTAATAATTAACGTTGCATTAACAATATGAATGACTTAGCGCACAACACTCATATCAACAAGTATATATATACATAGAATAAGATACGTCTAATTGTCGGCATCTTTATCATTATTGAGTATATCTATTTTAATCGCAAGTCTACTTCTTATTCCATCTGTTATTAATATTCAAGCACAGCATAGTCAGGCGAGTATAATGGGTAAGGATATAAATTTTCTAAACATGTCGGATGCAATATATACCGAATGAGGAAAAGTTATAGAGTTCCAAAAATGTATCATTGTTCCCCTACTTAATAACGAAACAACGATATCTTGAGAACGGATTATTAAATGGTGTAGAGAATGTAACTAATAATCAAACCTATATAAACACCCATATATCCGATGGTCTTCTTCTAGGAAGAGGAAATGGAATTATTGAAACTATGGATGGGTAAAATATCACTTGGGTCTCGTCAGACCTTGGACGACTGATTGATAATAAATGGGTCTTTTATGGTGTAACGTTATTCAATAATACCAACAGCGATTCTCTATCTGTATTAAACAATAGTATCGCTTTATCCAAGAGTGCATCAGGCCCAATTCTCCCAGATTATATGTGGCTTTTGGAATTGTTTATTGAAGAAACGATATTCGGTGCACTAAAATAATTCTTTTGAATTTTATTTTCTCAATTATTTTTTTTCTTATTTATTATAGCAATACCTAGAAATAGTAACTAGCTTTATATAAAACTCTAATTACTTTGGCTACTTCAACCTTTGAATGATTGCATTGCATGTAGAAAATATTGATTCGATAAGAGTTTACTATGAAACAATAGGCTGCCTGCTCTCCAGAGTTAGTTAAACATTTCTATCCAGTTTCATGCTAATATTGGTAGTGTTTATATTCAACCTTAAATACAATCCCCATGGATACAGACCAAATTGTAGCTATAAAGGAATATTTGATTAAAAAGTTATTCGTTGGTCATAGTATACAATCTTTTAATAGCGCAATCAAATAGATTCTCATAATACGTCTAATTTGGATAGTACCAATCAATACGTTAATGCAAGGAAGTTGCAAGAACAACTTGCAAAAAAGGTTATCATAAAAGATGATTTTGACAGAGAAATCGAATTTGTCTGTGGAGTGGATGTGTCATACAAAAAGAGTATTGCGCAATGCTCAGCTGTTATAGTCAAGAACAATTCTTTGGAACCAATAGAAATAGTTACAAGCAAAAGTACCATAAAATCCCCTTATATTCCTGGATTGTTTATGTTAAGAGAATCGAATCCAATTCTACTGACTTTCTGAAACTTAAAATATAAGATTTTTTCTTATAATTGGTTTGATTGTTCCAGTAGTTGCGCTATTTTTTGCAATTTTTATGATTTGTATTGTAATTATGAAGAAAAAGAAGATGGATGCAGCCTATATCAATCCTACAGGTACCTCCTATGAAATTGATATAACTTATCTTATTATTTCAATAATACTGATTGTCGTCGTCGTCGGTGCATTTTCTATTGACTCCTTTATAGGCCTCCAGTAAAGGATTATTTTTATTATACTCATTCTTGAAATTCTTGTTATCGTATTCTTCTATTAGTTATTATCTTATTATAAAACGTACCAAAAAAAAATCATTTTAGGTTTCTTATTGTGTATATGCAGAAAATGTAAAGTTAGCCACAAAAGTATGATAAATATAAAATTTTATATACATTAAAGGTTGGCCATGGCTCAAAGGAGCGAACAGCTTAATGCTAACAAAACGAGTTTGAAATTATTTCCAAGTAAATGGGATTACTTTTTATACAAATGTGCCATGAGGATATTATTTGAGTAATGCGGATAACAAATACCGACCTGTTATTTTTTCTTTCTTCAGAAAATTTCAGAATGTAGTACTTTTAACTATATTCATAATAGTTGTCTCATCATATGGAATATATTTCGTATTACAGGATACATCAGAAGATAAGATACGGACAAGCCTTTTTGAAGATCAAAGTAATAAGCAAATTGATTCCAACAAAGCTTTATCTGAACATATATCCTCGGATTTAGAACTTTTGTTAACAAAGTTGGAGGTATTATCTAAATCAGCATTAATCCAGAATGGAAATTATTCAAATTTTATGTTAATACAAGCAATGCAAGATCTCTATAATAACAGTAAAAGTCTATTGGGAATGACAGATCTCTTGTTTATTGCAAATGATGAGGGAATCATAAATTCTAGCTTCCCCAGTTCAGAAATGCTAAGAGAATCACTATTTTTCAATGTGGATGATAAAAATGACAATATCATTAATAAGACTACTACTACTAATAATGATATCAATGCTGGCGAAAGTAGTATTGTATCTCAGGACTATTATAAACAAGTAAGTGAAGTCAAAGAACCTTTATTTTTTAGTGGTCAGTCGTCATTTAGTACTAACAACTCAACTAGTAACAATAATGCTTATAGAATCATAATTTCTGACCCAATAATAAATGAGGAATCCGGAAAGTTTCTTGGAATGGTGGGATTGTCATTGTCAACAGATGACTTCTTTAAAAGGTTAGGAAATGTCTATGATATTAAATCACCATATATATCGGTTCTAGATGCTAATGGAACACATCTTGTTCACGGAAATGTCAACCTCGTAGGCAAGAATTTTTTCGATGAATATGCTCAAAATTTTACCCAGCATAATAAAGATCTCAATAATTTGATGCGAAATGTGATAGCTGGCAAACCCGGATCTGCTGTTTATACTATCAGCGGATTAGGAGAAAGACTCACAACGGGATACCCCATATTTCTTACCGATACTCCTGGTGCTGCACCAGCTTATGAGGTATTTATTATAACTCCAACATCACAAATATATTCTCAAATTGAGCGTTTACTTTTCACAGAAAGAATAGAAACGATTTCGTTGCTTGCAATTACTACCGCCTCCATAATGATTCTTATTTTATTTCTTATAAGATGGAATAAAAACCTGGAAAAGCAAATAAGCAAAAGGACAAATGAATTAGTCAAATCAAATACCGATCTTAAAGATATCACAAAACAGTTACAAAATACTAATGTTTCACTAAAAACATCAAATAAAGAAGTAAAGGAAACAAATGAAAAACTAGAACTCCGAGATAAACTACAAAGAGAGTTCATAAATATAGCTGCTCATGAGTTAAGAACTCCGACTCAAGCTATCATGGGCTATGTAGAAATGGCTCTAGAAAATAATTGGTATAAAGATATAGATTCCGAATATGGTGGATATATTACTTCAATTGAGCGAAATGCGAATAGACTGAGTTATTTAATTGATAATTTATTGGATGTAGCTCGAATTGAGAATAGCAAATTAGAATTGCACAAGGAGAAAATAAATATTAATGACAAAATCAAAAATATTTTGTTAGATTACAGTAATCGATTTAAGGAAGAGGATCCTCCCATTCAGTTCACGTTTTCAACACAAAAGGACCCAATAATGGTCTATGTTGATCGAGTGAGGATTTATGAAGTAATTACTAACTTGCTAAACAATGCTGTACATTCTATGAAAAATACAACTATTGGTAAAGAAGCTGGTAGCCGCGGACAGGGAATAGGATTGATAGCGGTTTCTGTTGAACTATCTTTTTATGATAAAAAAAGTAAAGGAACTGACGATAATTCTGTAGACGATAAATCTATAGGGCCAAAGGGGATTATAGAAGAGGTAAAAGCAAGTAGATATGTAATAGTATCAATAATAGATTCTGGTAGTGGTATTGAAGCAAATATGTTTGATAAACTATTCAAAAAATTCTATTCATTTTCCGGAAAAGGGGTAGGTTTGGGTTTGTTTATCTCTAAAGGAATAATAGAAGCTCATGGTGGTTCCATAGATGCTTTTAACAATAAGGTTGGAAAGGGTGCTACTTTTACTTTTAGTTTACTATTAATGGAAAATACTGATTAATTTTTCTCAATACTGACTCCTTTTTTAAACTAATCTCTCATTCCCTCTTTTCACGTGGTGCCTAAGATTGTCCCTTGCAGCATTCCATGTCCTCTTGGAGAAAAAAATTTCGATATGTCGTTCAATACTGACGTCTTCTTCCACTATATGGGGCATATTTGCTCAGATGGAAGATTAGACTTGCATTTGTCAAGATATGTGAAAGGTGCGCCGCCTTGATTGTAATCATTTTTTGGCTGTGGTTGCCCTCTATGGCCGGCCATATCCTGAATACCATTCTACTTGCTTTCAAATAGTCAAATAACAATTGTTCGGTGACCTACATACCAAATCTTCTTTCCTACCATCTATTTACTTCGCACTCCTGGATTCCTTTGTCGTAATTAATGGTTTGAACGGGGTGGATTAATATCAAATATCAAAAAAATCTAAGAATTGCAGTTATAGTAGCCTTTGCAATAGATATTGTTATATAAATCTTAGAAAAATAAATCAATGATGTCTTCTGCTATTCGGTCCGTCAAGGTAGTAGATGACGAAATAGAACTTGCAACCCTATTTAAAGCATTTTTGAACAAAGAAGGTTATAACACAATATCATTTGTAGATCCAGTTTTGGCTTTAGAGTATTTTAAAGAGACATCGGAGAAGCACTCTTTAATAATAACTGATTTGAGGATGCCTAGTTTGAATGGGCTTGAGCTCGCAAAAAAGATAAGGGAACTAAATACAAACATTAAGATTTTCTTGATGACTGCTTTTGAAACAAGGGATTTAGAAGATCACGAGGATTTTAAGATGGCTCGAATTGATAGATTAATTCAAAAACCCGTTCGTTTTTCTGAATTGAGAGAAATGATAATTAACGCATGGAAAATTTGATTTGATAGTAAGGCCTGAAAAGTCTTTCTTAGTTATATCGTTCTTTTTGGTTGAATCTATATAAATATTGTAAACTCCAATCAATCAATCATAATTTTATGGCAATTGTATGTTGATCTATTATTTTTTTGCTAGAATCTTGTGGCAATCTGTCAAAGTCCTTTTGATGATACCCTGCATATCCACTAGATTAAATCCAAAATGTGCAGGAAGACTTGATTCATCTTCAATAAGATTCTTCATCGATTTCTAAAGAGGAAGACACCCATATCACCTTCCTATTCATTTTCGTATTTCGTTTAATTCCCATATTAATAGAAAAAAGGATGATAGAAATGGTTATTGATGACCCATTGTAATGGTATATATTTTTCAATAATTTGTTAAAAATTACTAATTTTTTACATAAAAAAGAAATCATATATCTAAATGTAATTATATCATGTATACAAAAGTATATAAAATATATTCCTTAAATATATTGGGAATGACAAAAAAAATTAAACTCCAAGTCATAATTTCAACAAGGGAAAGGAACAAAGGCAATCTGCAGCCAATGATGATATAATACTAATTGTAATAGAGCATAATTTTATATTTTATACATATAATTTGTACATATCCTGAAGGAAAACCTTATTCCTATATAAAATTTAGAAAGTCGTATTAAAGGTCATAAACATAAATTGTGATGATGCCGCAAGGAATTTACAGACAAATTTAAACCGGTAGACTGAAGTTTAATCATAATCACTTGTTAAGTTTTATTACTTCTCAATGTAAAAACCGTCGAGAATTATTAACGTCTAAACCTTCCTTCCCTATAGGTATATAAATCAAAGAACTAGTTTAAATTACATTATTTGTTAAAGGCAAAGTAAACGAAATGGTGGCTCCGATTCCATCTTTATTATTTTCAGCCCAGATTTTACCTTCATGCGCTTCTATGATGTTTTTTGAGAGGTATAATCCCAGTCCTGTACCCTGAAAAGATTTTGTAGCAAATTTAGTAAACAACCTTGGTAATATCTCATTATCTAATGCAACCCCTGTGTCTTTTATAATTACAATAACCATATATTGAGGATCACGATCGTCTCTGGCAGTGGTGATGGTATTATTTGTCCTTTCAATATCTATTGATATTACTCCCCTACCGGTCTCATGTTCTGAAATGGATTTAATAGAATTATCAATTAAATTAGAAATTACTTGTCCTATTCTTCTACTATCTGCATACACTAAATATTCGGTATCAAAATGGTATTCAAATTTTATTTTCTTTGTATCATCCAAGATATGTTCTAATTCTTTAATAACGTTCACTATCAATTTATTAAGGCTAAAAACCTCTTTATTTGGTTTAAATAATTTACTTTCAAACTTGGTTACATCCAAAATTTTTTCATTTAAATAGGATAGTTTCTTTGCATCTTTTACTACTCTGTCCAGTAATTCCATATGATGAACATCTTTTGTCTTATCCCGCACATATTCTGTTAAACCAATAATGGGAGTGAGGGGTGTTCTTAAATCGTGGGCTACTATGTTTATGAATTCCTTTTGCATTTTCTCATGAATTTTTAATTTTTCATGTGCCTCTTTTAGTTGTTGATAGATCTCTGTTTGTTTCCAAATACTATCAAATATTGCTACATAGGATAGCACTGTGGGCGCACTATTTGAATAAGTTACAAATCCTATAGCTTCTGTTATGATTTGCTTTGTATCATCTTTAGTTTCTGCAACGAGAGATTGTTTTCTATCTATTACCAAAATTGATACTTTAGATAATGGTTCAATGAATCGGACTGCAAAATTAGATTTATTTAGGATAGTTATCAGTTTCTCTATTTCATTATCTTTTGGGGTTAGAATTCTAATATTTATCCATGGTTTACGATCTCCTAATTCCTTTAATATCTGAAAAGAGCCGGATTTAGCCTGTCTATGAAATGCGTTAGATGTAGACATTATTACTAATATTTCAGATTCAGCAGATTTTAAAAGGTCTAAGACTCTATTTTGTATATCTACAGGACTATTCCTTGATTGCATAATTTCGGGAACAATTCCCTCTTCTATTTCCTTTAGTCTTTGTGTAAAGGGTTCTGCCTTTTTCCAAAACATTTCAAATATGTATCGCTGTTGTTCTATTACCTCTCTTTCGGTGCTGTATATAACAGGATTCAAAAGTTGTCTTTCTCTCCATGTTGTCATACCTAAAAATTCCGAATCATTTACACATGCAGATCCCTTGACTCCATCAAGGTGTCTGAGTTCACTTACAATCTCACCTAGCTCTTTGCAGTATTGGATATTATCTTTTGTAATCTCTGTAATGAATCTAATTTTTGCGCCTCGATTTTTTGCTTTGACATAATTACTCTTATAAATATCAGATTTCATGATTAAAAACGGGCCATTTTTATCTACGCAAATATCCATTCTCTCTCTAACATTCTCCAAAAAACGAATTCCGTAATTTACTGCAGTATCCATATCATATATCAAATCAGTTTTTCGATTACGAAGTGTACTTTGTTCAGAGATAGTCAATTAGTATAGTAAATAGTGATGTCGTATATAAAAATAATAGCAAAGTTCATTGATCTGAGTCATGTAACATAGCGGTAACAAATAGGAAGTTAATTTTTCATACTGAATTAGTAAAACGAAAATACATAATTATGAATGTCGTTTTAGTTAATTAATCAAATTTGAATTAACAAACACTTTTTAAACTATTAAAAAAATCCGGACTAATACCTAAAGTATATTGTTTTTATATGGATCACATTGAACTCTCTTTGATTAGTGATATCTAAAAATAAGACCAAACCTTCAAAATCAGAAATTCTATACGGGACAGAAAATGCTGTAGATAGAGGATTAGGTTTATGCAAAATACCAAAATAAAAATGGATATTACCTTCGACCATAAGGCTCCGTCCATAGTAGTTAAGCTACCTGCTTATTGTAATGGTTACAAGGAAATTTTAACTAGAGGCGGAAAAATTAGATTCATTACAGAGATTACAAAAGATAATATCCAGTATTGTAAATTATTAAATTTGGTTAGTGAACTACGGCATCTGGATGGATTAAAGGGCGGCATTGCAATCAATGAATCTGAGTATATGGCTACGACAGTCCTTCAAGAAGCACAGCCATTAACCGAGGTAATCTACAGCAATGTAGACGTAGTTGCACAGGGCCAATACATTTTTGATACCCTTTGGAGACACCCGACATCAGCATTCAAAAGAATCAGAGAAATTGAATATGGAATGGAACCAATTAAAACTGAGGTTTTAGAAAGTGCTGAAGGTATTGCCGATAAAATATATAAAATAATCAGAGTCAAAGTATCTGAGTACATGTTCAACCATTGGTGGTATGCAATTAAGTCGTAAATATTACCTCGATATCAATAGGAAGATACTACGAGATCATCAACAAGGAAGGCATAGCGGTATCAGATGGATAACTTCTATAAACGACAAAAACGATATCAATATCATTAAATTATTTCTAAAAGATGGAATACAAATAAAACATACATCCGATAGGCCGTCCATTAATTTGTTATAAGCGATAAATGTTTTGCTTCAACAACAGAAAAAATGATAGGCGGGGAAATGTTTTCAAATCTAATAGTTAGTAACGATCCACTGTACTTGGAGCATTTTTCTACATTATTTGATAACATTTGGAAACAATCTGTGGAAGCAAAAGACAGAATAAAGGAACTAATGGATGCGGATCTTTTTAAGGCAAAAATAATATCAAACCCTGATGACTCCCTAAGACTAATTAACAAATTATATTCTTCTGCTCAGAAAGAAATTTTGATAATACTTCCCTCTGTGAACGGATTGTTACGGATAATTAATTCAGGAGGTTTAGAGAAATTAAATGAATTGGCTTCTAAAGGAGTTACAGTAAAGATTCTGATAATGCATAGCCATAAGGTAGACCATTTAAAACAAACAATAACAAAATACCCTGAAATTAAATTTAGGACATCTCAATTTAACTTTCCATTTCTTAATAGAATTACAATAATTGACAGAACAAAAACTATCATATTAAAAATAAAAGACGATACTAAAACTAATGTTCCTAATACTGCAGGTGTTATTACCTTCATTGAAGGTGAATCTACGGCTTTATCTTACACTGGCATTTTTGAGACTTTGTGGAATCAGACAGGGATGTTTGAAAGTTTAAAGAAAATTAATGAACAACTTCAATCCAATGAAAAAGTGCAAAAAGAATTTCTTGATATAATTGCCCATGAACTAAGTAGTCCCATACAACCAATAATAGGTCTAACAGAATATGTGAAAGGTAAACTCAAAGACAAAAAACAAATCGAGCTGCTTGATTCGGTAATTACAAGTGGGCAAAAACTCAATACCCTAACTGAAAACATTCTGGATGTTTCATGTATTGAAGACCATCTTTTTCGCTTAAAAAAATAAAGGTTTAATCTTAGCATGTCGATCTCAAACACCATAAAATTCTGAAAATCTATTAAGA
>Ga0183260_10003999_pt1 | contig 11811 bp, 12 predicted proteins | sample AntDrymUQ4972206_2_FD_129768 | JGI IMG/M metagenome (GOLD analysis project Ga0183260, IMG submission 129768) | Polar desert sand microbial communities from Dry Valleys, Antarctica - metaG UQ497 (22.06) (version 2) (version 2) | ecosystem: Environmental > Terrestrial > Soil > Desert | place...
ATGGTCATGCGCAGGTTCCTCGGGTTGAGCACGGGCGATGTCGGCGCCGAGCGCGCTATGCCCGACACGCCCGAGACAGAAACCGTCCGACGGATCGTCAACGAGCTTGGCCAGGTCGAGCCCGAGCGGCGCCGGTACCTCGCCGGATTTGCGTATGTCTTGAGCCGGGCTGCCCATGCTGATCTCGACATCGGCGAGGACGAGACCCGGCTCATGGAGCGCATCGTGGTCGAGATCGGCAAGCTGCCTGAGGCGCAGGCTGTGCTCGTCGTGGAGATCGCCAAGCATCAGACGGAGCTGTACGGCGGCACCGAGGATTACCTGGTCACGCGCGAGTTCGCTGCCCGGGCTACGGACGAGCAGAAGCGCGCGGCGGTCGAGGCGTGCTTCGCCGTGGTTGCATCCGACCACACGATCACGGCCGAGGAGTATGCCGAACTGACCCAGATTTCCGACGAGATGGGGCTGACGCGGCCGGAGTTGAACGTGATCCGGAACGACTACAAGGATCACCTCGCGGCGATCCAGAAGATGCGCGGCCTCAGCCAGGGCTGAAAGAGGTCCGCGGCCGCGTCAGGCTGTGGGGTCGGCCGGAGTCCTGAGCAGATCCGCCTCGGGCAGGAAGAAGTAGCGGTAGGCCAGTGCCGCGATCGCGGCACCGATGAGCGGGCCGATGATCCACACGAAGCTGTTGTCCCAGACCCCGGTGACCGCCGCGGGCGCGAACCAGCGTGCCGGGTTCATCGCCGCACCGGTGAGCGGTCCGCCCATCAGGATGTCGGCCGCCACAGCGAAACCGATTGCCAATCCGCCAACCTTGGGGCCGCGCGGATCGATCGCTGTCCCGAACACCGCGGTCAGCAGGATGACGGTGAGAACGACTTCGATTCCGAGCGCCGCGAGGGGATCGATCCCGGCGCCGACAGTCGGGCGCCCGAGACTGGGCGAGATCGCCACCGGAAACACGACGCGCAGCGCCCACGCGGCGCCAAGCCCGCCGATGAGCTGGGCAAGGACGTACGACATTGCCCGGCGGCCGGGCATCTGGCCGGACAGCCACACGCCGAAGGTGACCGCGGGATTGAAGTGCGCGCCAGAGACGGCGCCCAGTGCGCTCACCATCACCGCCAGGACGACGCCGTGAGCCAGCGCGACGACCACCAGGCCGGCTGCACCGTCGACGCCACCCGCACGATCTAGCGTGGCGACGGCACCGATTCCTACGAAGAAGAACATGAACGTGCCCGCGATCTCCGCGATCAGGGCGTTCCATGGGCTGCGCATACAACCTCTCCATGGCGGGGGCGGGCTGTCGTGGATTGCGACGCGTTGCCATACTACGCATGCCCAAACGTCACTGGGAGGGGAGATGGCACTGTCGCGCCCGGAGGTTCGGGACGGCATAAACAAGCGCACTTCTGGCCGCGGCACCGCCAAGGCCCAGCCGCGGCGCGCCGAGGATCGCATCGTTCGACTCCCCGACGGCCGGCGCCTGGGCTACTCGGAGTACGGCGCCCCGGCCGGCCGGCCGGTCCTCTTCTTCCACGGCTTTGGTACGTCTCGGGTGATCTGCCCGCCAGAGGAGCCGGCAATCGAGATGGGTATCCGGCTCATCGCGGTCGACCGGCCAGGCATCGGCCTGTCCGATGCGCTGCCGGGCCGCACGCTGCTCGACTGGCCGACCGATGTCGCCGGCCTCGCTGACCGACTGGGCATCGACTCGTTCTCAGTGATCGGCTGGTCTGGCGGCGGGCCCTACGCCCTCGCCTGCGCCCACGCACTGCGCGATCGGATCGCTGCGGTCGGTCTCGTCAGCTCACCTGCGCCGCTGACCGGGACCAACGAGTCGGGCTACCTGCGCAGGCTGGATCGTCACGCCGTTCGGGCCGCGGGTCGCGCGCCGTGGGTCATTCGCCTCGCCCTGTGGCATTGGGGACGGCCACAGCGCCGCGACGCCGAACGGTTCTTCGAGGACTCCGTTGCCGAGATGTGCGCCGCCGACCAGGCTGTGCTGGCCGCCCCGGAGCTGCGTGGCCGGATGATCGCCAACTCGGCCGAGATATACCGCCAGGGCGGCCGGGGCATGTACGACGAAGCATTGGTGTTGGCCAGGCCGTGGGGGTTCGCGCCCGAAGAGATCGGGGTTCCGGTCCACGTCTGGCACGGCGTCCTGGACGAAACGGTGCCATTGGCGATGGCCGACTTCCTGGTTCGCGAGATTCCCGACGCCCGCGCGAACATCCTCGGTGAAGAGGGGCACCACCTGCTCTATCAGCGCTGGCCGGAGATCCTCGCTGCCCTGGCCTGAGCGGACTTAAACAGTCCCGCCCTCGCTCAAGGCGCGGCTGGTGGACGCGCTTCGGTCGCGCGGCTACTGGGTTGCGATGGTGGGTGACGGCGTGAACGACGTGCTGTCGCTGAAGCAGGCCCACCTCGGGATCTCCATGCAGAGCGGCAGCCAGGCCACGCGCGCCGTCGCCGACATGGTCCTGCTGGAGGATTCGTTCTCCGCCCTGCCCGCGGCCGTCGTGGAGGGCCAGCGCATCATTAGTGGCATGCAGGACAGCCTGCACCTGTTCCTGGCCCGGGCGATGTACATGACCCTGGTCATCACCGGAGCCGCCTTCCTGGGTTTGGCCGTTCCCGTTTCGCCGCGGCACAACACGGTCCTCGCGCTGCTCACGGTGGGTGTCCCGGTGCTATTTCTCGCCATCTGGGCGCGGCCTGCGCGGCCCGGCCTCGACTCGCTGCGTCGCATCCTCTGGCTGATCATCCCGCCCGCGTTCCTGTGCACGGCTCTCGGCCTGCCGCTGTACGCCCTCTACTCCGCGAATGCCAGCCTTGACGTTGCGCGAACGGCCTTCACGACGTTCGCCCTGTTTTGCGGCTTGGGCCTGCTGCCGCTCCTCGAGCCTCCTATCGGCGAGTCGATGAGCGGTGGCGATGCGGACGGCGCTGACGTCCGCCCGACGCTGCTCGCCCTCGCCCTTTTGGCCGTCTACGCCGGCTTCTTCGCCATCGCCCCGCTGCGGGAGTTCTTCGAGCTCGCGCCGCTGCCGTGGCCGGACGTCGTCGGCATCGGCGCGCTGGCGGCGATGTGGGCGATCTTGGTAATGCTCTTCTGGCGCCTTCGATTGGTCGACCGAACGCGGTCCCGAATCAGCCGCCTGCGCGATTCGTAGCGGACGTTGGCTGGAGTAGCACCTCGGCGTCAGCGACGCGCGCAATCACCTGCTCGCGCATCCGCTCGAGCCCCTGCGAAACTTCTCCGGCGACGCGTCCGATCGACGTGAGTTGCGTCTTGAGGCCGCGGACGACCTCCAGCTCCGCGCGGACGGCCGCCACTGCCTGGAGCACCCGCGCGGCATCAACCTCTGTTTCGCCGTGCTCGAGGCAGGCGAGCGCGTAGAGCCGCGCGAGCCGAACGGCGGCGCTCAGGGCGCCATGGTCCGGCGCCTCTGGATCTACGACGCACAGAACGTGACCGGAGCGGACGTCGAAAGGCGCCACGCCAGTTGGCGCGTGGAGGGGCGTGAAAACCGCCACGGCCACGGCCGCGCCGCGGTTTCGCTTGGCATCCGCAAGCTCCTCGCGAATCTCGCGCCATGAGACCTTGCGGTCCTTGGCTTCGATGACGACGCGAAGCTCCGCTCCGCCGCACATCTGCGGATCGATGGTGAGCAGGAAGTCGCCCTTCTTGGAGCGCATGACGTCGCCCGTGGCGTCCATGGTGCGTTCCACCGTGTCGCCCGTGCCGCCGACGATGGCCGCCAGCATCTCGTCCAGCACATTCTCGAAGTCGCCACCCTTGGCGGCGGATCGGGCGCGTTCCGCGCCGCGCGCCACGAAGGCAGCCTCCATCGCTGTGAGCCGGTCGTTCAGCTTGTCGAACGCATCGCTGACCTCTGTGCGGAACTGGTGAAGTGGGGAGCCGAGCCGGGTCGGGTCGAGCAGCTGGGCGAGGCGCGAGGCGTCGCCATCGAAGTACGACCCGAGCAGAGTCCGCATGCGGCCGATGGCGCTATCGCGCTTGCCCTCGTCGAACAGCTCGGTCACGAATCGGTTCAGCTGGCCGCGGTCGCCCAGGAACTTCTCCAACGTGCGCGGCAGCCGGCCGTCCTGGTCTCCGAAGTTCTGGCGCAGAACCTGGTCGAGCGTTTCCGCAGCGCGCTTGTTCATCGTTGCGTTGCGCTCAAGCAGCTCGTCGAACTCGCGACGGACGAAATCCACGTCGAGCGACGTGCCGGCGTCCTGGAGCGCGATGAGGCCGATGCGCACGGCGCGCTCAGCGAGCTCAGTGCGCTCCTCTTCTGCGCGCTGGCCCACGAACGCTGCCAGCGCCCTGTCCGCGACACGCAGCCGGTCGATCACGATGGTCTCGCCGTCGACGCGGACAGCGGGGTGCGCCGGGCCGGCGACTCGAAGAGCGACTATCTGGGCGGTTTCCATATGCGCATCGTGGGCGCTCTCCGTGCCAGCTAGCGTGTCACACCCATGCAGGGAACTTTGCAGAACCGCGAGAATCCGGTCGTGATCGTGTACCTGGCCCATGGCGCATCAGGCAACGCCGACAGCATGCGTCCGCATGTCGATGGTCTGCGTACGCGTGGGATCGAGGCGCGGGCCGTCGGGCTGCCTGTCGGAAAGGCGGAGAGGGCGGTCAGCCGCTACGCCGAGCAGGTCGACGACCTCGGTCACCAGGTGATCGGCGGCCACTCCTACGGCGGTCGCGTCGCCAGCCTGCTGGCAGCCGAATCCGTGCCTGCCGGCCTCGTCCTGCTCAGCTACCCACTGCATCGCCCCGGCCATCCCGAATGGGAGACGCGCATCCCGCACTGGCCGAGCATTACCTGCCCGGTGTTATTGCTGTCGGGCGAATCTGACCCGTTCGCTCAGGTCGACCTGCTGCGCCGGGCGGTGGAGCGCTTGCCGAACGCGGAGCTCACCACCTATGCGCGCATCGGCCACGGCCTGACGCCCGTCCTCGATGACGCCCTTGGCCAGGTCGCCCGCTTCGTCGCCTCGCTCAGCGCAGGGGCAGGCTGACCAGGCTCGACTGGCGGCCGCCCTTGGTGTCGAGGCCGCTGATCAGGAAGTCGACCGTGCCCTCGGTGGCACCCGACTTCAGCGTCACGGTCACCTTGTACTTCTTGCCGCTGACGCGCTTCGCCGTGACTGTCCATCGCTCGGCGCCGGTCTGAGTGACGAGGACCGTGGGGTTTCGATCGAGCCCTTCGCTGCTGACCATCGTCAGGGTGATCTTGCCGCCCCGCGCCGGAGCGGCGATCGAGGGCGTCACCTGGAATGCTCCCACGAAGACCTGCCGTTCCTGTCGATAGGTACCCAAGCCGGTCTGGGCGCTGACGACGCTCCGATAGCGGCCGTCCGGCACCCATGCCCCCGTGTCTGACTTTCCGTCCCAGATGAAGCTTGTGGCGCCGGCGGACGTCTGCACGTCCGATCGCACCGTGCGCACCGTCGCGCCAGCCTGGTCGACCAGCTGCCAGGTCAGACGCGCCGGCTGGTTGAGGGTGACCTTCAGTGTCGTGTTGCGCGCCAGCGAATCGGCATCGCTCACGTGCATCGCGGCTTTGGTCGGAGGGGCAAGCGCTATCGCAGTCAGCACGAGCGCCTCGGTAGCCACCGGTGCGCCGACAACGCCTGACATGTCACGGGGCACGTAGGTGAGCGTGTAGCTGCCATCCGGGACGATGCTGCCGGCAGCGTTCTTACCATCCCAGCGCGAGCTACTGGTCCCCGACGTGGACCACACCGAGTAGGTACGCACGGCCTCGCCCGCACTGTTCGTCACGGTGGCGTCGAGGTATGCAGCGCGGGTGACCGTGTGCTGGAGCATCAGATCCTCGTCCAGCCCGTCTCCGTTGGGATGGAATGACGCGGGCCCGGCGTCCGCATCGGCGACTACACCTGTCGACGACGGGCCCGCGCTGAGCTGCGTGATCTGCGGCGGCTCGCCGGGATCGGTCGGCGGAGGAGGCGGGGTGGGAGGCGCGCCAGAGCGCCAGTCGGCTGCCGTCATGTGAAGGTCTCCGGTGACGGCCCGGTAGTAGCCGTAGCTCGAATGCGGATCCAGGTGGATCGTCGCGCCGGGAGTTCGCTGCGAGTCGAAGCGGCCCTCGCGCCAGCCGACATAGCCCGCTGGTGATCCGCCGGCCGAGGTCATGAACATCTGGTCCATCGTCGAGCTCGACGTGGCGAGGGTGGCCGGGAAGTTCACCTTCTGGTTCCAGCCGAAGGCGAAGACAGCGCGGGCGCCGGCGCCCAGGAAGCCGCTGGCAAAGTTGTCCACTCGCTGGCGGGCAAGGTCCTCGGAAGGGATGGCCATGCCCGGCTCGCCGTTTCCGGCCGTGTAGCAGCCGTGAACAAGGATGGCGACCGCGTTGGGTGCGAGGTCGATGCTGTCCTTGATGCGGGTCGCGCCGTAGTACGTGTACTGCTCACGGCCGCTGCCGGCGAAGGAGTTGAGGCCCATGCCGTTCTGGCGGCTTTCGGTCATGACCTTCGTGTATGGGCTTGGCCAGCCGTAGCCGTGGCCCATATAAACGACGATGTTCGCGCCCTGGACGTTGGCCAGGACGTTGTCCCAGGTAGCGTTCGGGAAGAAGACGCGCCGCACGTCCATCCCCGCAGCCTCCGCCTGGGTGGCCATCTTCTCGGCATCTACGAGGTTGCTGTCGGTCATGCCGTTGGACGGTCCGACGATGAACACCGCCTTTGGCGTCGTCGCGGCGCCGGCACGAGCCGGCTGGACCGCGGGCGAGGCCGGCGCGAGCTGCGCGGTGACGGCAAACAGCGTGGCAAAGAGCGTTCCCATGGCCGCGCGCGCGAGGCGCTGCGATCGGCGGTGGGCGACGGCCTTGCGCGACATACGTTGAGCGCCCGGAGCCACAGGCAATGCAGGTCCCCTTCCCTCTACCAGCACCGCACACGGCGACTGCGGTGACGATGGTTGTGCCAGGCGGGCAGCTTCACGGCGCTAACGGCGGATAGCGGCGAGTGCGGCGGTGACTGCGGGCGGCGCTGCGGAGCTTGATCTGGAGGCCGAACCGCTGGGGCGGTCCTGCTCCCTGGCATCCTGGCCTTGGGGGACCGATCAGCCTTCCTGCGCTGGCGGTATGCAGTATCGATACGCCGTTGTAACGACGTGCCGCTCAGTATGAATGCGCCGGCGGAGAAATGCATCATGCATTTGCGCCATTCCTTGGTGGTCATCTGCGGCTTGGCCCGGAGTTCATCGACAGTTGTCACGCATGCCGATTGGGATTAGTTTCGGCTGGTGATCGAACGATCTGTGATCCACCGTGCGCCGAAGGTGCTGCTTCATGACCACCTCGACGGCGGGTTGCGCCCGTCGACGGTGATCGAGCTGGCGCGCGAATGCGGCTACTCGCTGCCTACCGAGAATCCCGAGGAGCTGGCACGCGCATTCACGGCGGGCGCGGACCGCAAGAGCCTCGTCCTGTACCTGGAAGGATTTGCGCACACGGTCGGCGTGATGCAGAGCCGCGAGGCGCTCATCCGGGTCGCCGAGGAGTGTGCCGAGGACCTGGCCGCAGACGGCGTTGTGTACGCCGAGGTTCGCTATGCACCGGAGCTCAGCACCACCGGAGGACTGTCGCTCGACGAGGTTGTCGAGGCGATCCTCGAAGGTTTCGAACGTGGATCATCCGCGCATGGCATCAGCCTCGGACTGATCATCACCGCGATGCGCCAGTTCGCGCGCTCGGTGGAGATAGCGGAGTTGGCCATCAGGCACCGCGACGACGGTGTCGTTGGCTTCGATGTAGCCGGTCCCGAGGCGGGATTCCCACCTACGCGCTACCTGGACGCCTTCAACCTCATCCACCAGGCCAACTTCCACCTGACCATCCACGCCGGAGAAGCGTTCGGATTGCCGTCGATCTGGGAGGCGCTCCAATGGTGCGGCGCCGAGCGTTTGGGCCACGGCGTGCGGATCATCGACGACATCACCGTTGGGCCAGATGGCGGGGTCGCACTGGGCAGGCTGGCGAACTACGTCCGCGACCGGCGCGTGCCGCTCGAAATGTGCCCCACCTCGAACGTCCACACCGCGGCTGCCGCCTCAATCCAGGATCACCCCATCGACCTGCTTCGCCGGCTCCGTTTCCGCGTCACCGTCAACACCGATAACCGGCTGATGAGTGGCATCTCATTGACCGACGAGTTCGCGACGCTATCGAGCACCTTTGGCTTCGGCCTCGACGAGATGCAGTGGCTGACGCTGAATGCGATCAAGAGCGCGTTCGCGCCCTTCGATGAGCGTCTGCGCCTGATCAATGGCGTGATCAAGCCTGGCTATGCCGAGCTATTCGCCGAATCTGCCCAGATGGTGAAGGACGAGAATCAGGCCGCCAGTGGCATCTCGAACTCAGCCTCTTCATAGCTCCAGATCGTCAGGCACTCCGGGCACTGCTGCTCATCCGCCGCATCGTTCAAGCCATCGAGCCTGATCTCGCACCACGGACACGCGATGTCGTTCATTTCTCACTCCTTTCGCCGCGGGGTTGCTCTCCGTGACGCGATCACCATCGCGTGCGCCTGTGACAGCTTGTGTGTCACGTCGTAGCCTCGACCGGTGACGAGCAGAAGGCCGCGCCAGGTTGGGGGGCCGGCAAGGCTGAGGCCGCTGCTCAGGCCGAAGAGGCGCCGCGCGACCAAGACCACGACCACGACCACGACCACTCCGGCATCAGTGGCGTGGCGCTGACGATCGCCGAAGCCGCGGCACCCGTGATTGCCGAGGCGCGGCGTCTCATCGGTGAAAGGCCAGGTGCGCGCGTCAGAGGGGTCCGCCGAATGGCCCGGGAGCCCCTGGCCAACCTGTGGGAGGTCCACCCCGAAGCACGCCGCGCCTCAATCCGTGAGCTCGGCCTCCGGAGCGTCCCTGTCGAGATGATCGTGGGCACTGCGGTGGAAGGTGCCGCGCAGCGCCTCGGCGACTTCCTGCCGCTCCGTGACCGCCGCAGCGACGACTGGCGCTCTCGCTGGCAGCGCATCCTGCGCGGCATCGAGGACATGGCCACCCTGCCGCCGATCGAACTGATCAAGTTCGGTGACGAGTACTGGGTCGTCGACGGTCACAACCGTGTCGCGGCCGCACTCTACAACGGCCAGGTCGAGATCGACGCCATCGTCCAGGAGCTGCGCCTGTTCGGCATGCCGTCCGAGCCGCCGACCCTGATCGCGCCCAGCCTCGAGGGCAGCCTCGACCTCCGCAACGCAGGGGCCGGCCGCTTCAGCCGCACCGCCTCACGCCCCGACAGTCGGCCTCCCAGGCGCGAGATCGAGACGGATACGGAACGTTGATCAGGCGACTCAGCGCGACGCTGCCGTCCAGCAACGGCTCCCGGTCACCGGCCGCAAGGCCAGTCCGGTTGCTTGCCGTTTCCGACGAGCTGGAGAAGGCCTTCGAGTACGCGTCCAACCGACGGGCGCTGGAGCCCATCGACGCGATCATTGGCGCTGGCGATCTCCAGCCCGAGTACCTCGATTTCCTGGCTGATGCCTTCCGGGTACCGCTGCTCTACGTGCGCGGCAACCACGATCGCGGTGGTGGGTGGACGGAGGAGATCGCCCACGTCCCCGACGCGATGGACGGCTCCCTGCACGATGTAGCTGGCTTGACAGTTGCCGGCCTCTCCTGGCCGAGCGACAAAGGGGATCGCGCCGTCCACGACGACAACGCCGCTTGGCGCCAGGTTGCGGCGCGCTACCTGCGACTTCGATCGCCACGGCCGGACATCATCGTCAGCCACGTCCCGCCGCTCGGCCTGGGTGATACACCGGAGGATCACTACCACCGTGGATTTGCCGCCTACCGCTGGTTGGCCGAGCGGCTGAAGCCAACGCTCTGGATCCACGGTCACACGTCGAGGGCCGGAGCCAGCAGCTGGTGGATCGCACATGGGCCGACCACCGTCGTGAACGTCACCGGCGCGGTGCTCCTGGATCTGGCTCCGGCCCAGGCCCGGGAGGGGGACGCGCTCCCGCGCGGCGCTACCATCGAGTCCGGGCTCGGGGAACGGGCCGCTGAGGTGGCTTCGGAGGCCAGTTGACCCGCATCCTTCTGTATACCGGCAAGGGCGGCGTCGGTAAGACCAGTGTCGCGGCGGCGACGGCCGTGCTCAGCGCCGAGCGTGGCATACGCACGCTCGTGGTCTCGACCGACATCGCTCACAGCCTTGCCGACGCGCTCGATACCCCCGTTGGTCCAACCCCGCGCGAGATTGCGCCCAACCTGTGGGCACACGAGCCGGACGTCTTCTTCAACATCTCGCGCTACTGGCGCACCATCCAGTCCTATTTCGCGAGCCTCTTCTCGTGGGGCGGCCTGGACGAGGTGATGGCCGAGGAGATGACGGTTCTGCCGGGCATGGACGAGCTCGGCAACCTGCTGTGGATCGGCGACCACGTCGATCGGGCGGAATACGACCTGATCGTGGTCGACGCGGCGCCGACCGGCGAGACGCTGCGGCTCCTGTCGCTGCCGGAGGCCAGTCGGTGGTGGATCGAGAAGATCGCTCCCATCGGCCGACGCGTCCAGAAGCTGGGGGGTCCGCTGCTGCGGCGCATGGTGGGTGTCCCGCTTCCCAATGCCGAGGTCTACGACTCCGCCGAGCGGCTGCTCGAGCGCCTGAAGTACGTCCACGACCTGCTCTCGGATCCCGAGCGAGCGTCTGTCCGCCTCGTCCTCAACCTCGAAAAGGTGTCCATCCAGGAAGCGCAGCGGTCGTTCACCTACTTCCACCTCTACGGCTATCCGACCGACCTCATCGTCGCTAACCGCGTCCTGCCCGCTGCCTCGGGCGCCTACTTCGACGCCTGGCGCGAGGCGCAGTCCCGCTACCTGCCCATGGTCCAGGAGCAGTTCGCGCCGGTTCCCGTGCGCACGATCCCTTACTTCGACCACGAGATGGTCGGACTCGACCGCCTCGCGGAGCTCGGTCGCGCCCTGTTCACGGATACTGATCCGTCCGAGTTCCTGTACCGCGGCCGCCCGTACGCGGTCCAACGCGAGGACGGCGGCTACACGCTGTCGGTCGAGCTGCCCTTCACCTCGCGCGAAGAGATATCGCTGTCGCGGTCGGGCGATGAGCTCATCCTGCAGGTCGGCTCGTGGCGCCGTAATCTCGTCCTGCCGCGACTGCTGCTTGATGCGCCCACATTGGGCGCGCGGATGGAGGATCGCGTACTCAAGGTCCGCTTCGCGGAACCGGTGCGCAACACCGCCGGAGGATCACGAGATGGATGACGATCGGCTTGCCAGGCTCGAACAGCGTCTCGAGGAGCTGGATCGGCGAAGCAATGCCATGGAGCGCGCGATGGACAAGTCGCGGGCCGCGATGGACACCATGATTCCGAGTGATACGCGCAAGCACCTGAAGGCGGCAGGACGCGAGCAGCTCCTCGCGGTGCGCAGCCTGCTGGACCACTGGGTCGATCGCCTCGGGGACGCGCCCGAGAAGAACGAAGGCGCGCGCGAGAACATCCGCATCGACTGATCCGGGCGGCGCCCGCCCGATACCAGGCACCCAGAGGGAGTCATGACCTCCGAGATTCGACCTGTGCCTGCCGCCGACATGCGTCGCTGGTTCGAGACTGTGATGGTCGCCTTCGGCGAAGACCTCAACGAGGAGCAGTGGGCGCTCGATCAGCAGCAGCTGGAGCCGGAGCGCGTGCTCGGGGCCTACGTCGACGGCCAGGTCGTCGGGGGCGGCGCGGCGTTCACGTTCCAGATGACAGTCCCTGGCGGCGCCCAGGTTGCGACCG
>Ga0183260_10004000_pt1 | contig 11810 bp, 12 predicted proteins | sample AntDrymUQ4972206_2_FD_129768 | JGI IMG/M metagenome (GOLD analysis project Ga0183260, IMG submission 129768) | Polar desert sand microbial communities from Dry Valleys, Antarctica - metaG UQ497 (22.06) (version 2) (version 2) | ecosystem: Environmental > Terrestrial > Soil > Desert | place...
AAGCCGAAAGCCTTCGACCTGCTGACCTTCCTCATCCGCCACGCCGGCCAGGTATTCAGCCGCGAGCAGTTGCTCGAACGCGTCTGGGGTTACGAGTATGCCGGCGAGACGCGCACCGTCGACGTCCACGTCCACTGGCTGCGTGCCGAGATCGAACCCGATCCGAAGCGTCCAGAAGTCATCGAGACGGTACGCGGAGTGGGCTACGTGCTGCGGAGGCCAAGCTAGCGCGGGTCGGAAGAAGAGAATTGCGCGCCGGCTGAGCGGTGAGGAGGAGAACCGCCCGGGAGAGCGCCGGCGCGCGTACCAAATCGACGCCGATGGGGCCCTTCATGTTCCCTGCTCCTCGGGCAGACTACTAACACGCCGGAAACAGCGCGTTCACAATCATCCCCGACGGTGAACCAGTGCTGGTGACGTCCGTGGAGCGCACTCTCCCCTCGGCTCAAGACCGACTGCGGCAGCATTCCGCGCTCCTTGAGGCCTGGCTCACCCGACGCGCACGCATACCCACCAGATGGCGGGACCAGTCCTTCGGGAAGATGGTCGACCTGGTGCGCGCTCACCTGCGACCTGTCCAGGATCACGACGTGCTGGCGTCAAGTTATGGCCGCGAGCATTTCCACCTGCTCGCGGTCGGCCGTCAGCCGGAATCCACGGTGTTGCTTGGCCGCAACGTGACCGAAGTCGCGTATGCCCTCCGGTGGCTGGAGATAACGCACCAGGTCAGCTTCGGGCCGTGGCTCTCGGTGATCAGCCAGGACAACGGCGGCTACCTGGAAGCGCGCTGACTCCCAAGCGGGCCGTGTGGTCGGCGCACTCCTTCATACACTCCCCGTGTGCAATTCGATCATCTGCTCGCCATCGCGCTCGGCTTCGTCGCCGGATTGGCGCTGGCGGTTGCTCTTCTTCACCGGCGGCGAGGTCGGGAGCGACAGATGAGCGGCATCCTGTCGGTGAATCCGCCACCTGCTGGCGAAGTCGAGTTGCACAGCGAGCTGACCAGCCTGACCGACCACCTTGACGTCGGCATTGTCCGCCTTGGGCCACCGCTCGAAGTCGTTCGCATCAACCGCAGCGCCTCACGCCTTCTCCAGGGAGATCCCGAGCGGATGATCGGTAAATCTCTGATGGAGCTGTTCGTCGATCACCGAGTCGACGAAGCCGCCCGAGCGGCCATCCGGGATGGCTCGGCGACATACGAGATCACCCTCAGGACTGACGAGGACCGACGCGTTCTGTTGCGTTTTCGGCGTGCGCCGGGGGACGGTCTGTGGTTGCTGCTCGCCGACGTGACCGAGCTGCGCCGACTGCAACGCATTCGTACAGAGTTCATCGACAACCTGTCGCATGAGCTGCGCACGCCATTGACGACGATTCGACTCCTGACCGAGACGCTGACGCAGGACGTTGCGCGGCCGGGTGTCGACATTCCAGAGCGGGTGCGCGAGCGGATCCTGAAGATCGACGTCGAAACGGGCCACCTTGCCCAGATGGTCAGCGAGCTGCTCGATCTGTCGCGCATCGAGGGCGGCGCCGACGTGCTCCATTTTGACAACGTTCGAATCGGCGACGTGATCAAGGTAGCCGTCGAACGGCTGCGCACCTTCGCCGATCGACAGCTGGTCGGCCTCGAAACCGAGCTGCCTGAGGAAGGCCTGCCAGCTGTCTGGGGCGACGAGGAGCGGCTGGGCCAGGTGCTCGTCAATCTGTTGCACAACGCCGTCAAATTCTCCCCGCCCTCCTCGGTCGTCATCGTGTCCGGCGACGTGTCCGACGGCCACGTGACCGTCGCGGTCCGCGACCAGGGCGTAGGCATCGCGGACGCCGACCTGGACCGGATCTTCGAGAGGTTCTACAAGGTCGACAAGGCACGCCAGCGCGGCCAGGGGGGCACAGGCCTCGGGCTGGCGATCGCGCGGCACATCATCGAGGGCCACGGCGGACGCATCTGGGCCGAGAGCGACGACGGAAGCGGGTCAGTGTTCAAGTTTACCGTGCCAGCCACAGGACCGCAGCATTCAGGCTGAACGGAGCCCGTCGATGAGGATCAAGATTCCGAGCGCTATCACGACCGCATTGCCAAAGATCGTGGTGGGGCGGCGCAGCCGCTGACCGGAGCCGCGGCCCAGCGCCGCGCCGAAGACCGCCAGCAGGCTCTGCCATAGGAGAGAAGTCGCAAATGCGGCCGCAGCGAACGCGAGCCGCTCGGGCAGGCCGCCCAGCCGAGGCAGGCCGACGGTGAGCGCGGCGAAGTAGATCACGGTCGCTGGGTTGAGCAGAGTGAGGGCGAGCAGCTCCAGATAGGTGCGCCGATGCGGCCTGTGGACGCGCCCGGCTTCATCGGTTGGGATCACCTCTCGTGGCGAACGAAGGCTGGCCAGCCCGCGGGCGCCAATGACGATCAGCACAATCCCGCCGACCACGCGCAGCGGCCCGACGAGTGGACCGATGAGCTGTGTCACGCCCAGGCCAGCAATCACGGCCAGGGTGGCGTAGATCAGATCGGCGGTCGCTGCACCGGCGCCAGCCGCGAGGCCGGCGCGGATGCCACGGGTGAGGCCGGTCTGGATGATCAGAACGGCGATTGCGCCGACGGGAACTGCGATGGCCAGGCCGGCAACGGCACCGGCGATGGCGGCCTCGATCACTTACGGAATGTGACACAAACCGTCGCTGCAGCGACGGCTACGGGGTCAGCCGCGATCGCTCGCGAGAAGGTCTGGCGGCACCAGCCAGCGAAGCACGCCCGCTGCGGCACGGAAGGGCAGGGGGGAATCGATTCGCGCGAGCGCCCCCTTCTTGAGCGGGACGTTTGGGGCGCCGCTCAACGAGGCGCATAGGTTGCTGAAGTCCGGGTCGTGGCCAACGACCATGACCCTGTAGCCACGAGCATCCGCGACAAGCGCTGTCAGCAGATCGAGATCCAGCGGGCCTCCCAGGCGGTGGTCGGTCTCGAAACGGGCGCTGATGGCAGCGGCGATTAGCTCTGCGGTCTGCACGGCACGTGTCTTCGGGCTGGTCAGGATCACGTCCGTGGTGAACCTTCGCTCGGCCAGGAAGCGTCCAAGCCGCTCAGCCTGTCGTCGTCCCTTCGGACTCAGTGGCCTTTCGGCATCGTCACCGGTCCACTCGTCGGGGTTCCCGGCGTGGGCGTGGCGCAGGAGGTAGAGCTCCACCGCCACGTCGGGTTTCAGGTGACTGCCATGGACGCGTCGGCCCGGGTTCGCCGGGCGATGACCACGAACTCGTTGATCCGCAGGCTCATCTGGGTGAAGACCGAGCGGAAGACTTGGAGCCGCTCATCTTCAGTGCCGGTCGCCTCAGCCGGGTCCTCGTAGCCCCAGTGGAGCGCTTGGTGACTGCCTGGGAATACCGGGCAGCTCTGGCGCGCCTGGTCGCATACGGTGATCACGTAGTCGAAGCGCTGACCGAGGAACTCCTGGACCGACTTCGAGCTCAGGCCGTCGGTCGGCAGTCCTGTCTCCTGCAGCGCGCGAATGGTCAGCGGGTTGATGCCGCGTGGTTCGGTGCCCGCGCTGTAGACCTCGAAAGCAGTGCCGCCATTCTTTCGGGTGAGGGCCTCGGCCATGATCGAGCGGGCCGAGTTGCCGGTGCACACGAACAGGACGCGGATTGGATTGGTCGCCGCCTGCTCGCCTCCAACGGCAGTCATGGGTTCAAGTCTTCCACGTCGCCAGTCGCCAGGAACACGACATCCTCGGCGATGTTTGTCACACGGTCGCCAATGCGCTCGAGGTAATGCGCTGCAAACAGGATTCGCGCCCCGCGGTCGACGTTATCCGGATCGGCGCGCATGAGCCCCAGGACCTCATCGAAGATGCGGTGATAGTGCTCGTCCACGACGTCGTCCTGGACGGCGACCTCACGCGCTTGGACCTCGTTGATGTCGACGAGGGCGAGCAGCACGTCGCGAACGAGCTTCGCGCAGAGCTCACCCATCTGCGGCATGTCGACGTATTCCTTGAGCGGCGGGTGCGGAGCCAGCTTGCGCGCCTGCTTCGCCACCGACGCGGCGTGGTCACCGATGCGCTCGAGCTCATACGCGACATGGTCGAGCGCCAGCAGGAAGCGAAGGTCACGTGCGACGGGCTGCTGGGTGGCGATCGTCCGCGCGATCAACCCAGTGATCGTTCGCTGGACCTCGTTGATCACGCTGTCACCGTGGATCACCGCCGTGGCTGCGTCGGCGTCGTGGTTGCGCAGTGCCGTGATCGCGGCCAGGATCTGGTCGGCCACGAGGCTGCCCAGGCGGAGCACGTTTTCCTTGATCTCGCGCTCTTCCCGGTCGAGCGTGTCACGGGACGCGGGGCGCGGCCGGTCAAGCGATCGCGTTGCTGCCTCCTCGACGATGCGCTCGAGCTGCTCCTCGACGAGCTGAATTCTTTCCGTGTTGGCTTCGCCAATCGCCGCGCCGTCCGGGTCGCGCTCGAGTTTTTCCATTGGGTTCTCCTTCAGCCGAACCGGCCGGAGACGTAGTCCTCGGTCAACTGCTGCTTTGGGTTCGTGAATATCTCGCTGGTGGGCCCGATCTCTACCACGTAGCCGGCGCGGTCCTCGCCCATCGTCATGAACATGGTCTCGTCAGACGCGCGCGCCGCCTGCTGCATGTTGTGAGTCACGATCACGATCGTGTAGTTCTGCTTGAGCTCGAACATGAGCTCCTCAATCTTCAGCGTCGCGACGGGATCGAGCGCCGAGCAAGGCTCGTCCATCAGGATCACGTCTGGTTGGACAGCGATGGCACGGGCGATGCACAGCCGTTGCTGCTGCCCGCCAGACAGCGCTGTGCCGGGCTGCTTGAGCTTGTCCTTCACCTCGTCCCAGATCGCCGCGCGGCGGAGCGACGCCTCGACGAGCTCGTCCATCTTGCCCTTGTAACCGGCCACCCGCGGACCGAAGGCAACGTTGTCGTAGATCGACTTCGGGAACGGGTTGGGCTTCTGGAAAACCATTCCAATGCGACGCCGGACTTCGACCGGATCCACGCGCTTGTCAAACAGGTTTACCCCGTGGTACAGCACCTCGCCGCTCATGTTTGCGCCGGGCACCAGGTCATTCATGCGGTTCAGCCAGCGCAGCACTGTGCTCTTGCCGCTGCCCGACGGGCCGATCAATGCCGTGATCCGGTTGGGCTGGATGGCCAGGTCCATGTCCTTGATGGCCCGGAACGTGCCGTAGTACGCGCTGAAGCTCTTGAGCTCGAAGACGGGCCGCCCTTCGGCCGGAAGTCCAGCAGCTGCAGCTGGCGTGGTCACCCGAATCGCAGGCGCCGGGTGCGTCGTAGCCTCCGGCACGGCCGGGCTCTGGAGCGTCACTGGGTCACCACCTTCGTTCATATCGGTTCCGCAGAATTATGGCTACGGCGTTGATAAACAGCACGACGGCCAGCAGGACGACGATCGCTGCCGCTGTCAGAGCCCTGAATTCGGCCTGCGGTAGGCGCGCCCAGCTGTAGATCGTCGTCGGCAGGGATGTGTACGGCCCGAGCACTTTGTCGACCACCGTGGCGCTGGCTGCCTGCCCGAATCCGGCCGCGGCGGCCCCAACGAGGAGCAGGGGCGCCGTCTCGCCGAAAGCGCGAGCAATGGTCAGGATGATGCCGGTGAAGATCCCGGGCGCCGCATAAGGCAGGACGTGGCTGCGCACCACCTCCCATTTGGTTGCGCCGACGCCAAAGCCGGCTTCTCTTATCGCCCGCGGTACAGAGCGAAGCGCCTCAGCGGCGGTGATGATCACGATCGGCAGGACGACGAGTGACAGGGTCAGCCCGCCGGCGAGGAGATTGCGTCCGTTGTTGATGTCCTGCATGGCAGCCACGAAGACCGATAGCCCAAGCAGCCCGTACACGACCGCCGGCACTGCAGCCAGATTGCGGACCGCTGTGTTGAGCAGGCGCGTCAACCTGTTGTCGGCGGCGTACTCCTCGAGGTAGATCGCTGCCGATACGCCCACCGGGATCGTCAATGAGATGACGATGAGCATCAGAAAGATTGAGCCGAACAAGCCCTGGGCAATCCCGGCCTTGGCGGGATCCGATGAGAGATTCGTGGAGATGAAGTTCTGGACGCCGCGTTCCTGCCATACCGGCATTGATCGGACCAGCACGTCGGACAGGAGCCAGACCAGAAATCCCAGCGCGATGACCAGCGCCACGAAGAGCAGGCCCTGGAAGATCCACTCGCCCACCGGGCGTGTCTGGCCGGTGAGCGCGCGTTCGACAGCCGCCGTGGTCGCGTTCGTGCGCAGCTTGCCCGCGTAGGCCATCAGTACGCGCTCCTGATGCGACGCACGAAGCGCTCGCTGATCAGGTTGAGCAGCAGCGTCATCACGAAGAGGAGGAGACCAACGAAGAAGAGGCTTGCGTAGGCGATGCCACCGCCGGCCTGATCGGAGCCAACGGCGAGGGCCGTCATGGCCGCGGTCATGGTCTGGCCGGGCAGGCATGGATTGAGATTGAATACGGCGCCACCGACGCCGCCCGCGGCAAGCGCGACGATCATTGTCTCGCCGACGGCGCGCGAGAATCCAACTATCAGCGCTGCGACGATGCCTGATACCGCGGCCGGGAACACGATGCGCAGGCTGGTGACACGTTTTCGCGCGCCGAGCCCGTACGAGGCTTCGCGGAGTGCGCTCGGTACCGCATACATCGCGTCTTCGGCGATGGATGCAACGAGCGGGGTGATCAGGATGCCGACCGCGATTCCCGCGCCGGCCATGTTGAACAGCGGCGTCGACCCGGGGCAGATTGCGTCGACGACAGTTGGGGAGAGGACGGTGAGCGTGAAGAAGCCCAGCACCACGCTCGGGATCGCAGCCAGGACCTCAAGGATGGGCTTGATCGTGCGCCGGACGCGCGGGCTGGCGTACTCGGCGAGGAAGATGGCTGCGCCCAGGCCGAGCGGCGTCGCGACGACCATGGCGATTGTCGCCACCACAAACGTCCCGGCAATGATCGACAGCATGTCGTAGTTGCCGGCGCGCGGCTGCCACGCGCCGCTGAACAGGCTGGAGATATCGACCTTGGAAATGAAGGCGATCGCCTCGCCGATCAGGGTGATCACGATGAGGGCCGAGATGAGCACTGCAGTCCCGGCAGCGAGGAAGAAGAACGTCCGAATGATGAGCTCGCGACGGCGCCGAGCGGCGCTGCCACGCAGGTCGTCGATCTGTAGTGCTGACGTCTCGCGGGGAGTGGTCAACGGTGCTCCACAGGGCTGGGAGGATCAATCATAGGAAGGGCGAAAAGACACGCAGGCCGGTAACGACCGGCCTGCGTGCTTGGGAGGAGGAGGAGGAGTGTGCTGGCTTACGGCTTGACGGCTTCCCACGCCGCTCGAGTGGCGTCCAATTCCTCGGCCGGAAGGGCCACGTAGCCCACGTCCGATGCATTGGCGATGCCCTCATCCGAAAGGTAGAAGTCAACGTAGGCGCCGATCGCGGCGTTGTCCGCTGCGCGCCCGAGGTTGGGGTAGATGAACAGAGGACGTGAGATCGGGTATGAGCCGTCCGAGACGGTCTCGATATTCGGCACGATGCAACCATCGCCGCCGTCGACACCCAGGATCTTGACCGTGTCGAGGTTCTCTTCGGCAAAGGCGAGTCCCACGAAGCCGAGCGAGGTCGGGAACCCGCCGATGCCCTGAATGATCGCGTTGTCGTTTGCCGATGCGACGTAGATGTCGCCCGGTGTCCGGAGATGCTCGTTGGCGTCCGGATCATCCGGGAACTGCGCTTCGATGATGTCTCCGAGCGCCAGCTCGATGAAGCTGTCATACGTCCCGGACTCATCACCCGGGGCCGTGATCGACAGCGCGGCGTCGGGAAGATCCGTGGTTGAGCCGAGTTGCTGTGCGAGCGCCTCGGCGTCGTTCCAGTTGGTGACGGCGTCGGCCTCGGGACCCAACAGCGCGTACAGATCGGCGAAGGTCAGGCATTCGACCGCGTCGTTCTCGATCGAGGTGATGACGGCCAGGCCGTCGAAGGCGACCTTGAGCTCGACGTACTCGACGCCGTTCGCGTCACAGATCGCGGCCTCTTCCTCCTTGATCGCGCGGGAGGCGTCCGAGATGTCCCCGCCATCGACGCAGAAGAACAGCTCGAACCCGTCGCCCGTGCCCTCATCGCCGACGAAGTAGCTGAACTCCGGATTTGCGGCGGCGAGATCCTCGGCCACGGCATTCGAGATTGGGGATACCGTCGATGAGCCGTGGATGTCGACGTTCCCGCTCAAGCCCGTGGGGGCTGAAGCGGGTGGCGTGGTGGGCTCAGTCACCGGCGTCGCGGTCGGAGCCGCGGTCGGTGCGATGGTCGCGGCTGCTGATGGAGCGGTGGAAGGCGCAGTGGATGCTGCGGTGGACGGGGCAGTTGATGCTGCGGTGCTCGGCCGGGTTGTGGCGGCGGGACCGCCACAGGCGGCGAGGAACAGCCCTGCTGCAATCGCCAGGCTGGCGAACCTCATTTTCACGCGTTTAGTCTCCTCTGGTGGTGGATAGTTACCCGGTCAGCATCGGGCAGCTCGATCAACAGCCCGTTGGCATTTCGTTAACGTCTCGTTAACGGCGCATCGGCTGTCGGGACGAGCCGGGTTCGAAGCGGTAGCCGATCCCACGAACGGTCACTAGCTGCCCCGATCGCGCCCCGTCGGAATCAAGCTTCTCGCGCAGCCAGCGGACGTGGACGTCGATCGTGCGCATGTCGCGTCCCGACGTGCCCACCCCGACAGCATCGAGCAGCTGCCTGCGCGAGAACGTCCGTCCCGGATGCCGGGCAAGGACTTCCAGCAATGCGTACTCGCGCGGGCGGAGGTGCACGGCCTGCCCGCGAATGCGCAGCTGACGTGTCCCAGGGTCGAGCAGCACGTCAGGCGAGATCTGGAGTGGGCCGTGGCTCTTAACCCCGCGCGCCTCTTCGAACAGCAGCGCCAACCGCCCCAGCAGCTCGCGCCCGTCGACGTCGGCGCCGATTGCCTCGTCGAATCCGGAGCGCAGGGCGGCCAGGCGCTCGTTGATCGAAGTCGGCTCATCGACCAGAACGACGCGCATCCCCGACCTCCGTCTTCGCTCGCGGACGACTGCCGCAAGATCCTGCTGGGTGGCGGGCGGAGCGAAGACGACCACGAGCACCGGCCGCGAGCGCGCCAGGAGGCGGCGGAACAGCTCGCGGTCTGATACGACGCGCGCGTTCGTGTCGTTGAAATCGACACCGGGATGGAACCTCGCGGGCGCGAGGACGAGCTTGTCTACCGCGCGTGTCGCGGCACTGTCCCGAACGTTGCCGTTGGAACCGGCGATTGCCGCAGGCGTGGCCATTCGCTTGATCTTCGTCGGCGAACGTAGTCGGCGGATTAGCGTCCCGTTAACGGTTGGTTAGCGGCTGCCGCCTTCATCGGCGATGGCGAGGCGCCGCATGGCCAGCGATAGCTGGCGATCGAAGGTCGCGCCCGATACGCCGCGCCACACCTTGCCGAAGCTCTTGCGCAGCGCAACGATCTCCGCCTCGCGACCTCCGACATAGCCGGCGATCAAAGCCGCCGCGGCGGGCTGATCAGCCTCCGCGCCTTTTTCGGCAAGCCACACGGACACTTCTTCGATCGCGACGGCGGCGTCATTCATCGCGCCGAGGTGGTCCTGGACGCGTGTCACCCTGCGCAGAAGCTCCTTGACCGGCCGCTCCGCCAGGACTTCGCCGAAAGCCTCGATCGAGTAGCGCAGGCGCCTGGCCTCGATGCGCAGGGCGTGCCACGCGGTCGCGTCGTCGCCGTCGATGGCCTCCGCCCCGGCCGCCCGAACCCGTTCGACGGCTTGACTCACTGCGTCGGGAGTCATGTCCGCCACGCTGACCTTGGCTGACCGCTTCGCCGCACCCGCGCCGGGGGTTGCCGTGAACTCGAGCATCTCCTCGACGAACCGAGCGTAGCGGCGCGACTGGAGCATGCCCATCAATTCGTCGAAGGAAGCTTTGCGCCGGCTGCGCCAATGGGTGGCCAGTGCGTCTTGATGCTGATCGTCGGGCAGGCTCTCCAGCAGCACGTCGAGATCACGGACGGCGCCGAGCACCCGCCCGACCCGACGCAGCTGGCCCACGAACCGCCTGCCGACCGAGCGCTTGAACCCGGCTTCGAAGACTCGCCACGTGGCCCGCATCCGCCGGGTTGCGACGCGCATCTGCTTCAGGGCCAGCGCGTCGCCTGCGCGCGTCCCGACCTCGCGATCGAGCATCCGCCACAGGTGGCGGTGCAGCACCTTGCGCCCAGCCTCGACAAAGGCGTCGTCTGGCGCGACCACGCTCGCAGCGTCCGACATCTCGAGCGCCATGGCCAGCTTGCTGCGCGACTCAGCTTGACCCAGTCCGCTCTTGCCGACGGCGCGCGCCATGCGCTGAAGGACAGCGCGGCGGCCGCGCTTCAGCTCGACCTCGAACTGCGCGATGCGACCCGCTTCGGCACCCGCTGCGAGGACGACGCCTGTATCGATCGACGCCACGATCTCGGCGCCCCCAACGATCACCATTCGCTCACGGCGCCGCTGGCGGACGACAACCCGCTCAACGAACCGGCGGCCGTCAACAAGGGCAGTCAACCGATCGCGCGCGTCACTCCGCGGCCACGAAGCTGGCGCCAGGGCCTGGGTGGCCGGTCCTTCCAGCTCGATGCGTCGGTGGAGCGCCCCGTCGACCTCTATGTCGGCCTTCAGCGTCAACATCGTCCGGCGCTCGGCCCGACGCAGACGGGCACCGTAGCCTGCTTCGCTCAGGGCGCTGTCAGCCGTGTCGAAGTACCGGTCGGTGATCGAGACGGTTCGCCAGCGCTGGTCGACCGAGCGCGGAAACGTGGCGTCGAGCCATGTCTCGACCGCGGCCGCGTCGTTGATCAGAAACTTGAGTTCGGTCTCGACCGTGCTCAAGTTGTCGCGGGCGCGGTCCCCGCCATGGCCATCAGCGTTTCGAAGGTGTCGATACCGCGCGGCTCGTCGACCAGCTCCTCCACTCTCCGCCACCGGTCGGTGGAGTCGAGCTGCCAGGCGCGCCGATCGTCGGCGAGCATGATGTCGATCACCTTCCTGAGGCGCGCCTGGCTCTCTGCGTCCGTGACCGGTGCGTCCGCCTCCACTCGTCGGTCGAGGTTGCGCTCCATGATGTCGGCCGAGCCGATGTAGAACTTCTCCCGATCGCCGGCGCCGAAAACGAAGATGCGCGAGTGCTCCAGGAACCGGCCGACTATCGAGCGGACGCGGATGGTCTCGCTCACTCCCTGGACTCCCGGCCTGACCGCGCACATCCCGCGCACGATGAGATCGATCTGGACGCCGGCCGCGCTGGCGTTGTAGAGCGCCGCGATGATCGGTGCGTCAACGATGGCGTTGCACTTGATCACGATCCGCCCGTCGCCATGGCTGCGCTGTCGGTCCCGCTCGCCGTTGATGAGCTCGAGGATGCTCGAGCGCATGGTTGTCGGCGCCACCAACAGCTTGCGGTAGCGCTTCTGGCGCGAGTGCCCGGTCAGCAGGTTGAAGAGGTCGGTCACGTCGGCGCCCAGCTCGGGATCGGCCGTCAGCAGCCCGAGGTCGACGTAGATCCGCGCTGTCTTGGGGTTGTAGTTGCCGGTGCCGATGTGGACGTATCGCCGCAGGCCGCGGCCCTCGCGGCGGACGACCAGGGCGAGCTTCGAGTGGGTCTTCAGGCCGACGAGCCCGTAGGCGACATGTGCGCCGGCCTTCTCCAGTGCCCGGGCCCAGACGATATTGGCGCGCTCGTCGAAGCGCGCCTTGATCTCAACCAGGACAACC
>Ga0183260_10004001_pt1 | contig 11809 bp, 11 predicted proteins | sample AntDrymUQ4972206_2_FD_129768 | JGI IMG/M metagenome (GOLD analysis project Ga0183260, IMG submission 129768) | Polar desert sand microbial communities from Dry Valleys, Antarctica - metaG UQ497 (22.06) (version 2) (version 2) | ecosystem: Environmental > Terrestrial > Soil > Desert | place...
AAGAGCTGCGCAGACTTCGGCAACATCGCGCTCACCATCGGGTCCGGCCCGCTCAACTACTTCGGCGTCAACCCCAAGATCGACTGCGAGGTCCCCAAGCCGTCGGAGTAGCCGCCCGGCTCATGCTGGGCTCAGCGCGGCGGCGCCACCTGTTCGAGACACGCCGACACCTGCGGCAGCGATGAGCGCCTCGCCGGGTCGGGCTGCAGGCGGCCGGACACCACCGCGTCCAGCACCGGCGGCACCTGCCACCGGCGGCCCCACGGCCACCGCCCACGGTGCGGCGGTTCGTCGGGCAGGCGGCCGCACGGGCGGCGGCGACCACCTCGTCGCCTTGGCCATACCCTCTTCGCCTCGACAGACCGCCATCCTAAGGCACCATCCCGTGAGATGGTCACGGGATGGTAGATGGGATAGGCTGCACAGCATGAACGGCGGCGGGTGAGGGTGACGAGATGGCCGAGGTCGATCGAAGCGAGAAGATCACCATCAACGTGGGCCTGGTCGATCTCGGCCAGATCGACCTGCTTGTCGACGAGGGCTTCTATGCCAACCGCACCGACTTCATCCGTACCGCGATTCGCCGCCAGCTCGAGACCCGTTCGGCTGCCGTGGACAAGACCGTTGCACGCCGGACGCTCGTCCTCGGCACCGAGCATCACACCCGTGGCCAGCTCGAGGAGCTCCGCGCAGCGGGCCGCATGGTCGAGCTCCGCGTTCTCGGGCTGGCGAGTCTGGCCGACGACGTCTCGCCCGAGCTGGCGCTCGCGACGATCGCGTCGGTGGAGGTGCTGGGAGCGTTCCGGGCGCCGCCCGCGGTCAAGGCCGCGCTCGCGCCAAGGACGGTCTGAGCACCAGGCATCGGCGGGGAGGACCCGAGCATGATCGACAGCAGGAGCGCGTACGCGGCCGAGGCGTTGCGCCTCACTCGCGCCGGCCACCTCGCCGAAGCGACCGCGCTCATCCAGCGCGGCCTCGGTTCGGCCACCTCGCCCAGCCGGGCTCGGCCCCGGGTCCACGGCATCCTCGAGTCGGTGCGCGCCCCCCAGCCAGCACCACCGGCCGCCGCATCCCCAGCGCTCGGCGAGACCTGCCGCCGCACGCACCGGGAGCCGGCCGGGTCGCGGACCTACGAGCTCTACGTCCCCACCGCCTACACCGGCCAGCCGGTTCCGCTCGTGGTCATGCTCCACGGTGGCAGCCAGGACGCTGCGGACTTCGCGGCGGGCACGCGGATGAACGACCTGGCCGAGCAGCATGCGGTCCTCGTCGCCTACCCGGAACAGTCGAGCGCAGCCAACCAAGGCCGCTACTGGAACTGGTTCCGGCCGAGCGACCAGCGCCGTGGCTCCGGCGAGCCGGCGATCCTCGCGGGCATCACCGGCCAGGTCATGCGTGACTACGCCGTCGACCGGCACCGGGTCTATGTCGCCGGCCTCTCCGCGGGCGGCGCCATGGCGGCGGTCATGGCCGCCACCTACCCAGACCTGTACGCCGCCGTCGGCGTGCACAGCGGGCTTGCCTACGCCGTCGCGCACGACGTTGCTTCCGCGTTCGCGGCGATGCGCGACGGCGGCTCACCCGGGCCCGCCGGATCGACGCCGACGATCGTGTTCCACGGCGACCGCGACAGCACCGTCGCGCCTGTCAACGCCGACAGGATCGTTGCCTCACTCGTCACCGCGTCGCGTGCGAACGGCGACGCCGGTGCGGCCCTGTTCGGGCCGAGCACGACCACCGGCAGCGGCGGCAGCGGCCACCGCTTCAGCCACAACACGTACCGCGACGCCGACGGCACAGTGGTGTGCGAGAAGTGGACCGTGCACGGTGGAGGGCACGCCTGGTTCGGTGGCAGTCCGGCAGGGTCCTACACCGACCCGCGCGGCCCGGACGCCTCGACCGAGATGCTGCGATTCTTCCTGGAGCACCGACCCCATTAGTCCGCCGGCAACCCCAACGAGGGCAGGGATGCGGCGATCTGCTGTCGGTTGGGCTCGAGCCACGGTGGCAGCCGCAGGTAGCGGCCGAGCTCCAGCAGCGGTTCGTCGACGGCAAACCCCGGCGCGTCCGTCGCGATCTCGAACAGCACCCCGCCGGGCTCGCGGAAGTAGATCGACTTGAAGTACCGCCGGTCCTTGATCTCGGTGACCGCGACCCCGGCGCCCTGGAGCTCGCGCTGCCAGCCGGTCATCGTCTCGAGGTCAGGCGCCCGGAAGGCGATGTGGTGCACCGTCCCGCCGGCCTGCAGGCCGCGCTGGCGGGCATTGGTCGAGACGTCGACCAGGGCACCCGCGGCGCCGTCGGCCATCGCGAATCGCGCGGCACTGGGCGACTCGCCGCTGGAGTTCATGCCGAGCAGCTGGGTGAGCATCGCGGCGGTGGGATCCAGCAACCGCTCGGTCAAGGTCACCGAATGCAGGCCACGGATCGCGTGCTCGGCCGGGATGTCGCCCACACCGTCCCATCCGGAGCGGGTGTCGCCGTCGCTGGCGACCAGGTCGATGACCATGCCGTCGTGGTCGTGCAGGGTGACCACCTCCTCCGCGTCGCGGAGGTGCGGGGCGTCCACGTCGACCGCCAGAGCCTGCAGCCGCCGGTGCCACCAGCCGAGCGACTCCGGCGGCACGCTGAACGCGGTCGACGTCGTCATCCCCGACCCCTGCCTGCCCGGAGGCACGTCCGGCCACGGAAAGAACGTGAGGATGCTCGACGGGTTGCCCTGCTCGTCGCCGTAGTAGAGGTGCCAGGTGTCAGGGGCGTCGAAGTTGACCGTCTGCTTGATCAGTCGCAGCCCAAGGACCCTGGTGTAGAAGTCGACGTTGCGGTGCGGGGCGCTCGCAATGGCGGTCACGTGGTGCAGCCCGTGCGGCGCGATCGTGGGCACGGGCCGATCCTACGTGCGACCGGATCCGCCTAGCGCAGCGGCACGAAGCGGTACGCGCCGTGGCAGCTGGTGGTCAGGGCGCCCGTCTGGTCGGCGACGACGCGCAGCATCTCGCCCACCACCGGCACCACCAGCACCCCGCCCGGTGCCAGCTGCTCGACCAGCTGACCCGGCAGCCGGTCGGCCTCCGCCGAGCACAGGATCCGGTCGTACGGGCCGTCGGCAGGTGACCCGAGCTCCCCGGGTGTCGCCTCTCGCAGTCTCGACCACTCCTGGCCGCGGCGGGCGATGTTGGCGCCGCCCCACGCGGCCAGCGCCGGAGACAGCTCGATCCCGAGCACCCAGCCGGCAGGTCCGACCAGCTGCGCGAGCAGAGCGGTCGTCCATCCGGACCCGGCGCCGACGTCGAGCACCCGGTGACCCGCCCGGACGTCGAGCAACCGCAGCATCGCCGCCACGGTCCGGGGTTGCGAGCTGGTCTGCCCCTCCCCGATCGGCAGCGGGCCGTCCTCGTCGGCGCGCTCACGCTCGGCGGGACGCAGAAAATCGGCCCGCGGCACCGCTCGCATCGCCTGGTCGACGTCCACGCGGCCAGTCTGCCCGGCTACGCCGGGGGCGGGGTCGTTGCGATCAGGTCGGCCAGGGCCGGATCGTCGTCGCCCGCCGGCCGGGACAGGAAGAAGTCACAGTGGTACCACCCGTCTGCCTCCCGGCCCAGGGGGTCGAGGCCGCGCCCGCGCACGGCGGCCAGCGCGGTGTCCCGCTCGCCGTCGGTGGCGAACTGACGCTGGCGAAAGCTCGTTGTTGCCCGCTCGGTGACCAGCCCGTGCCTGCCGAGCACGTCGGTGATGTCGGCGTAGGAGTACGTGCGCAAGACGAACGCAGCCACCCATGGGGCCGGATCGTGCTGCAACGCGCCGAGCAGGCGCTCGAAGGTGTGGGCGCTCACGTAGCCGACGCCACCGGTGATGGTCACCAGGTCGACGCCGACGACGGCGTCGGCCAACCCGGCTGATGGGTCTTGCTTCTCCAGGTCCTCGCCCCAACCGGCGTCGAGCAGGTCCACGTCACTGGCGTACGCGACAGCCAGCGACGCGGCGTCGAGACCGAGCACCGTCGTGGCGTCCGAGCGCAGCCGCTCGGCGTACCACGCCCGGTCGTGCTCGGCCAGCTGCTCGGTGGACAGCCCCGCGAGGTCCGGCGAGCCGTAGTGCTGGTACAGGTCGTCGAGGCTGAGGTCGCAGCGCAGCAGGGCTGCGTTGACGCCGTAGGAGCAGCAGACGTCGAGCACTGCGCCCCCGCCGTCCGACCGGCGCGCGGCGGTGAGGGCCCGGAACACCGGCTGGGCATGGCCGGGGATCTGATAGCGGTAGCGGCGCAGCGTGCCGAAGTAGTGCCGCGGATCGGGCTGGTTGTAAAGGTGCGTGAAGTCCGCCTTGCCGTCGGTCCGCTCGCTCGGGCTCACCCCTCCCACCCTCACACAGCCCGGCGGCTGGCACGCCTGCCCGCGCGGGCGTGCAGGTAGTCAGCGACCACGTGTGCGCCCAGTTGGTCCAGCTCCGGTGCGAGGACGCGACCGCCGTTGCGGCGGGCGATCGCGTCGACGAATCGGGCCAGGCCGGGGTCCTCCCCGAGCAGAAAGAAGTTGAGCGTCGCGCCGTAACGCGTCATCTGGTCGACCTCGCCCACGGTCGCGCGCAGCGTCTGCTGCGTGGTGGGCCAGCTGAAGTACGTCGCGCCGTCGGGCTCCAGGTGTGCGGTCGGCTCGCCGTCGGTGACCACGAGGACGACCGGCTCAGCCCCCGGGTGCCGCCGTAGGTGCCGGCCGGCGAGCACAAGCGCGTGGTGCAGGTTGGTGCCCTGCACCCACTCCGGCTCGATCCCGGCCAGCTGGACGGGGGTGAGCCGCCGGGCGACCCGGTCGAAGCCGATGATCTGCAGCGCGTCCTCGCGGAACCGGGTGCCGATCAGGTGCGCCAGCGCGAGCGCGGTCTGCTTCATCGGTCCCCAGCGGCCTTCCTGGACCATCGAGAACGACAGGTCGACAAGCAGCGCGACAGCGGCCTGTGTACGCCGCTCGGTCTCGGCCACCGCGAAGTCGCCTACCGCCAGCTGCACTGTGCTCGACCGCGGTCTCCTTTGCGAACGGTCCGACCTGGCGGGGGTTGGGGCGGGCGTGCGGTCGGATGGTCGGGATGGGGGTGGCGTAGCGGCGGACCGCAGCACCGCGTTGTGCACCGTGCGGACCGCGTCGATGGGGCGCTCGTCGCCGAACGTCCACGCCATGGTGGCGCCCGTGCGCTCCTCGGCGGCGCCGGTCCGGTCGTCGTCGTGGTCGCCCCGGTGTCCGGCCTCCAGATCGGCAAAGATCCGCCGCAGGGTGGTCTCACCGAGTCGGCGCAGCGCCTTGGGGGTCAGGGTGAGGCCGGCGCGGTCGCGGACCACGTAGCCCTGCCGCTGCAGCTCTCGCTCGAGCTCGCGCAGCTCCCGCAGGTCGGCGGCCGCAGACGGCGCGAGCTGGCGCTCCACCGCCTCGACGTCGACGTCGTCGAGGGTGGCGCCCGGGTGCTCTTGCGCGAGCTGGCGCTCCAGCGCCTCGAGGTCGGCGAGGTCGGCCAACGCGCCCACCGCGTCGCCGTAGCCAAGCTGTTGCTGTCCGTCCATCCGCACCGGTGGCCCATGACCAAGGCCGGGCCGCAGCGAGCCCAGGGTGTCGCGCAGCTGTGCCAGCTCGCTCTCGAGGTCGGGGTCGTCGAACGCCTCGGCCAGCAGCCGCGCCAGCTCGCCGCGCTGCTGCGACGACAGAGACCGCAGCAGCCGTTCGGCCGCGTCTTGCCGGCGGGCGAGCAGGTCGATCAGGTCGTCGGTGTCGCGCGGCTGCTCGGGAAAGAACTCGCCGTGCCTGTCCATGAGCTCGCTGAACTGCTCGGTCGTGTCCTCGCCCCGCGCGTGCCGGGCCAGCAGCTGGTTGAGGTCTGCGATCATGTCGCGCACGCGCTGCATCGCCTGTGGGTCGCCTCCGTCACGGGCCTGTTCCAGCGCCCGGCGCATGCCGGCGAACTGCGCGTCGAGCACCTCGTCGCGCAGCAGCTGCTTGATCTGCTCATATCCCGCCCGCGCCTCGTCGCTGTGCCACTCGTACGCCGCCAGCTCGCGCACGGCGGTCGCCGTGTCATCGGGCAGCGCATCGAGCTGCATCTCGCTGAGCCTGGCCCCGTCGTCGTCCTCGGTGGCCAACTGCTCGCGCTCCGCGGCCAGCACCTGATCGAGCTGCTGGCGTACTCGATCGAGCGTGCCGGCAAGATCGCCCCGGCGCTGCAGCTGGCGTCGCCGCTTGTGCACCTGGCGGCGCAGAGCGTCGAGGCCCTGCCGCCCGTCGTGCCCGCGGCGCAGCAGCGACCGCAGGGCCTCGCGCAGGCTGGAGCCTGCGAGCACGTCGCTGCCGATCTCGTCGACTGCGGCGCGGACGTCGAACGGCGCGGCCAGCGGGTCGTCGCCGCCCCGCCAGGATCCGTAGCGATAGCGGCGGGGCAGGGGCATCTCAGCCGCCGTAGACGCTGCGCCCGTCGGCGCTGTCCTTGTCGAGTCTTCGGGTCAACCACAGCCCCTCGAGCACCAGCTCGACCGCGGCAGCGACCTGCCCGGGCGACACGCTGTCCTCGTCGACTCCGAGCCGGTCGAGCACCGCGGCCAACCCTGGGACCCCCCCGAGCTGGTCGAGCAGCTCGGCGGCCGGCACCAGCACGCCGGTCTCGACGGTGGCGCCCTCGGCGAACCGCTCGGTGAAGCCGGACAGGTCGGCGCCGGCGAGGCGGTCACGGAACGTACCGGCAACGGCCAAGCGCAGCGTGTGGTCGAGCACCTCCTCCTCGCGGCCCTCCTCGCCCATCTCGAACTCGACCTTGCCGCGCAGCGTGGGCACCACCCCGGGCAGATCGCCGACCCGGGCGACCGGGTGCTCCTCGCCCGCCAGCGCGCCGCGTCGCAGCGCCGAGCCCGCGACCGCCTCGGCGGCCGCGACCGCCAGCCGGGCCGAGATGCCGGACCGCTGGTCCACCGAGGCCGACTCGCGCAGCTCGCGGGCGAACCGAGCGACGACCTCGAGCACGTGCACGGGCACGTCGGCGACCAGGTCGGCTTCCTGCGCCACCAGCCTCACCTCGGCCTCGACGTCGAGCGGGTAGTGCGTACGGATCTCGGCCCCGAAGCGGTCCTTGAGCGGAGTGATGATGCGGCCCCGGTTGGTGTAGTCCTCCGGGTTGGCCGACGCCACGACGAGCAGGTCGAGCGGCATTCGCAGCGAGTAGCCCCGCACCTGCACGTCGCGCTCCTCCAGCACGTTGAACAGCGCCACCTGGATGCGTTCGGCGAGGTCAGGCAGCTCGTTGAGACCGAGCACACCGCGGTTCGTCCGTGGCAGCAGCCCGTAGTGCACGGTCTCGGGATCGCCGAGGGTGCGACCCTCGGCGACCTTGACCGGGTCGACGTCACCGATCAGGTCGCCGACGCTGGTGTCCGGCGTCGCCAGCTTCTCGCCGTAGCGATCGTTGCGGTGCCGCCACGCGACCGGCAGGTCGTCGCCCTTCTCGGCAGCGAGGCGACGACCGTACGGGCTGGTCGGCGCGACCGGGTCGTCGAAGGTCTCGCTGCCGGCGACGCAGGGCTGCCACTCGTCGAGCAGCCCGACCAGGGTGCGCATCAGCCGGGTCTTGCCCTGGCCGCGCTCGCCGAGCAGCACCACGTCGTGGCCGGCCAGCAGTGCCCGCTCGAGGTCGGGGCGCACGGTGTCGTCGAAGCCGACGATGCCGGGAAACGGGTCGTGGCCGAAGCGCAGTGCAGCCAGCAGGTTGGCCCGGATCTCGGCCTTGACGGTGCGCGGCTCGTAGCCGCTCGCCCGCAGCGCACCGAGGGTCTGGATCGAGGGTGGGGTCACGTGCTGCAACCTACGTCGCCTCCGGCGCCGGTTCGAGGGTGACAATGGCTGGCATGGTGACCCGTCGGCGACTGCTGCTCGGCGCCGGCGGTCTCGTCGCCGCTGGCGGGGTCGGCGTGCTTGGCTGGGAGCTCGCACCGCGGTCGGTCAAGGCGCGACTCGGGCTCACCGCCGATCCGTACGTTCCCGACGCACCCGAGGGACAGACGCGGCTCGAGACAGTGCAGTCGGAGGCCTTGGGTGCCGATGTCGACCTGTTCACCGCAGTCCCGGCGGGGCACGGCGACGGTGCAGGGCTGCCGGTCGTCGTCATCTTGCACGGGTCGAGTGCGAGCGCGGCGGCCCTCCAGGGCTATGGCCTCGGCCGCTTCCTCACGGCCGCGGTGGAGCAGGGCGCCTCGCCCTTCGTGCTGGCTGGGACCGACGACGGGTCTGCCGGATGGGTGCCTGACGGGAGTGGCGCCGATCCGCAGGCCATGGTGCTCGACGAGCTGCCCGGGTGGCTGTCCGCGCGTGGCTTCGACGCTGGACGCCGCGCGCTGTGGGGCTGGTCACGCGGCGGGTACGGCGCGCTCCGGCTCGTCGAAGCCGCGCCGGGGTGGTCTCGCGCGGCCGCACTGTTCAGCCCGGCCGTGGTCGACGGCGACGTCGTCTTCGACGACCTCGATGCGCTGGCGTCGCTGCCACTCGGGGTCTGGTGCGGCGACGACGACCCGTACTCGCCGGAGGTGCACGATCTCGTCGACGCGCTGCCGGTGGCGCCCGAGGTCGTGAGTTTCGGCCCTGGCGAGCACACCCGCAACTACTGGAACGACCACACCCTCGAGGCGTTCGGCTGGCTCGCCTCTCACCTGTGACTCACGGCCGCAGCGAGCCGCCGCCCTCGCCCACTCTCGGCGACGCCACGGCAGGTGGCGGGGGAGCAAGAGGGCTGCGATGGTGACTCCATGCGGATCTCTCGATCACTGCCTGTAGTCGCTGCGCTTGCGCTGGGCTTGGCCGCGAGCGCGGTCCCGTCCGCCGCTGCGCCGGCCGACGCGCCGGAGCCTCGTGAGGTGGCGGTCGCAGAGCCCGTGGCATCCAACGCCCTCGGGCCGACGCCGCGGCTGGAGGTGCGGACGATCAAGGCCGGGCTCGACATTCCCTGGGACCTCACGTTCCTGCCAGGTGGCGGCATGCTGTACACCCAGCGCGACCGGCTGGCGATCCGCTACCGGGGGCCCGAGGGCGCCGACCGCCCAGTGCGGATCCAGACCCAGGGCATGTGGGTCTCGGGCGAGACCGGCCTGATGTCGATCCTCGCGGCGCGTGACTTCAGGCAGACCCGGCAGTTCTTCACCTGCCACGGCGCCAACACCTCCACGCCCGGCGGCCACGACGTACGAGTCGTGCTCTGGAGGCTCGCGGGCAACTTCACCCGCGCCACGCGGGTCGAGCCGATCGTCACCGGGCTGCCCGCGACGTCGGGTCGGCACGGGGGCTGCCGGCTGCGGTTCGGGCCGGAGGGTGCGCTCTACGTTGGCACCGGTGACGCTGCGGTCGGTCGCAACCCGCAGAGCCTGACCTCCGGCGGCGGCAAGGTGCTGCGGGTCAAGCCCAAGTCTGGCAAGCCCTGGAAGGGCAACCCCTTCATCGGCGCCGACAGCGCCATCAAGCGCAAGATCTACACCTACGGTCACCGCAACGTGCAGGGGCTCGCGCTCAGACCCGGGGGCGGCATGTGGTCGGTCGAGCACGGCAGCTATCGCGACGACGAGGCCAACCGGCTGGTCAAGGGTGGCAACTACGGGTGGAACCCGGTGCCGGGCTATGACGAGTCGGTGCCGATGACCGACTTCTCCCTTCCTGGCAAGCAGATCGGTGCTCGCTGGAAGTCGGGCGATCCCACCATCGCGCCGTCCGGCTCCGTGTGGCTGCGCGGCAAGAAGTGGGGCGTCTGGCAGGGCTGCCTGGCGCTCGGGGTGCTCGGCGACTCCCACCTTCGGATCCTCGAGTTCACGCCCGCCGGCACGTTCGTCCGCAGCTGGGTGCCGCTGGATGGCCCCCGGCTGCGCAGCGCAGTGCTCGGCCCCGACGGCAACCTCTACCTCACCACCTCCAACGGCGGCGGTTCCGACCGCATCCTCGAGGTAATCCCACACCGGCGCTGACCAGAGCGCCTCTAGGCTGGCGGGTCATGCGCCGCTTTGAGGGTCGGGTTGCCGTGGTCACGGGGGGGGCCCGCGGGATCGGAGCGGCGACCGCCGCCCGGCTCGCCGCCGAGGGGGCGTCGGTCGCGGTGCTCGACCTCGACGAACGCGCCGCCGACCGTGCCGCCGCCGGGCTCGGGGGCGAGAGCACGCTGGGTATCGGCTGCGACGTCACCGATCCGGCGGCCGTCGGCGCGGCGATGCAGCGTGTCGCCGACGAGCTCGGCGGGCCGCACGTCCTGGTGAACAACGCGGGCATCACGCGCGACAACCTGCTGTTCAAGATGACTGCCGACGACTGGGACGCGGTCATCGGCGTTCACCTGCGTGGCGCCTTTCTTGCCACCCAGGCAGCGCAGCGGCACATGGTGTCCCAGCGCTATGGCCGGATCGTCTCGCTGTCCAGCGTGTCCGCTCTGGGCAGCCGTGGGCAGGCCAACTACTCTGCCGCAAAGATGGGCCTGCAGGGCTTCACCCGCACGCTCGCGATCGAGCTGGGACCGTTCGGCATCACCGCCAACGCCGTCGCGCCAGGATTCGTCGTCACCGAGATGACCGACGAGACGGCCCGCCGGCTAGCCGTCACACCCGAGCAGCTGCAGGCGCAGGCCGCCGCCGTCACGCCGGTCCGCCGGGTCGGTGCGACCAGTGACATCGCGGCGGCGATCTGCTTCCTGGCTAGCGACGAGGCGGGGTTCGTCACCGGACAGACCCTGTACGTCGACGGTGGACGCCGGCTGTAGCGGGCGATGCCGCGGGCAACCGGGGTTGGCAATCAGTCGAACGAGTGCGTACTCGCCCGGGGGCTTGCCCGAGCCGCTTGGCCTGGGCCGGCAACAACTGAATCGGCGAGTGGTCGACGCCCAATCCCTGCCCCGACCACCTCGTCTCCTGACGTCGACATGTCGTCTCGGGCAGGGAGCGGGGAACCCAACCGGCGGTTCCGACCGTCATGGTGCTTTCCGGTCCGTGCGACCGGAGGCACTCGGGGTGAAGCCGCAGCGATGCGGCCGGGCACCTTCTCGCCCGAACCCGACAGCTCACCTCGCAGGCGTGAGAGGGAAAGATGACCGATGTCTGCGTACACCCGTACGCAGCGCCTGCTGGCGCTGCCACTTCTCGTCCTGCTGCTTGCCGCAGCGCTGGTCGCCGCATCCGTGGTCACCGCCGGCGAAGCCCAAGCGGCGTCCCAGAAGCAGATTCGCAAGGCCACCGCCGTCGCCAAGAACCAGATCGGCGACCCCTACTCCTACGGCGCCGAAGGCCCCAACGCGTTCGACTGTTCAGGGCTGACGTACTTCGCGTACAAGAAGGTGGGCATCTCGCTGCCCCGCTCGCCGGACGCGCAGTACCGCTTCGTGCGAGGTATCCGCAAGGAGAACATCCGCAAGGGTGACCTCATGTTCCTGCATGGCAGCAGCGGCGTTTACCACGTCGGCATCTTCGTCGGCTGGGACAGCGGACGCCGGGTGATCCTGCACTCGCCGAACTCCGGCAGCACCGTCCACCGGCAGCGGATGTGGACCGGCTCGTGGTGGGCAGGCACCCTGCGTCCCAAGGGCTGACGAGCAGACGGACTCACTGCACAACCGCCACCGACACCTCGGCGGGTCATCGCCGGTCAGGCGGTGGCCTTCCGTCAGACTTGATGATCATGTCTGTCTTGCCTCGCAGGTGCCATACGCGACCTGGGCTTGGCGCACTCATCGGTCTGCTGCTGCTCGGCGGACTCGTGGCGTGCAGTGGCGATGCGGAGGGCACTGGAGGCGACTCCGGCGACGACGCGGCCGACGACCAGAGCCG
>Ga0183260_10004002_pt1 | contig 11806 bp, 11 predicted proteins | sample AntDrymUQ4972206_2_FD_129768 | JGI IMG/M metagenome (GOLD analysis project Ga0183260, IMG submission 129768) | Polar desert sand microbial communities from Dry Valleys, Antarctica - metaG UQ497 (22.06) (version 2) (version 2) | ecosystem: Environmental > Terrestrial > Soil > Desert | place...
GACTTTTCCGCGGGCATCATCGTCGATCTCGGTGAAACTTCGTCCGGCTTCGACCTCGGCAGCGAATGCATCCAGAAGGCCGACCACGACGAAGGAGAATCCGGGCAGGGCCGCCTCGAACAGCTTGGCAGCTTGTTCATGAACCCCCTTAGCGGAAGATCCGGGCAGGATCGTGTCGCAAGCCGACGCGAATGTTGCCGCCATCGCCTCGTCGATCATCTGGGGGCACCTGACGGGGGCCCGAGGACTCGAAGCGCCATGTCAACGGCTTCGACCGAATGGGTTATCCGGCCGACCGATATGGCGTCTGGCTTCGCGCGGGCGACCGCGGCGATGTTCTTGAGGGTCATCCCACCGGACACTTCCAGATAGATCCGTCCTTTGGTTGCCTGCACGGCTTCCTTCACGGTCGCTGGGTCCGCGTTATCGAGAAGGATCCGGTCGGCCCCAGCAGCTATCGCCTCTTCTATCTCCTCCACCGTTTCAACCTCCACTTCTACCTCGAAGTTGGGGTTCGCCTTCGCCCTGCGCACAGCCTCGGAAACCCCTCCCGATAGCCTTTCGTGGTTGGTCTTGATGAGGACCGCGTCATATAGGCCGGCGCGGTGAAGGTGGCCACCCCCAAGAGATACGGCATACCGCTGCACGGCCCTTAGCCCGGGGATCGTCTTTCGAGTGCATAGAAGTCTGACGCCGTGTTGCGTGCAGATCGAAGCGAACTTCGATGTCAGCGTTGCCACTCCCGACAGATGCTGCAGGAAGTTGAGAGCCACCCTCTCGCCGGCAAGGATGGCCCTTGCTCGGCCCGCTATCTCGGCGATGGCTTGACCCACCTCTAGTCGATCTCCATCGGAAGCCATCCAAACGATGTCGAGCTGCTTGTCAACCAGATGAAAGACGGTCTCGGCTACAGGGATCCCGGCCAGGATGCCTTCAGCCTTCGCCACGATCTCTGCCCGGCCGGGCTGATCTATGCGAACGATCCTCTTCGTGGTGATGTCCCCGGCCTCTCCGAGGTCTTCAGATAGAGCCCTTCGGGCAAGGTCTTCCAGTTCCCTTCGCTCTAGCTGGGGCACCGAGGTTTGTGACATGGCGGCGATTCTTTCACTCGTCGGTCAAACAAGGGTATTTGCGGCTACGCTTGTGGGTATGGCCACCATCGAGAAGGACCTGGTGACTTCCTCTTATGAGGATTGGGCAGCCAAGGTCAAACATCTTGCGAGACAGCGGAACGCTGTCATCTTGTCGCACAACTACCAGGTCCCCTGGATACAGGAGGTGGCCGATCATGTAGGCGACTCCCTCGAGCTGTCCCGGCTGGCTGCCGAGACCGATGCCGAGGTCATCGTCTTCTGCGGGGTGCATTTCATGGCGGAAACAGCCAAGATCTTGTCCTACGACAAGACCGTTCTGATCCCGGACCTCGGTGCGGGATGCTCTCTCGCCGCCTCCATCACAGCAGACCAGCTGAGAAGCTGGAAAGCCGAGCATCCGGGTGCCGTGGTGGTTTCCTACGTCAACACCACAGCGGACGTGAAGGCAGAATCCGATTACTGCTGCACCTCAGCCAATGCGGCTCAGGTTGTGAGCGCCGTCGACAAGGACAAAGAGATCCTCTTCCTGCCGGACATGTTCCTGGGGGCCCATGTCGAGCGGGTGACCGGCCGCAAGATGCACATCTGGATGGGGGAGTGCCACGTCCATGCTGGCATCCATCCTGCCGATATCCAGTCACGTCTCCTTCAGTATCCCGAAGCCGAGTTCCATATCCACCCGGAGTGCGGCTGTGCCTCGCAGGCGCTCTACTTGGTTTCTACGGGGGACATCCCTTCGGACAGGGCTCACCTTCTTGGCACAGCAGGTATGCAGAGACGGGCATCGGCGACGAAGAGCAAGCAGATAATCGTTGCTACCGAGACAGGCCTCTTGCATCAACTGCGTAAGCAGAACCCCGAGAAGGAATTCATCGCTGCAAACGAGGCAGCCATCTGCAAGTACATGAAGACGATCACTCCTTGGAACCTGCTGAACAGTCTTGAGAACATGGTCTTCGAAGTGACCGTTCCCGAGAACACGGCCGATAGGGCCCGGCTTGCTCTTCAGCGGATGATCGACATCATCTGACCTTTGGGCCAGGTCCCCCTCTGAACTCCTCGCGTTCATATATCCCGGTCTGGCGAGAGGTAGCCGCCGATACGGAAACTCCCGTTTCGGCATATATGAAGCTGGGCGGAGAAACGTCTTTCCTGCTGGAGTCAGTGGAAGGCGGGGAGCGGTGGGGGCGATATTCGTTCATCGCTCTGGACCCTTTCCTGGTCATGACCGCTCGTGGCTCCAGCATCACCTGGCAGGGCGAGGCCCCCAGCGTTCAGTCATCCTCACCGCTCGAAGCTTTCCGTGAGGCCATCGAGTCGTTCACCACCCCGGACATGCCCGGGCTGCCGCCGTTCTTCGCGGGGGCGGTTGGATATATGGGCTACGACATGGTGCGTCATCTCGAAGACATCCCCAACGCGGCCCGGAGAGAACTCGATACACCCGACATGCTGATGATGTTTCCGCGCACGGTCGTCTGCTTCGATCATCTGCGCCAACGCATGACGATAGTGACCCTGGCGTCTCAGGATTTCAGCTCCGACAAGGCGGAGGCCGTGAACGAAAAGGTTGCGTCTGTGCTCGCAGAGCCGGCGGCATTTCCGTCCCTTGAACTTCAGGAGCAGAAGCCCCGAGCTGCGGGATCCACGATGACCAAGGATCAGTTCGAGGCGGCGGTGGGGACGGCGAGGAACTACATACTGGCGGGAGACATATTCCAGGTGGTTCTTTCCCACCGACTCTCCCAGCCACTCGCCGTGGACCCATTCCAGGTGTATCGGGTTCTTCGCCTTGTGAATCCGAGTCCATACATGTTCTTCCTGCGGCATCCCGAGATAACGGTTACCGGTTCATCGCCCGAGCCTCTGATACGCGTGCAGGACCGCAAGGTCGTCCAAAGGCCCATCGCCGGGACGCGCCCGAGAGGAGATTCCGAGGGCGAGGACGACACCATCGAGGAAGAACTGCGAAGCGATCCGAAGGAGCGAGCCGAGCATGTGATGCTGGTCGACCTTGCGCGTAACGACATCGGGAGGGTTTCGGAGTACGGATCGGTTGTGGTTGAAGAACTGATGACGGTCGAGCGCTACTCCCATGTGATGCACCTCGTTTCACAGGTTTCGGGGCTCCTTCGAAGCGACTGTTCCCCCCTCGATGCTCTTTACGCATCGTTTCCTGCCGGGACCGTTTCGGGTGCACCGAAGATCAGAGCGATGGAGATAATCGACGAACTCGAAGCGGTGCGTCGCGGCCCGTACGCCGGAATCGTCGGTTACTTCGACACATCCGGGAATCTCGATACATGCATAGCGCTTCGCACCGCATACATAGTCGATGGAAGGATCCACGTCCAGGCTGGTGCGGGCATCGTCGCAGACTCCGACCCTGCTTCGGAGTGGCAGGAGACTCTCGACAAGGCCAAGGCCCTTCTGACAGCCATAGCCATCGCAGATGGTGGTTCACGAGAACTTCAATGAAACTTCTGCTCGTCTGTGCGCGGATGGGTCAACATCTTTGATGGTGAGCAAACAGACCAAGGGCGAGGTGATGGTCGTCGAGGACGAGGCGAACATCGCCGACCTAGTTCGGATGTATCTGGAGCAGGAGGGCTACCGGGTCACTCATGCTGCCTCTGGTGAAGATGCGCTGGCTCGATTCGCCGAAAGGCCCCCCAACCTGGTCGTGCTGGACATCGCGCTACCGGGCATAGATGGCATCGAGGTCTGCCGCAGGCTCCGGTCGTCGAGCGATGTCGCCATCTTGATGCTCACGGCCCGCGACTCGGAGGTAGACAGGGTTGTCGGCCTCGAGATGGGGGCCGATGACTACTTAACCAAGCCCTTCTCTCCGAGAGAACTGGTAGCGCGCGTGAAAGCCATCCTGCGCAGGGTCGAACCGAAACCTTTGGGGGGACAACCCATAAGGGCTGGCGACGTCACCATATGGCCGGAGCGGCGTGAGGTAACTGCTGGGGAAGATCAGGTCTATCTGACCGCAAAGGAGTTCGACCTCGTGCTCTACCTCGTTCAGAACGCAGGGATAGTGCTGTCCCGGCCGCAGATCCTCGGGAATGTCTGGGACTATGAGTTCTACGGGGGAGAGCGCACGGTAGATGCTCATATCCGAACCATCCGCAAGAAGCTTGGGAACAGTTTCCCGCTTACGACGGTGAGAGGAGTGGGCTACAAAGTCGAACATGAGAGGTGAATCCACCGAGCCGCGAAGGTCGCTCGGCAGGAAACTGACGTGGGTGATGGCGGGTACCGCCCTGCTTTCGGCCGTTGTGATGGGAGCCGTGGCCCTCGGTTTCATCCGCCAAGCTGGTGATCGGTTCGCGCTCGGAGAGCTGCGAGATCAAGCTGACGCTGTTTCTCGGGAGGCACTGTTTCCCCGAAAGGACGCAAAACGAACGCTTCGATTCCTGCAAAGAGCTCTCGGTGTCGATGGAGCTGCCCTGTACAGGATCCAGCCCGATGGGTCGGCTGATCTAGCCGGCGGCGATCCGAAGATCAGGCTCGATGCAGAAGCCTCCCGGCTTGCGTTCTCGGGCTCGGTTGCCGAGGGCCACGCCGGGTCGGATGAAGGCCGGTTCGTCTGGGTGGCGCAGCCGCTCGGAGACTCGCTCGTGCTTGTGCTCAGCAGACAGTCTGGGCTTGGGGCACTGCCTATCCCGGTTGGGACGCGCATGGCCGGGGCCGCTCTGCTGGCAGTTTCGCTCGCCGTGCTTCTGTCGGGATTCGTAGCATCCAGGGTGACGAGTCCACTGAAGGAACTGTCCGAGGCGGCAGGAGACGTCGCCGCCGGGGATTTCAAAAGAAGGGTACCGATCCGTTCCGAGGACGAGGTTGGAGTTGTGGCTGAGTCGTTCAACCGCATGGCTGAGCAGCTCGGCGAGGCGGACGAGAGACAAAGAGAGTTCTTCCTTTCGATATCGCACGAACTGCGAACCCCTTTGACTGCGATCCAGGGATACGCGGAAGCTATCGAGGATGGCACCGCTTCAGGGAGCAGTCTCACGCGCTCGGCAGGAGTGATCGTGGATGAATCCAAGAGGCTGTCGCGCCTCGTCTCGGACCTGCTCGACCTTGCACGCATCGACGCAAGCCGGTTCGCTGTCAACCTCGAAGCCGTGGATGTTGCCGCAACGCTGGCTGCGGTGGAGTTGTCGTTCGCCCCGAAGGCCGAAGAAGCAGGAGTGGACCTCAGCGCCGACTGCAAGGGTGAAGTGTTGGTGATGGCTGATCCAGACAGGCTCGTTCAAGTGCTGTCGAATCTCGTCGAAAATGCACTGCGCTATACGCCGTCCGGAAAGTCCATCCACCTCTCGGCCCGGCCGGAGGAGCGCAGGTGCTGCATCGAGGTGGTCGACGGTGGCGTGGGATTCGATGCACAGGACCTCGAGCGCGCGTTCGAGAGGCAGTTCCTGTGGGGCAAATATCGCGGCGTCCGCGACGTTGGTACAGGACTCGGACTTGCCATCACGAAGGAGTTAGTAGTGGCGATGGGGGGAACAGTGAGAGCGGGCAATTCAGCTGACGGAGGGGCAAGGTTCGTTATCGATCTTCCTGCTGCATGAGAAGGCTGGCGCTTGCCGCCCTAGTCTTCGTCGCATCTGGATGTTCGCCTTTCACGGACGCGGCAGATCCACTCTCGCTTAGGCCCACTACTCAGAGCCCCTCCGCCAGTGCAGCTCCATCACCATCTCCTTCCCCGACTCCATCGCCAGCATCCTCCGAAGATCTAACCGCTCGGGCGATGAACCATGTCCAGGAGCTGGTCAAGATCGGCCCCCGGGTGAAGGGGAAAGAGGGCGAGTTGCAAGCGGCCGACTACATCGAGGCCAAGCTGCGCGAGGCCGGTCTCGAAGTTGTGCGCCAGACCTTCCAGCTTGCTATCGGACGTCAGGCCCACAACATCATCGCCCGCCTACCTGGCGTCGACTATGCGAAGGGCTATGTACTCCTGGGGGCGCACTACGACACCGTTCCCAAGACACCGGGCGGAAATGACAACGCGTCCGGAACGGCCATGGTGATCGCACTTGCCGAGACGGAGCATGCCTATCTCGCATACAAAGGGACGCCAGTCGAGTTCGTCCTGTTCGCGGCGGAGGAGATAGATCAAGCAACCAAACAGCACCATGAGGGATCGCGCCACTATCGTGACAACGCCGACCTCACCGGCATCAAGGCGATGCTGTCGATCGACATGATCGGCAATGGGGACAAGGTCTTGGTTGTTTCCGATCGGCGAGCTCCAGGATCGCTCGGGCCCGAAGTCATCGACGCAGCCTCACGCGCTGGTGTCGCTGTGGAGGCGAAGGAAGCGGGGGATGTGTCGGATCACACCAGTTTCTCCCGCCGTGGAGTCGATGCTGTACTGCTCTGGGCAGGGAAGCATCCCTCGTTCCACCAGCCCTCAGACGATCTGTCGGTTGTGCAGACCGAGGCTATGGAGAGATGCGCGAGGCTCATCATGGAGTGGCTGAAGACCCGTTGATCACCGGGCCCGTTGCCGTCGACCTGTGGTTGACCGAGGCGAAAGCGGCCCGGCACCCTCTGGCGGACTGTGATGTCGTTTGGGCTTAGGGTTCGTGCCATGAGTTATCTCGATCGGATCCTTGTGGATGCGTCTGCCCGGCTAGCCCAACGCATGACAGAGAAGCCATTGTCTGCTTTCGAGGAAGCGGTAGCCGCCGCCGACCCGCCCAGGGATCTTGTATCTGCCATCTCTGCCCCCGGTATGTCGGTTATCGCAGAGATAAAGCGTCGCTCTCCCTCGGCTGGTGCATTGAAGTCTGAGGTAGACGTCGCAGCAACCGCGATGGCCTATGAGTCCGGAGGCGCGCGAGCTTTGTCGGTGCTGACGGAGCCTCGCTTCTTCGGGGGGTCTTTGACTGATCTTTCTGATGCCCGGAAGCACTGCTCGCTCCCGGTTCTTCGAAAGGACTTCCTGCTGGATCCCTATCAGGTGGTGGAGGCCCGGGCATCTGGGGCGGATGCCTGTCTGCTTATCGCCGCAGCCCTCGATCGGGCCGGTTTGATGAACCAGATGTTTCTGGCTGTGGACGAACTCGGGATGACCCCTTTGGTGGAGGTTCACTCGGAGGACGAGCTGGAGGCGGTGATGTCCCTCTCCCCGAAAGTGATAGGGGTAAACCAACGCGACCTCAGTACGTTCGAGATCGACACGGCCCTCGCCATCCGACTTCGAAAGCGGATACCGACCGAAGTGATGGTCGTTGCGGAGAGCGGTATCAAGACAAGGGCGCAGGTAGAGGAGATGGAAGAGGCGGGCATCGACGCGATCCTGGTCGGCGAGACTCTGATGCGTGCTCCGGATGCTGCGGATGCAGTGAGACGATTGCTGGGGCCCGGGCGATGAAGAAGTGGGTCCCCTGCCTTATCCAAGGTCGCCAGGTTCTTCATCCTTGCCATCGCCGCGGTCGCCTATTTCATGATGGCCGGGCTGATCATCCCGGCCGATGCGCTTGCGCTTCTTCGTGATCGCGACGCTGGGAGACCTTCTGCTTGTCTGGACAGCGTGAAGCCCGACCCACTTCGATGCCCGAGCTACTGACGCCCAAGCTCCTCAACTGGGCGAGTGAGATCGATGACCTGACCTTGGAGCAGGCCAAGCGCACCTCGCGCCTTCCGATAGTCGAGGGTCACGTCGCGCTCATGCCTGATGCACATTACGGGAGGGGATCAACCGTCGGGTCGGTCATACCGACATCAGGAGCGATCATCCCGTCTGCCGTTGGGGTCGATATCGGGTGCGGGATGATCGCTGTGAAGACCAATCTGCAGACGCAGCATCTTCCGGATTCGCTCGACCCGCTGATAAAGGTGTTCGAGGACCGTATCCCCGCGGGGGTTGGCAAGGCTCATACCTGGGAGTCCGAACCGCCAACCGCGCGCGCGTTCCTCGAGAGGTTCCCGCCCCCCTTCAGCGACAAGCTCCTGTATCAACGAGCCCGCTCTCAGTTCGGGACACTCGGCTCGGGTAATCACTTCGTAGAGGTATGCCTCGACTCCGATGATGCGGTCTGGCTGATGCTGCACTCCGGGTCACGGGGCGTGGGTAACAAGCTGGCGCAGATGCACATGAACAGAGCCAAGAAGCTGATGCAGCAGCACCTTGTTTCGCTGGAAGATCCCGATCTCGCATACCTCGTTCAGGGCACGCCCGAGTTCGCGGCCTACATCAGGGACCTCAACTGGGCGCAGAGTTATGCGTACTGGTCTCGTGACCAGATGATGAGCGCGGCCTTCGTGTCATTGGAGCAGATGGTTCCGATAGCCCAGGAGGTACAGCGGATCAACTGCCATCACAACTACACCGCCCTGGAAGAACACGACGGAAAGGAACTTTGGATAACGCGCAAGGGCGCTATCAAAGCGGGTAGTGGCGACCTCGGGATAATCCCCGGAAGCATGGGCACAGCAAGCTACATCGTGAGGGGACTGGGCAATCCTGCTTCGTATCATTCCTGCTCTCACGGGGCGGGCAGGCGCTACTCGCGATCGAAAGCGAAGAAACTCTTCACTAAGCAGGACCTTCAAGAAGCGATGAAGGGACGAGTCTGGCAGCACCGCGACGCGGTCGGGCTGATCGACGAGATACCCGCTGCCTACAAAGACATCGATGCGGTGATGCGCGACCAGACCGACTTGGTCGAGGTAGTCACAACGCTTCGTCAGGTGCTCAACTACAAGGGCGTCAAGTGAGCGATCGGCCCGGATGGTTCGGCGATCACGGAGGCAGTTTCGTACCAGAGGCTCTCGTCGCGGCACTCGCAGAACTGGAGCGTGTTCGCATCGAGGCGTTCGCTGACCAAGGGTTCATGGAAGAACTCGCGGACCTGTATTCGCGATTGGCTGGCAGACCGACTCCTCTTTACCGGGCGGATCGTCTCTCGGAAGAAGTGGGTGGGGCCACGATCTGGCTAAAACGGGAAGACGCTGCTTTCACGGGTGCCCACAAGATCAACAACACCATCGGGCAGCTGCTTCTAACCAAGAGGATGGGCAAGGAGCGCGTGATCGCCGAGACCGGGGCGGGGCAGCATGGCGTTGCAACCGCAACCGCGGCTGCGTGGTTTGGGATCGAATGCGTCGTTTACATGGGGGCAGAAGACACCAAGCGCCAAGCCCTGAACGTCGCGCGCATGAAACTCCTTGGGGCCGAGGTTGTGTCCGTCACCTCTGGCTCGCAGACCCTGAAGGACGCGATCAACGAAGCACTGAGGGACTGGGTTACCAACGTCGAAACGACCCACTACGTCATCGGGTCGGTGGTCGGGCCTCATCCCTTCCCGACATTGGTGGCCGACCTGCAAAGAGTGATCGGCGACGAGGCCCGCGCGCAGTTCCTTTCCATCAACCAGGCTCTGCCGGACGCGGTGGTTGCGTGTGTTGGGGGAGGCTCGAACGCGATCGGCATCTTCCGGGCTTTCTTGGAAGACGCGGTCGTTGCCATATATGGGGTGGAAGCGAGCGGCGAAGGGCTCGATACAACGCGGCACAGCGCCAGTCTCACCGCAGGCACACCGGGTGTTCTGCATGGGGCTCTTAGCTATCTGCTGCAAGATTCGTCCGGGCAGGTGCTGCCCGCCCATTCGATCTCGGCCGGTCTCGATTATCCGGGGGTTGGACCAGAGCACTCTCATCTCAAGGATCTTGGAAGGGTGAAGTACCTGACCGCTTCAGATGACGAGGCTCTGTCCGCATTCGGGTTACTGGCTAAGACGGAAGGCATCCTTCCGGCTCTCGAACCATCTCATGCGATTGCAAGGGCCATCGACATCGCTGCCGAGCTTGGAAGCGGAAAGAACGTGCTTGTGTGTTTGTCTGGCCGGGGCGACAAGGACGTCCAGATCGTCGCCGACGCCCTGGACCTGCTGTGAGCGACATCCCTTTGGAGTTGCGGCTCAAAGCCCGCTTGCAGAAAGGACACATCCTGGTCCCCTATCTGACCGCGGGGATACCTTCGGTGGCAGGGTTCAAAGAGCTGTTCGCTGCGGTGGCTCCACTGGCAGATGCGATAGAGGTCGGCATCCCATTCTCGGACCCGATGATGGATGGCCCGATCATTCAGGCCGCGTCGGCGAGAGCGATCGAATCAGGCGTTACGCCAGAGACAAGTCTCGACCTCATCCGCGAAGTTCAGAGGCAAGATGGCGTGCCCGTGGTCGTGATGACGTATTTCAATGTGGTCTTCAGAAGGGGGGTAGAGCGGTTCATCTCCCAGGCGCATGCATCCGGAGTCGCTGGGCTCATCGTCCCCGACCTGCCTTTCGAAGAGTCCGAGCAGATATCCGGTCCCCTTCAAGAGCGGTCGATGGCATGTATCCAGATGGTGGCGCCGACGACTCCAGCGGTCAGAGCGGCCATGCTGGCAGAAGCGTCGACCGGTTTCGTGTACGCCGTTTCACGGCTGGGAGTCACTGGAGAACGATCGTCGCTTTCGAGCGTGGCCGAGCAGGTCGTTGCCAAGGTCCATCCCTTCGCCAAGGCGCCGGTGCTAGTCGGCACAGGGGTCTCGGGGGCCGAACATGCCCGGGAGGCGACCCGCTCGGCGGATGGAGTGATCGTGGGAAGCGCGGTCATGAGGAGAGCGTTGGAGGGAGACATCGAGGGCGTTGTCACTTTGTTGGAGCAGATCAGAGCAGCGATGTAGCGAACCGGCGTGGGTTCGCGGTCGTCCTCCTGCCTTTAAGATGGGCAGGACTGCCGGCGTGGCGGAAGGGGAGACGCGATGGTCTCAAACACCATTGGGCTAACGCCCGTGTGGGTTCGAATCCCACCGCCGGCACCATTGCTGCCTTATTCAAACCACGGCGTGAAAAAAGAACCTCGAATACCTCGGTAAACTCTGTCCGAGCGACCTTGCCGTCCCTGATATAGACGGCTTTCAGAACGGCCTCATTGAAGCGACGACGGACTTTCGGCCTCGCCTTGACGTAAGCCTCGTGGCAATTGCCTGCGAGCCGGATGGCGAGCTTTAGAACTTCTTCCCATCCGACGAGATCCGTCTCAGCGCCCTCTAACTCGGTTCGAGCTTTCTGTTCGGAGTCGGTTATCCGGTCCTGATCGCGCTTCAGTAGGTCGAGGGGAATCGCGTTGGAGTAATAGGCCTTGAGCAACTTGTCTCGTTCCTCGGCCAGCTTGGCGAGCCTGCTGGTGAGAATGACTCGCATCTCAGCCGCGGTCGATTGCCGATCCACTATCTCGGCCTCGAGCTGCTTGGTGAGCCGTTCCACCCAGGTGGATGACAGTTGGATTCGCTTGTAGAGATTCTCGACCGCCGATTCCGCATCGCATGCCATGACGTATGGCTGCTCGCAGCCAGTCTGGTGCCTCAAGGCGTTCTTCTGGCCGAGGCAGTAGAGGTAGAGATACTTGCCCTTCGCCAACGTGAGCGACAGCCGCCTTCCACATTCATCACAGTAAAGAATCCCCTTCAAGTAGTGATCGTGCCGTCGCTCCCTTACCCCTGCCCTGTTGTGCGCATGAAGGACTTCTTGAACCTGGTCGAACAGATTCCGCGGGACAAGTTGCTTGTGTTGACCGGGGTACTCGATGCCGTCCCACTCGATGATGCCCGTGTAGAAGGGGTTCTGGAGCATCCGCCCGAACGAAGAGATGGGAGGAGGTGCACCCGGTTTTCTAGCGTTGGGGGAAGTGAGTCCTCTTGCCGCCAACGTTCC
>Ga0183260_10004003_pt1 | contig 11805 bp, 9 predicted proteins | sample AntDrymUQ4972206_2_FD_129768 | JGI IMG/M metagenome (GOLD analysis project Ga0183260, IMG submission 129768) | Polar desert sand microbial communities from Dry Valleys, Antarctica - metaG UQ497 (22.06) (version 2) (version 2) | ecosystem: Environmental > Terrestrial > Soil > Desert | place...
GGGGTCGCTCGAGAAGGACCTGCTGGCCAAGCACGGGAGCCCGACGCCGGAGGCCCTCGTCGAGAGCGCGCTGTACGAGGCTCGCATCCTCGAGGGCGAGGACTTCTTCGACATCAAGATCAGCGTGAAGCACTCGAACCCGCTCGTGATGATCGAGAGCTACCGGCTCCTCGCCGAGGCCTGCGACTACCCGCTGCACCTCGGGGTGACCGAGGCCGGCCCGATGCCCATGGGCGGCGTGAAGAGCGCGGTCGGCATCGGCACCCTGCTCGCCGAGGGCATCGGCGACACGATCCGCGTCTCGCTCACCGACGACCCGGTCGAAGAGGTGAAGGTCGCAACCTCGATCCTGCAGTCGCTCGGGCTGCGCAAGCGCGGGCTCGACCTGGTCGCCTGCCCCTCGTGCGGGCGCGCCGAGGTGAACGTGCTCGAGCTCACGCAGAAGGTGAACGCAGCGATCGAGGGCGAGAGGTTCACCGTGCCGATGCGCGTCGCCGTCATGGGGTGCGTCGTGAACGGCCCGGGGGAGGCTCGCGAGGCCGACGTGGGCATCGCGAGCGGCAACGGGCTCGGGTTCATCATCCGCCAGGGCGAGGTCGTGGCCAAGGTGCCCGAGAACGAGCTCGTCGACGCGCTGCTCGTCGAGGCTCGATCCGTCGCGGCCGAGAAGGTCGCCGCCGGGGAAGGCGCCGAGTAGTCCATGGTTTCACGGTCGACTGCACGACACGTCGCTACGTGTGGCCGGCGCGTCACCAGGCGGGTGTGTCCGACCGTCGGTGCCCGCCCATGGGCGGGCGGTTCCGCCTGAAGGCCGGGTTCGACGTGTCGGGGTTCAGCGCGAACGCGCAAGTGGTGCTCGTCGCGATGCAGCGCTACGGCATGATGCTGGCCGACAACGGCAGCGACTGGTTCTTCCAGGGCACCGTCGACGACGGGTGGACGAACGGTCTGCTCGACCAGTTGAAACAGGTCCCCGCCGGCGCCTCCGTGGCCGTCGATGCGCGCGGTTGCCGGGTCTCGACCGACAGCGCCGCGTTCGCCTACGGGCCCGACTGCCCTGCGCCTTCGTAGGGAGATCCTCGCCCGCTCAGCGCACGAGCGCCAGGAAGTTGCGGACGATCGTCGGGCCCTCAGGGGTCAGGATGCTCTCCGGGTGGAACTGCACCCCGAAGCGAGGGAGATCACGGTGCTCGGTGCCCATCACGAGGCCACCCTCGGTCCACGCGGTGAGCCTCAGCTCGCCGGGCAGGTCGTCGCGCTCGACGACGAGCGAGTGGTACCGGCCGGCCTCGAACGGATCCCGCACGCCTTCGAAGATGCCGCTGCCGTCGTGCCGCACCGACGAGGCCTTGCCGTGCACGGGCTCGGTGCGGTCGACGGTGCCGCCGTACCCGATGCCGATCGCCTGGTGGCCGAGGCACACGCCGAGCACGGGGGTCTCGTCGGGGAGCGCGCCGAGCAGCTCCGTGAAGCAGCCCGCTGCCTCGGGCCGTCCGGGCCCGGGAGACAGGATGACGGCGTCGGGCTCGAGGGCGACGAGCGCCGACGCCCGCTGGGCGTCGCTCTTCACGACCTGGGTGTCGCGGCCGAGGCTCTCCACGAGCTGCACCAGGTTGAAGGTGAACGAGTCGTAGTGGTCGACGACCAGGATCATCGAGCGGCCCCCTCGGTCTTGGCGATCGCGGGCGCCACGGCCGGAAGCAGCGCCGCCGCCTTGGCTTTCGTCTCGTCGAGCTCGGTCTGCGGGTCGGAATCGGCGACGACGCCCGCGCCCGACTGCAGATGGGCCTTCCCCTCCTTGACGACGGCCGTGCGGATCGTGATGCAGAAGTCGAGATCGCCTTGGAACGTGCAGTAGCCGACGGCCCCGCCGTAGGGCCCTCGGGCGTCGGGCTCGTGCGAGGCGATCAGCTCCATCGCCCGTCGCTTCGGTGCGCCGCTCAGGGTGCCGGCGGGGAACGTGACCGCCAGCGCGTCCATCGGATGCATGTCGTCGCGTAGGTCGCCTTCGACCGTCGAGACGATGTGCATCACTTTCGTGAACCGCTCGACCTCCATGAGCTGCGTGGGCTCCACGCTGCCGGCGGCGCAGACCCGGCCGAGGTCGTTGCGGGCGAGATCGACGAGCATCGCGTGCTCGGCCCGCTCCTTCGGGTCGGCGAGCAGCTCGCGCTCGAGCTGGCGATCCCGCTCCTCGGTGTCGCCGCGCGGGCGGGTGCCCGCGATCGGCCGGGACGAGACACGACCCTGCTCGACCCGCACGAGTGGTTCCGGCGACGAACCGGCGAGCTCGATGCCCATCATGCGCAGGAAGAACATGTACGGGGCGGGGTTCGCCACGCGCAGCCGCCGGTAGACCGGGAAGCCGCCGTCGGGCGCCGGGAACGTGACCCGACGCGACGGCACCCCCTGGAAGATGTCACCGGCCACGATGTGCTGCTTGAACGACTCCACGATCTCTCGGTACCGCTCGTCGGTCATGTTGGGCTCACCCTCGAGGGCAACGGCGCCCGACGGCACGGGTTCGAGCTGGGGCACCGTTGCGTGCTCGACGCGTTCCGCGAGGCCATGCAGCGCCTCCACACCGGCGTCGTAGTGGCCTGCCGGCACGTGCGCCACGAGCAGCAGGCGCTGACGCCAGTGGTCGAACACCACCGCCCGGTCGACCACGAGCAAGGCGATCGGTGGCACCGGGGCCGACGACGGGTCGGGAACCGGGTGGCCGTCGAGCAGCTCGGCGGCCTCGTACGCCATGTATCCCATGAGCCCGCCGGTGAGGGCGGGAAGATCGGGCATGCGCGGCGCGCGGAGCGACCGGGCCAGTTCGATCAGTGCCTGCCTCGGTGAGTCCCCGACGCACGAGATCGGCAGATCGCGGCGCGCCTCGGTCACGCGCAAGCCGCCGCGGTCGCCCACGACCACCGCTGCCGGATCTCCCGCCACGAAGGAATAGCGTCCCCAGCGCTCGGAGCGTTCGACGCTCTCGAGCAGCAGCCCAGGACCCTCGTCGGCGAGGGATGCGAACAGGCCGACGGGGGTGGAGACGTCGCTCAGCAGCTCCGCCCAGACCGGCACGAGAGGCCAGTCGGCGGCGAGGGTGTCGAACGCCTCGCGAGTGGGTCGGATCTGCGGTTGCACGGTCGTGCCTCCTCATGAGAACGAACGACCCCGGGGTTCGCCCGGGGTTCGCGGAGTCTCGGTGGAACGGTTGGGTGGGGCTAGACGCGCGCGATCGCCCGGTTGTCGGCACCGGGCCGCCAGGACCACGGGGTCGCTCGCGTCATCATGGCCGCGATTGTGACGTTGCCGGCCGGGCGCGTCAACGCGCAGGCCGACCGGGCCTCGGAGATTCATCGGTCCACGCGAGGCTTCGGTTGCCTCCTGCGTCTATCCTGTGGCCGCTGCGGTGCCATCGCCCGGATGGCCGCGAACGCTGGAGGGTCTCCGTGAAGAGTCTGTGGGTGCGTGCCGCCGCTACGGCGACGGCGCTCGGTTTGGTCGCAGGGGCAGTCGCCATCGCGGCGACCGACACATCGATCGTCGGCCAGCGGCCGGTCCGTGCACTGGGGGCGAACGGCGACGGGTCGCTCGCGGCCGCGTCGGGTGTCGGCGGCGCTCCGGCGACGCCGATGGCAGGCACGGTGGCGGTTCCGCACCGCACCCGTTCGCTGTCCGCTCTGCCGAGGACCGAGCCGACCAGGGTGCCATGGGTGAAGAAGGAGCTGCGGCTCGAGGGCGAAGAGGAGATCGGCAGCGACGAGGCACGCCCGGTCTACGCCACCTCGACCTTCGATGGGGCCGACGGAGCCTTGCAGGCCGAGCGAGGCGTTACCCAGATCCCCGCGCCCGGCCTGAACGTTGCCGGGCTCGGCGCGGCTGCGAACCCGTTCAAGCTCGTTCCCCCCGACACGAACGGCGACGTGGGCGGCGGCTTCTACCTGCAGATGGTGAACGTTGCATTCGCGATCTATGACGCCGGCACGGGCGCGAGGATCGAGGGGCCGACGTTCATGTCGTCGCTGTACGCGCCCGGCGACAACTCACAGAAACTCTGCCGTACCCATGACGACGGCGACCCGGTGGTCGTGTATGACGAGTACGCCGACGTCTGGATGATCTCCCAATTCGGGCTGAACTTCAGCAAGCCCAAGTTCGCGCAGTGCATCGCGGTGTCGGAGACGAGCGACCCGACCGGCGCGTGGAACGCCTACCAGTTCAACTACCCGAACCAGAACGTGCTGAACGACTACCCCAAGTTCGGGGTGTGGCCCGCTTCCAACAACTCGGCCTACTTCGCCTCGTTCAACCAGTTCCGGTGCGGCTCGAACGTGTGTGACTTCGCGTGGCGCGGCGCGGGCGCCCTTGCCTACGATCGCGACGCGATGATCGCCGGAGCCCCCGCGGGGCAGATCTACTTCAACCTGTACGGGGTCGACCCGAACCTCGGCGGGCAGCTGCCGACCGACGCCGACGGCGCGGCCACGCCGGGCGCGAGCCAGCCCAACGTCTTCATGCAGTTCGACCCCGACGAGTGGGGCTACGTTGCCGAGGACCAGCTGCGGATGTACGAGTTCGTGGCCGACTTCGCCACTCCGGGGAACTCGACGTTCTCGGCCGCAGGCACCCTCGAGACCGCGAACTTCAACCCATGGGTGTGCAGGGTCGGCAGGAGCTACTGTGTCGAACAGAAGCGGACGAGGAACAAGCTCGATGCCCTCAGTGACCGGCTGATGTTCCGCCTGCAATACCGCAAGCTGGGCGTGGGCGACGAGCGGCTGGTCGTGACGCATTCCGTCCGAGCCTCGAAGGGTCAGGCCGGGCTTCGCTGGTACGAGCTGATGGACGACGGTTCCGGCTGGGCGATCGAGAATCAGGGCACGTACTCGCCCGACAACGCGAAGAGCCGCTGGATGGGCAGCGTCGCGATGGACGACGCTGGCAACATCGCCGCGGGGTACTCGCTGTCGAGCGGGCGCATCTTCCCCTCGATCGCGATCGCGGGCCGCACGGCGGCGGCCGCTCCCAACACGTTCGACCTGGCCGAGCGCAAGGTGTTCACCGGGCTCGGGTCCGAGGACGGCCGGTACGGTCGTTGGGGTGACTACTCCGACATGACCGTCGCAGAGGACGGCTGCACGTTCTACTACACGACGCAGTACTACAAGAAGACGGGTCAGTGGAAGTGGGCGACGCGCATCGTCCGGTTCCAGATCGACCCGGGGGCGTGCATCCCGTAGGTCCGACGCTTCACGCGCGCACCGAGGGGCCCCGGGCGAACCCCGGGGCCCCTCGGCGTCTGCCGCTATCCTGTGCCCCCTATGCGCATGACCGACCTGTTCGTGCCCACCCTGCGCGACGATCCGGCCGACGCCGAGATCGCGTCGCACCGGCTGTTGCTGCGAGCGGGGTTCGTACGGCGGGTCACGAGCGGCGTCTACTCCATGCTGCCGCTGGCGCTGCGTGTGATGCGCACGATCGAGGCCGTCGTGCGCGGGGAGATGGAGGCGGCCGGGTCGATCGAGGTGCGGGTGCCGATCGTGCTTCCGGCCGAGCCGTGGAAGGCCACAGGGCGCTGGCAGGCCTACGGCAACGAGGTCTTCAAGCTCGAGGATCGTCACGGCCGCGAGATGATGCTCGGCCCCACCCAGGAGGAGGTCTTCGCGCCGTTGGTCGCCGCAGACCTGCCGAGCTACCGCGACCTGCCGATCAACCTGTTCCAGGTGGAGTGGAAGTACCGCGACGAGAAGCGTCCGAGGTTCGGCCTGCTGCGCGGGCGCGAGTTCCTGATGAAAGATGCCTACTCGTTCGACCGCGATGAGGCCGGCATGCGCGAGAGCTACCGCATCATGTACGAGGCGTACGTTCGGGTGTTCGAGCGCATCGGCCTCGACCACGTGATCGTCGAGGCCGACCCCGGCACGATCGGCGGAGACATCAACCACGAGTTCATGGCGCTCGCCGACGTGGGTGAGGACCTCTTCGTGCGCTGCGTGAACGGCGACTACCTCGCCGACACCGAGGCGGCGACGCCGCAGGCGGCCGAGCCGCTCGTCGACCCCGACCTCGAGCCCCTGGTCGAGGTCGACACACCCGGCGCTGCCACGATCGATCTGGTCGCGTCGCAGCTCGAGGTCGACCCCGCACGCACCCTGAAGAACATCATGTTCGACGTTGGCGGCCAGACCGTGGCCGTGCTCGTGCCGGGCGACCGCGACGTGAGCGAGAAGAAGCTCGCCCGGCTGCACTTCCCGAAGGTCGTACGGGCCTTCGACGACGACGACTTCGCGAGGCACGGCTTCGCGAAGGGATTCGTCGGCCCGCACGGGTTCGACGGCGATGTGGTGGTCCTCGCCGACCCGTCGGTGCGCGCCGGAGCGAACTGGGTGACCGGCGCGAACCGGGCCGACACCCACGTGACCGGCGCCAACGTCGATCGCGACTTCCGGGTGGACCACTGGCACGACCTGGTGGAGATCCGCGATGGCGACCGGTGCCCGATCGACGGCGGGGAGCTCGAGGTGGGCCGCTCCATCGTGGTAGGCCACATCTATCAGCTCGGCACGAAGTACTCCGAGCCGCTGGAGGCCACCTTCCAGGACGAGGACGGCACCGACAAGCCGTACCTGATGGGCAGCTACGGCATCGGCATCACGCGCATCCTGGCCGCCCTCGTCGAGCAGCATCACGACGAGCAGGGGATCGTGTGGCCGAAGCACATGGCCCCGTTCCAGGTTGCCGTGATCCTCGCCAACGCCGACGACGAGCCGGTGCGCACCGAGGCCGAGCGCATCCACGCCTCGCTGCGTGATCGGGGTGTCGAGGCAGTGCTCGACGACCGCGACGAACGGGCCGGGGTGAAGTTCGCCGACGCCGACCTCATCGGCTATCCGGTGCAGGTCACGGTGGGCAAGCGCGGATTCGCCGAGGGATCGGTCGACCTGAAGCTCCGAGCCACGGGGGAGCGCTCCAACGCAACGCTGCAGGACGCCGTCCAGGCTGTCATCGACCTGCTCGCCTCGGCGCCCTGACGCTCTTCGAGTGAGCCCGTCCGGGCCGTTCTCGCAGGTCGTGGCTATACTCCCCGAGTAACGGAGCTGGAGACGTGTGTTTCGCAAGGTGGGCTCGCGCCCACCTTCTCGTTCGTAGGGGGAGGTCGAGCGGTGGACGTGGAAGCGCTGCTCAGACCCGTGGTCGAGTCCGAGGGGCTCGATCTGTACGACGTGACCCGGGGTCGCGAGGGCGCGCGCACCGTGCTGCGGGTGTCGGTTGACGGTCCCGACGGCGTCGACATCGACACGCTGACCCGGCTCACCGAGCTCGTCACCCGCCACCTCGACGAGCAGGGATACGAGAGCGGTCCCTATGACCTGCAGGTCTCGTCGCCGGGTCTCGAGCGTCCGCTGAAGCGGCCGGATCACTTCCGGCGAGTGGTGGGAGAAGCGGTGAAACTGAGAACGACGGCGCCGCTGGCAGGGTCGAGGACCCACACGGGCACGCTGGTCGCCGCCGATGACGAGGCCGTCACGCTCGCCGTCGGCGACGAGGAACGTCGCGTGCCGCACGCCGACATCGCGTCGGCGCGAACGGTCGTCGACTGGAGCGCCGAACTGAAGAGGAGCAACGCATGAACGCCGAGATGATCGCCGCGCTGCGGGAACTGGAACGAGAGAAGGGCATCGCCTTCGAGACGATCCTGCAAGGGCTCGAGGAGGCGATGGCGTCTGCCTACAAGACCTGGTGGAAGCAGGAGAACCCCACCGCCGACGACGACTTCGTCGGCTTCCGCGCCGAGATCGACCCCGAGAGCGGCGACCTGCGCATGTGGAAGCAGGACCTCGAGGAGATCGACGTGCCGCCGGCCGAGGAGGGCGCGGAGCCGACCCTCGAGATGAAGGTCCTGGGCGAGGAAGAGGTCGAGGTCACCGACGACTTCAAGGGGCGCATCGGCGCCCAGACAGCGAAGCAGGTGATCTTCCAGAAGCTGCGAGACGCCGAGCGCGAGATGACCTACGAGGAGTACGCGGGGCGCGAGGGCGACGTCGTGACCGGCATCGTGCAGCAGCAGGAGCGCCGTTACACGCTGCTCGACCTCGGCAAGGTGGAAGCCCTGCTGCCGCAGGCCGAGCAGGTGCCGACCGAGCCCTACCGTCACGGCGAACGGCTCAAGGCGTTCATCACCGAGGTGCGCAAGGGCTCCAAGGGCCCGCAGATCGTCGTCAGCAGGTCGCACCCGGGGCTGCTCAGGGCGCTGTTCGCGATGGAGGTGCCCGAGGTCGAGGAAGGCATCGTCGAGATCCGGGCCGTCGCCCGCGAGCCCGGGCACCGTTCCAAGATCGGTGTGCTTTCCAACGAGCCCGGGGTCGACCCGGTCGGCGCATGCGTCGGGCCTAAGGGCTCGCGGGTGCGCATGGTCGTGAACGAGCTTCGCGGCGAGAAGATCGATGTGGTGCCGTTCTCGGAGAACTCCGCCGAGTTCGTGGCGAACGCGTTGCAGCCCGCCAAGGTCAAGGAGGTCCGCATCGACGAGACCACCGGCACGGCGATGGTCATCGTGCCCGACTACCAGCTTTCCCTGGCGATCGGGAAGGAAGGGCAGAACGCCCGGCTGGCGGCGCGGCTGACCGGTTGGCGCATCGACATCAAGTCCGACAGTCAGGTGGCGGAAGAGGCGCGGGCCGCAGCGGCGCCTGCACCGGCCCCGGATCCTGAGCCCGAGCCCGCAGCGGAGCCCGAGCCTGCAGCGGAGCCCGAGCCCGCGGAGGCTCCGGCGGCGGAGTGACGGCCGTTCGGGAGCCGGTCCGCACCTGTGTCGGGTGCCGGGCGCGAGCCGGCAAGTCGATGCTCATGCGCATCGTCTCGACATCCGACGGGCTGAGGCTCGATCCGTCGGGTTCGGCGCCAGGTCGCGGTGCCTACCTGCACGCCGACCGAGCGTGTCTCGAGGCCGCGGACCGTACGGCGGCGCTGGGCAGAGCGCTGCGCACGGGCCTGGGCGACGGCGAAGTCGGTAGGCTGGAGCACGAGATGGAACGGATCGGAGCGGTGTGAGGGTCCACGAACTGGCGAAAGAGCTCGGTGTCACCAGCAAGGAGCTGCTGGCGACGCTCGAACAGATGGGTGTGGCGGGCAAGTCCGCCTCGTCCAGCGTGCCCGAGGACCTGGTCCCCAGACTGCGGGCCTCCGGCGGCAAGGTGACCGAGGCTCCGAAGCGACGCGAGGTGCTGGAGCCGCCGCCCGCTCCGCGCAAACCCAAGCCCAAGCCCCAGCCCAAGCCGGCTGCCGCCCCGGCAGCGGCGGCAACCGCCGCGGCGCCCGTGGCTCAGCCACCTTCCGAGGCGCTGGCTCCCGCCGAAACGCCTCCCGCCGTGGCGACACCGGCCGACGCCCCGGCGCCCGGTTCCGGTGCCACTCCGCCTGCCGCCGCGCCGCCGTCCGGGCCGGGAGCGCGGCGCCCTCCGCGTGTCGCTCGCACCCCGGAGCCCTCGGTCCCCACCCTTCGCGTCGTACGGGGCGCGACTCCCCAGGACATCGCCGAGAAGGTCGGCACGGGTCCTGCCGACATCGTGAAGATCCTCTTCCTCGCGGGAGAGATGGCCACCGCCACGACCTCCCTTTCGGACGAGGGCATCACGCTCGTCGCGAACGAGCTCGACATGGAAGCCGAGATCGTCGGGCTCGAGGACGAGCTCGAGGAGGAGCCCGGCGACGAGATCGACGATTCCCAGCTCGCGCCGCGGCCTCCGGTCGTCACGGTCATGGGCCACGTTGACCACGGCAAGACGAAGCTGCTCGACGCCATCAGAGAGACCGACGTGGTGGCCGGGGAGTTCGGCGGCATCACCCAGCACATCGGCGCCTACCAGGCGCATGTGGGCGATCGCGACATCACGTTCATCGACACGCCGGGCCACGAAGCGTTCACCGCCATGCGAGCTCGCGGCGCCCAGGTGACCGACATCGCCGTGCTCGTCGTGGCTGCCGACGACGGAGTCATGCCACAGACCGTCGAGGCGCTCGACCACGCGAAGGCGGCCGAGGTGCCGGTGGTGGTCGCCGTGAACAAGGTCGACAAGGAAGCCGCCGACCCCACGAGGGTGCGCCAGCAACTCGTGGAGCGTGGGCTCGTCCCTTCGGAGTGGGGCGGCGACACGGAGTTCGTCGATGTCTCCGCCAAGGCGAAGTCCAACCTCGACACGTTGCTCGAGACGATCTTGCTGGTCGCCGACCTCGAAGAGCTCAAGGGGGTGTCGACGGGCCGGGCCCGTGGCACGGTGATCGAGGCGCACCTCGACAAGGGGCGAGGTCCCGTGGCGACCGTGCTCGTGCAGCGAGGCTCGCTCGACATCGGCGACGCCCTCGTGTCGGGCACGACCTATTGCAAGATCCGCGCGATGCAAGACGAGAACGGCGGCACCGTCGAGGTCGCCGGGCCGTCGAAACCGGTGCAGCTGCTCGGTTGGGAAGCCGTGCCGGCATCGGGCGACGAGTTCCGCGAGGTCGCAGGTGACCGCGAGGCCCGTCACCTGGCGAACGAGCGCGAATCGAAGGCACGGGCGGCCGAGCTGGTGGTGAGCCGGCCGCCGACCTTGTCCGACCTGATGCGTCAGGCCGAGCGCGCCGAGATCCCGGAGCTGAACCTCGTCGTCAAGGCCGATGTGCAGGGGTCGCTGGGCGCGCTGACCGACGCGTTCCTGAAGCTCCCGCAGGACGAGGTGCGGGTGAATATCGTCCGCAACGCCGCCGGAGGCATCACCGAGAACGATGTCTCGCTCGCGATGGCGTCCAACGCGATCGTCGTGGGCTTCAACGTGCGCCCCGATCGTCAGGCCGTCGAGCTTTCCGACAAGGAAGGCGTCGACATCCGCACCTATCGCGTGATCTACGACGCGATCGACGACATCAAGTCGGCGCTGTCGGGCATGCTCGCTCCCGAGAAGCAGGAGCACGAGCTCGGTCAGGCCGAGGTGCGCCAGACGTTCCGGGTTCCAAGGCTTGGCCTGGTCGCGGGCTGCTACGTCACGCAGGGCACGATCGTCCGCGACGCCCGCGTGCGCCTCGTGCGTGACAGCATCGTCGTCTACGAGGGCAGGCTCGGTTCGTTGCGCCGCTTCAAGGACGACGTCAGAGACGTGGCCGCCGGCTACGAGTGCGGCATCAGCATCGACGGATATCAAGACGTGAAGGAAGGCGACGTGATCGAGGCCTTCGAGGTGCGCGAGGTAGCCCGCTCGATCTGATGCTCGTGGCGTTGCAGCGCTTCGACCTTCGCATCCGTGAGAGCCACTCCCTCAAGCAGAAGCGGCACGTCGTGAAGGCCTTGAGCGCCGCGCTCCGCCACCGCTTCAACGTGAGCGTGTCGGAAGTCGACCACCACGACCTCTGGCAGCGCGCGACGATCGCCGTCGCGGCCGTCAGCGCCCACGAGTACCACCTGCGTCAGGTCTCGAGCGAGATCGAGCGGTTCGTCGACACGTGGCCGGCGGTGGAAGTCATCGCAGCAGAGGTGACCGTGCATGCCCCCGAGGACTGACGGCGCCGGTAGGCTGGGGAGATGAGCCAGGGAGCACGCATCGCTCGGGTCGGTGAGGAGTTCCGCGAGCTCCTCGCCGAGGAGATCCCGAAGCTGAAGGACCCGCGAGTGGGGTTCGTCACGGTCGTCGGTGTGAAGGTCTCGCCCGACCTGCGCCACGCGTGGGTGTCCTACACCTCGCTCGGCGACGAGAAGGCGAAGGCGGGCACCCGCGCCGCGCTTCGATCGGCGCGGCCTCACCTCCGGCGCGTGATCGGCCGACAGGTTCGCCTGAA
>Ga0183260_10004004_pt1 | contig 11802 bp, 12 predicted proteins | sample AntDrymUQ4972206_2_FD_129768 | JGI IMG/M metagenome (GOLD analysis project Ga0183260, IMG submission 129768) | Polar desert sand microbial communities from Dry Valleys, Antarctica - metaG UQ497 (22.06) (version 2) (version 2) | ecosystem: Environmental > Terrestrial > Soil > Desert | place...
CGAGGTTGAGGACGTCGGTGACCACGTTGGGCAGGGTGATGGCCGACAGGGGCCGGCCGGCCAGGGCGGCGCGGGCCAGGCGGGACAGCTCGACCAGGCGGCGGGAGCGCTCGTCGTGGTCGGCAACCGCCTTGCTCTCGATGTCGATCCCGATGCCGTCGACGCTGGCCAGGCCGGCGGTGGCCCGCAGCCGGCGCAGGTCGGCGCCGACGTCGGTGAGCGTGGGCAGGTACCAGGCCACCACCTGGATGCCGCGGGCCTGGGCCCGGGCCAGCCACTGCTTCAGCACCGCCGGGTCGACGATGTCGCCGGGGCCGGCGTAGTCGGCCCGGGTCGTCTGGAGGTAGAGGACCTGGACCCCGTTGTCGGCCATGGCGTCGACCGCGCCCGGGCCCAGCTTGACCGGGTTGCCCTTGGCGTAGGAGGGAGACCAGTCGAACACGTCGACCCAGGTGCCCATGCCGAAGAAGGGGGCGGTGCTGGCCGACGCCCCGGGGGCCCGGGCCACGTTCGCCGCCGCCGGCGGAGGTGGTGCCGGCGCCGCCGTGGTGGCCGGCGGGGGCACGGGCGCAGCCGGCGGGGCGGCCGTGGTGGCCGGCGCGGTGGTGGGATCGACATCGGGCGCGATGACGGCGAGCGGCTCGGGAGGGGCGGACGCCGCCTCGGGCTCGACGATGTCGCCGCCGGTGGTGGCCACCTCTGCGCCGGGCTCGGCCGCGGTGGCGGGCGGGGCGGCCCGCTCGGCCGAGGAGCGCCAGGCGGCGGTGACGCCGGTGAGGAGCACGGCCAGGCCGATGGCGAGCGCGCCCGCGGCGAGCTGGACGGGGCTGGGGCGCGAGCGCACGAGGCGAGGAGGGTAGGCGGGCCCCACACCTATCGAGGGTCACCCGGCCAAGATGACGCCTTCGGGCTAGCCCATCAGGGTGAGGCCAACGGAGCGGGGTGGGCGTCGGGCGGGGTCGGGCTCAGGCCGGTGGGAGATCGCCGCCGACCTCGAGGCCGGCCAGCGGCAGCCCATCGTCGCGCAGCGCCGAGAAGCGGTTGGCCAGGCCGGCGACGACCGAGCGGGGCAGCGTGCCCATGTCGGCCCACCAGGCCACGAAGTTGCGGCCGTCGGTGCTCTCGCCGGTCGTCTCCTCCTGGAAGTCGTAGAGGATGCCCCCCGCCCCGGGGCCTTCCACCTCGTCGCGCCAGTCCTCGACCGCCTCGTCGATGGCCGCCTTCACCGGGGCCGTCGGCGCCTCGGACAGCCACAGGACGAGGTTCAGGTCGGACCAGTCGGCCCCGCCGGCCTGCTTCACCGAGAAGACGTCGACATCGGGGTCGAAGGGCGCCTCCATGATGGTGGAGCCGGGCTCGACACCCAGGTCGAAGGCCTGCTTCAGGGCACGCGCCTCTTCAAAGCGCCGATGGCGACCCTTCTTCACGTGCCGCTCCCTGCCGGTCTCGTCGAGATGTGCTCGTCGTGTTCTGTCGAAGGAGGGCAGTGTAGCCAACCGCGGCCCGATTACCTTCTCCGGTATGGCTGCAGCACCGTTCGATCCCCAGGCGATGCTCGTCCGCTTCCGCGAGCGGGCCAGGGCCGTGCGCAGCCGGGGCGTTCCCCCCCTCGAGGGCGACGACCGGAAGCGCTACATCGAGCAGGCCCAGCTCGACTACATGGACTACGCCATGCTCGCCGACGCCGAGGCCAGCCTGGACGAGGGCATCCTCACCCTCCGGGTCGACCTGCGGAAGGGCTAGACATCCCACGGGCCGTAGCTGGCAAGCAGCTTGTTGGAGGCGGTGGCCCCAGGCGGTGTGTTCGTCGTAGAGGTCGCCGTCGCGGAGGCAGCCGTGGAGGATGCCGGGGAGGCAGTTGGCGAGGGCGCTGAGGGCGCGGTGGTGTGTCGCCGACGGCTCGTCGTTGGTCGTAGAAGGTCGGGCGCTGATCACGGCGCCAGGGCGGCCACCGAGGCGCCCATCGCTTCCGACACCAGGTCGGGGGCGGCCAGCTGCTCGGACCGGAACGCAGCCTGTTGACAAGCGCCGCATGGACGGCGAGGCTCGAAGTCGAACCGCATCCGGGCGCCCAACGCTTCGCAAACCTTGAGACCCGGGACGATGGTCCGGTGGAGGAGGCCCATCTTGACGACAACGACGACGACGCACGACGTTCAGCCGGTCCGACCGCCGCACCGACAGCCGGCGCCGACCACGAGGGAAGGATCCCTGGCCACGGCGGTCCTCAGGCTGCAACGGCTGGCGGGCAACTCCACGGTGGCGTCCCTCGTTCGATCCGGCCGCATCGGCACCCCGGTCCAGCGTGATCGCACGGTCACGCCGACCAAGAAGACCGACACCAGCACCTTCAACAACATCCAGTACCGGGTGTCCGGCAGCGGTGACCCCCGACTGATCGAGGTGGTGGAGCGTCGCACCCGCCGGGACGGCACCCCGTACTACCTGGCAACCGGGACGGTGACAGGCTTCGCCCACAAGAAGCCCATCGTCAGCGTGTACGACCAGCCGAAGGACCTCGGAAACTGGGCGCCCAGGGTGACCCACGTCAACGGGATGGGCGTGATGCCGGAGTCGGGCATGAAGAGCGCCGAGGCGCTCCTGGCATCGGTGCAGTCGACGATCGCCAAGGCTGGGGACGACGTCGCCGTCGACCCCGACGTGATCGACGTCCTTTACACCTACAGCGCCAAGCGCAGCAGCTTCGTCTCGGACGTCTTCAACTGCCTGAAGGGCAAGCTCCAGGTCGAGGACTCGGTGACCGGCACCCAGGAGCAGACGATGCTGGATGCCGTCGCCGCACGCCGGCGCATCCACGTCTCCGCCCACAGCCGAGGCACGATCAAGACCGACAACGCGGTGCGCAACGCGTTCACGACGCTGGCGGCGGAGTACACCGCCCGGTTGCGGAGCGACCAGGGGGTGCGAAGGGCAGCCCGCAAGCTGCAGCAGGATCTCATCGACACCGGCCTGATGGACAGCAAGATGGCGTTGGCGTTCGCCATCGAGAGCGTCGCCAGGGCCCGAGCCGAGGATGAGGTGAAGGCCGACATGAACAGGTACATCCAGCTCGTCTATGGCGGCAACGCCGTGTCCTACCCGTCCTCGGTCCTTCCGGTCGAGCTGTTCGTGGGGAGCATGGACTTCGTGAGCCTGGGCGTCGGCACCTACACCAACTGGGGAGCCGGTTGGGCGTCGGGCAACAAGGGGACGAAGCTGCACAAGCAGAGCGGTGGCCACGGCTACACGCAGAACTACGCCAAACCGGTTGGCGAGGCGATCGGCAAGGACCTGGAGAAGACCGCGGTGGCCGAGCGGCCAGGAGGCGTGGACGCCCGGGACCAGGAGGACGGTGAGGAGATCTGATGACCGCGGCACGCCGATGTCGCTGAAGGATGACCTGGACGCGGCGACCAGGGAGGCCGGTGGACCGGCCAACCAGGGACTCGACGCAGACGGCGTCTGGAGCACCATCGTGCCGGTCGACGGCGACTCCGTGGTACCGGTGCGGGCCCGCGTCACCTCGACCGGCCGGCACTTCACGCTCGTCGCCCACCTGGCGGACCTGACGGAGCTCGAGCCCGAGCTGCTCGTGTCCCTCCTCCGCCGCAATGCCGAGGCCGACCACACCGATGGTGCCACCTACGCCGTGATCAGCGAGGAGGACGACATCGTCGCGGCCACCTGCCACTGGACCCTCCCCTCGGTGTCACCGTTGGAGTTCGCCGAGCTGCTGCAGGCGTTCGCGAAGGCCGTGCGGATCCTGAGGAACGACCTCACCGACATGGCGGACCAGGGCGCCCCGGTCCGACTTCTCGAGCCGGTGAGCCTGGCCGAGCTGGCGGCCCGGGCTAGGCCGGAGCCGGGATGACCTGAGCGGCTCGTGTGGCTTGGTGGCACGGGGCGGCTCCGGGCTCGGCCACAGCCTCACGGGTCGAACCCCCTCAGCCGTGGACCCCCATTAGCGCGCGTCGAACGAGCCCTCGTCGTCGGCGACAGGCCGGTAGCTGCGCTCCTCGATCAGCAGGCCGCCCTTGCCGTCAAAGGCGAGCGACGCCCCGCCGGCGGCGAGGAGGCGGACGGGCGTGCCTACCAGGTCCTTGCGCCACCCTTCGTCGAGGCGGCCGGCGCGGCGGCCGTGGAGGAGGGCGGTCAGCTCGGTGCGGGTGGCGAGGAGGGCAGGATCGATCTCCTCGTCCCGGCCCAGCTGGGCCACCCAGGCGCCGGCCAGGGTGGTGGCGGCCCGAAGGTCGCGCTCGTTGTCGTCGGCCAGCGGGGCCCGCACGGCCGAGGTGGGCAGCTGCCGCCCCCGCTCGACCGCCTCGAGGAGGGCGGCCCGCACCGGCGGTTTGAGGGACCGGGCGTCGAGGCCACGGATGGCCTGGAGGTCGTCCTCGGTGCTGGGCGGCCGGTGGGCGATGCCGAGGAGCGCCAGGTCGGCCAGCACGAACCGGGGCGGGACGTCGAGCGTCGCCGCCCGCCGCTCGCGCCAGGCCGCCACCTCCTGGGCCACGCCCCGGCTGGCCCCCCGCAGCGAACGGGTGTCCTTCAGCCGCCACCAGGCGGTCTCCGGGTCCTGCGGGCCACGGGCCCGGGTCAGGAGGCGGGCGCACTCCTCGTCGGCCCAGCCCAGCCGACCCCGGGCCTCGAGCCGGCCCGCCAGGCGGTGGTGCAGGTCGAGGAGGTGGGCCACGTCGGCCGCCGCGTACTGCTTCTGCCCGGCGCTGAGCGGCCGCCGGGACCAGTCGGTCAGCCGGTCGGCCTTGGGCAGCCGGACGCCGACCTCGCGCTCCACCAGGCTCGACAGCGACGGCGACGACATCCCGAGGAACCCGGCGGCCAGCTGGGTGTCGAACAGGCGCGACGGCCCCCGGCCGCACGCCCGGTCCAGCACCTCGAGGTCCTGCTCGGCCGCGTGGGCCACCGCCGTCCCCGGGGCGGCCAGGACGGCGGCGAACGGGGCCACGTCGACCGCCAGCGGGTCGACCAGGGCGATCCCGCCGGGCCACGCCACCTGCAGCAGCGCCAGCTGCGGGTAGTACGTCTTCTCCCGGTGGAACTCGGTGTCAAAGGCCCAGAGCGGCTGGTCGACCAGCCGGCCGACGAGCTCGTCGAGGGCGCCGGCCGTGCCCACCCACGCGACCTCGCCCGCTCTGGGGGGCCGCTCGGGCCCGGGGTCGCCAGCCATCCTGAGCAGGATCATCGCAGGCCGGCGGCGGTAGCGAGAGTGAGGGGGGCGGCCAGGTCGCCCCGGCCGCCGACCTCCACCCGGTCGAGCCCGTGCCAGGCGGCCAGCGATCCCAGCTCCTCAGCCAGCGGCTCGGCGACGGCCAGAGGGTCGGCGAACGGTTCGGCGAAGGCCCCGGGCACCAGCAGCACCCCCCGCGTGCGGTCGGCCTTGGCATCGACGCGGGCCACCAGCCGGTCTCCCAGCACGAAGGGCAGCACGTAGTAGCCGTAGGTCCGCTTGGCCGCCGGCGTGTAGATCTCGATGCGGTAGCGGAAGGCGAACAGCCGCTCGGCCCGGGGGCGGTGCCAGACGATCGGGTCGAAGGGGCCGACCAGCGCCCTGGCCGCCACCCGCCGGGGGCGGCTCGCCTGGGGGTGAACGTAGGCCGGCTGGTCCCAGCCCTCGACCGCGACCGGCACCAAGGCGCCGGCCTCGACCAGGCGGGCCACGATCGGCTTCACCAGCGCCGGCTGCTGCCGGTGGTGGTCGGCCAGGTCGGCCAGGGTCGCCACCCCCTGGGCCCGAGCCGCCACCAGGAGCAGGGCGGCCCGAGCGTCGTCCTCGGCCGGGACCGGGGCGGCCAGCACGTCGGCCGGCAGCACCCGCTCGACGAGGTCGTACGCCCGCTCGAACCCGGTGGTGCCGGTGCGGTCGGCGACGGCCAGCCTCCCGACGGCGAAGAGGTGCTCGAGGCCCCGCTTGGCATCGTCCCATCCCCACCACGAGGAGCGGGGCACCCGCGGCAGCGACAGCTGGCTGGCCCTGAGCGGGCCCCGGTCGGCCACCTCGGCCTCGAGGGCGGCGAGCAGGGGGCCCTTGCCGTCGACCCAGCCCCGCCACCACCGGTCGGCGTGCATGCGCCCGCGCCGCCAGGCCAGGAGCGGCCAGAGCGACGTGGGCACCAGCGACGCCTCGTGACACCACGCCTCGTACAGCCAGCGGCGACGGTAGGCGGCGTCGCGCAGCAGGGTCGCCGGATGCGGTCCCAGCCGGCTGTAGACGACGAGGTCGTGGGCCCGTCCCACGACGTTGACGCTGTCGAGCTGGAGCAGGCCGAGCCGGTCGACGACGGCGGCCAGGTGGCGCCGGTCCTTGCGGCCCGGCGAGCGCCGGGCCAGGCCCGAGGCCGCCACGGCGATCCGGCGGGCCTCGCCGATCGACAGCCGCTCGGCCCTCACCGCTCGGTCAGGTACCGGCGGTGCTCCGGGGCCACATCGGTGCCGATGGCCCGGGTGGCCTGGGCCGGCCCGATCGGGGAGAACAGCGCCTCGGCCTCGACCGCCACCTTCCCGCTGGAGGCGCTGGCGATGGTGGCGGTCGTGCGGATGCCGGCCCCGTCCCGACCGGCGATCCGGGCCTCGACCCGGTACGGGCGCCCGAGGCGCACCGGGCGCAGGAACCGGTGGGCGTTGCCGGCGGTGACGGCCCACGTGCCGGCCACGATGGTGGCCCAGCACATGGCCTCGTCGCACACGGCCATGAGGATGCCGCCGTGGGCCAGCGTCGGCGCCCCGCTGTAGGCCTCGGTCACGGTGAAGTCGGCCGTGATGGTGCCGGCCTCGTCGTCGTGGAAGAAGGGGATGCGCAGCCCCCGCTCGTTGGCCGCCTCGCACACGAAGCACATCGACTCGAAGCCCCAGCCCGTGTTGGTGAGCGGCCTGACGGTCACGCCTCGGACGCTACCGGCGGTGGTCGCGTGCGCAGCTCCAGGTAGACGGCCTTCACCGCGCCGACCAGGGGGATGACGAGCAGGGCGCCGACGACCCCCCCGACCGACACGCCGATCAGGGCGGCCATCATCGTGACCGGGGGCGAGAGCTTGACGGCGTTGCCGATGAGCAGGGGCTGGATGAGGTGGTTCTCGATGTTCATGTAGACGACGAAGACGATGGCGCACACCACCCCGGTGCCCGGCCCCTTGGTGAACCCGAGGAGCACGAAGGGCAGGGCGCCGAAGAACCCGCCGATCTGGGGCACCAGGTTCCACAGGGTGACGTTGAGGGCGGCGAGCGGGGCCAGGGGCACGCCCAGGACCAACCCGGCGATGAGGTTCACCACCCCGGCCAGCACGGCCACGCTGACCGAGCCGGCCACGTAGCGGCCCACCACCTCGTAGGCGGTGTGGGCCAGGCGGTCCGCCTGGTCGCGCCGGCCCGCTGGCACCAGCCTGCGCAGCCCCCCGAGCAGGCGTTCGCCGTCGACCAGGAGGGTGGTGGCGAGCAGGAGGGTGGCGAAGGCCAGGACGGCACCCCCGAGCAGCGACCTCCCGGCCCGGGGCAGCGGGCTGGCGTCGCCGGACAGCCGGGCCGGGAGGCCCCGGATGGCCTCGTCGACCTTGGCCGGCACGTCCGCCTCCCGCAGGCGTTCGCCGATGACCGGCAGGTCCCCCAGGTCCTGGACGACGGCCGGGAGGTCGTTCGACAGGTTGCGACCCTGGCGGGCGGCCGGTGGGACGAGCAGGGTGAGGATCAGCACCAGGCCACCGAAGAGGCAGCCCAGCCCGGCGGCCACGGCCAGGCCCCGCACCCTGAGCCTCCGCTGGAACAGCTCGACCAGCGGGTTCAGGGCCAGGGCCAGGAGGGTGCTGATCCCGACGGCGGTGACCGTCCTCGGGATGGAGCGCAGGAGGCCGGTGACGAGGGCCACGGCCACCATCGAGAGCACCAGCACGGCGATCGAGCCCGGCGACAGGTCGACCGGGCGTGGCTTCGCCCCCTCCGCGTGCACCTCGGGCATCGGCCTCTACGGTAGAGGCCATGGCGGCTCGGCCCGGGACGCTGCGGGTCTCCGCCCGCTCGATCCTCCTCGCCGTCGCCGGCGTGGGCCTGACCCTCCTGGGCCTGCGCATGGCCGTCGCCGCCGAGCGGGTGATCGGGTGGATCGCCGCCGCCGCCTCGGTCGCCTTCCTCCTCACCCCGGTGGTCGACCGGCTGCGGCGCTGGATGCCCCGGGGCGTGGCCGTGCTGGTGGTGGTCCTGATCGTGCTCGGCGGGGTCGGCCTGGCCGGCTACGTGGTGGGGGCCAGCCTGGTCCGCCAGTACGAGGGCCTGCGCGAGGCCGCACCCCGGGCGGCCGAGCGGGTGGAGCGCTCCGACCGCTTCGGCGACGTGGCCCGCGACGCCATGCTCAGCCAGCGGGCCCGGGAGTTCGTCGACGCCATCCCCGAGAAGCTGCGGGGCGGTGACACCGCCGAAGCCGTCCGGGCCGCCACCACCCGGGGGATCGCCTTTGTCGCCACCGGCATCCTGAGCCTGTTCTTCCTCCTGCACGGGCCGAGGCTGCTGAAGGGCGGTTTGCGCCAGCTGCCCGACCCGGTCCGGGAGCGGGTGCAGCAGATCGGCGGCCGGGCCGCGGCCCGGGCGGGCCGCTACGCCCTGCTGACCCTGCTGCAGGCCTGTGTGGCCGGCGTGGTGGGCTACGGCGTCGCCCGGGTCCTGGGCGTGCCCAGCGCCGCCGCCCTGGGGCTGTGGCTCGGCCTGTGGGCCGTGGTCCCGCTGGTCGGGTCGTTCGTGGGCGCCCTGCCGATCGTGGCCATCGCCGCCGCCCAGGAGCCGTGGCGCGGGGCCGCCGCCGCCGCCTTCTTCGTCGTCTACCAGATCGCCGAGGACCTGCTGTCCCAGCGTCAGATCGACCGCCGCACCATGCGGCTGGGCCCGTTCCTGACCACCCTCGCCGGTGCCGCCGGCCTCGAGCTGTACGGCCTGGGAGGCGCCCTGGTCCTCACCCTGGCGCTGGCCCTGCTCGTGGCCGTCCTGGTCGAGGTCGCCGCCCTGCGGGAGGCGGAGGAGGCGGAGGGGGCGAAGGCTCCTGCGGAGGAGCCCCTGGCCGAGCTCCCCGCCGGCCCCGGGCCCGACGGGGAGGCCGACCGGTCCTCGTTCCCGCCCGAGCTGGCCCTGAGCCCGGAGGTCGGGGCGGGGCCGTCGGCGCTGGTGCCCGAGCTGGCCCCGCCCGCCCCCTCACCCGCCCCCGCCGAGCCCGGCAAGCACTGACGGGCTGACTCGCCGGCGTCTGGTAGGTCGCTGGTTGCGGGCCGCAGGGTGGCCGATGGAGGCGACTGGTCATCGAGTCCGGGGTGGCCGCCTACGCCGGGGCAGACGGGCGCGGCCCGGATGGCGTGGAGCCTCAGAAGCCGCCCGAGCGAATCCAGCTTGCATCGCCCGGGACCGACGGCGTTCAGGGGTCGGTGGCCCGCCGAGAAGCCTCGACGGCTACAAGGGCAAGGCCTTGTCGATCACGCTCTGGGCGACGTCGATGAGCAGAAGCTGATGGGCCCGGGCGTAGCTGCGCGACGAGCCCGCGCCACCAGCACGACATCGTCGACCCCCACCAGCCGGCCCCGGCGGCACACCCGGAACACGCGGGCGCCCGAAGTAGGCACGGTGATCACCACTCGGAGGAACCGTCAACCGATCGTCACGCGTCGACTCATCCATCCGGACGGCTACCGCCTCCCCTTGACCTACGGTTTGGTTGCTCGGCAGTCGAGGAAGAGGAGACGACGTGGAACGAGTGGTGCTGGGTCGCCGGGAGAACTCGATGATCGGTTTCCGATGGAGCGACGCCGCGCCCAAAGATCTCAACGACGAGGACCTGGCGGAGGAGTTCGGGGCCACGTGGGAGGGCGACGAGCTGGTGACCTACGCATTGGATTCGCTGGTCTGGCAGATGGAGCACATGTCAGACGACTACATGTACGACAACGACTGAGCGTCAGCCCGCCTTCGGGGGCCCTCCAACGGTTCACGACCAAGGCCGACCCGGCTGCGGTCCGAGCCCCCGACCTGGTCCGACGGGACTTCACCGCCGATCGCCCCGAAAACCCATACCACCGAGCCTCCACCAAACCAGGCCAGTTCACCTCGCCTCCGCCCGCCAGTCCCGGTGGGTGGGATATCGCGCTCACGAACCAGCGCCCCGGGCTCTGAACGGGCGACACCGCGTTCAGGATCCTTCACCGATCCTCGTCATAGGCCGACCGGAGGCGGTCTATGCAGGAGCGGCTGTGCGCAGCGAGGCTGGGGTCATGCGCATCAGCGGACGGACGGCCATCGTGACCGGGGCCAGCTCGGGGATCGGGCGGTCGATCGCCCTGCTCCTGGCCAAGCGGGGGGCGACGGTGGTGGCCGCGGGGCGCAACGCCGAGCGGCTGGCCGAGGTGGCGGGGGCGTCCGACCGGATCGTCCCGGTGGTCGGCGACGTCCGCTCGGCCGCCGACCGGGCCGCCCTGGTCGCCGCCGCCCTCGACGTGGCCGGCACCGTCGACATCCTGGTGAACAACGCCGGCCTGGGCTGGACGGGGCGCATCGAGTCGATGCCCGAGGCCGACGTGCGGGCGGTGTTCGAGACGAACGTGCTGGCCCTGATCGACCTCACCCAGCGGGTGCTGCCGGCCATGGCCGAGCAGCGGCGGGGCCACGTCAGCAACATCGCCTCGGTGGTCGGGTTCGTGTCGGGGCCGCCGCTCAGCGTCTACGCGGCCAGCAAGTGGGCGGTGCAGGGCTTCAGCGACGGCCTGCGCCGCGAGCACCTCGGTGGGGGCATCACCGTGAGCTGCATCAACCCCGGGCCCACCTCGTCACGGTTCCTGCCCCGGGCCGTGGCCGCCGACGCCAACGAGGTGCCGAGCGTGCCGGCGGGCATCCCTCCGTGGCTGGTGGCCTTTGCCGTCGAGCGGGGCATCCGCTTCGGTCGCCTCCCCGGCTTCGGCCAGATCACCGTCCCCCGGGCCCTCGGCCTGCTGCGCCTGGCCGAGGTGCCCGGCGTCCGGGCCGCGCTGGACGTCGTGGGCGGCGCCTCCTCCGGCCTGGCCCGGAGGCTGGGCGCCTGACGCGGCGCCGAGTTCGCGGCGCGCTGCGACACATGTGGGGCATCATGCTCGGGTGGCCCACCTGCCCGCCCGGAGCACGCTGCTCGACGTCGTGGCCGCCCTGGCTCGTCCGGAGCGAGGCCCCAATGCCGTCAAGGCCTCCACGATCTTCGCCCTGCGGCCGTGGGATCCTGGTTCGCTCGCCGTCGTGCTCGACGAGGAGCCCATCGGCGGGAGGGCGCCCAGCATGCCGGACTTCGCCTACCTCCTCGAGGTCGACAGCGCCGCAGATGTCCTCGAGGCCTGGGCGAGTTCGCGCTCGGGCAGCGCGCCGACCCCTGAGGAGGGGGCGGAGGCGCTCATCCACTTCGCCGCCCACAAGACCCACCTGCCCGCCACCTGCGGGGGCGGCAGCTGCGGGCGGCCCCCGACCCACCGCTGCTCCGCGTGCACCGCGCTCGTGTGCAGCCGACATGCCGTCGTGTCGGCGGCTTCGGTCGAGTGCCCCGCATGTGCGGCGAAGCAGGGCCAGACGTTGGGCCCCTCGCCACGAGGCAGGACCAGCGGATCGCGGGCCCGCCTGGTCCTGTGCGCCAGCCTGGAGCTCGCGGGGATCACCGCGATCGTTCTCGGGTGGGCCGCCCAGGCCCTCGCGTTGTGGGCGGCCGGGACGTGCCTCCTGGTCGTCGGCGCCTGCGTCTGGCTCGGGGGTCTCGTCCAGCGGACCATGGCGGGTCGGGCTGGGGTGCGGGCGCTGCGCTAGGTC
>Ga0183260_10004005_pt1 | contig 11801 bp, 8 predicted proteins | sample AntDrymUQ4972206_2_FD_129768 | JGI IMG/M metagenome (GOLD analysis project Ga0183260, IMG submission 129768) | Polar desert sand microbial communities from Dry Valleys, Antarctica - metaG UQ497 (22.06) (version 2) (version 2) | ecosystem: Environmental > Terrestrial > Soil > Desert | place...
GAGCCGTGATCAACATTATGGATGCATCGGCAAAAAGAGTAAAACAGTGGACCGTAAATAGCATTCAACCCGGTAGCCTGCAGCTCTCTGTAGCTGGTTTACCAAAAGGTATCTACTATGTGGTAATAATATCGGCGGCTGAAATGGTATCTGCTAAAATCACTAAAGATTAGCTCGTTGGTGATTAGTTACCATATTTTTTAAAAAAGGCCGTTCAGAAATGAGCGGCTTTTTTTTTAAATTTCATTCTTCGATTATAAATTAATTTAATCTGTTGAAACCGTAACTACTTAGAACCTCTTTAGCTTACGAATACTCTTCAACTTCTTCTGCAATAGCAACTTAATTAATACCCTCTACAGGGTATATTATCAACTTAAAAAAATTTGCATCTTTAAAATCTAATATAATTGCATGATCCATTGTACTTATTATCTGCCGTTTGATTAGTATCATCACCTCACGATATATTATTACATATCTATTGTAATTTTAGAATTGTGAATTTAATTCACCTCCAAGTTTTTAATCCTTTAATTCGTTGTGCTAATGTGATCATAGAATAGCTCAACTTAATAAATAAAAATGTTCAGAGAACCCCAAAGTGAAACAGCAATAAATTATCAAAACATTTTAGATCATCTGGCTGACTCAATAATAATTATAGACCCGTCCGGAACTATCTTATGCATTAATCTAAAAGCCAAAGAGCAAATCTTTAGAGATACAAAAAAATCATGCTCAGCCGGAGACAGTATTTTTAATTATATAATAGAATCAAGGAAATTACTTTTTTCAGAAACTTTAGAGAAAGTTTGCAAGGGGGAAGTTGTTGAATACGATCATGAATACATTTCTGAAAGCAATAAAAATATCTACTTTCATTATTCAATAAATCCGGTGTATGAGAAAGGTATATTATCCAGTATAAGCATTACCGGCCGTGATATTACTGAAAGCAAAATTTCCGAAAATAAATTATTGAAAACAGAAAAAGATTATCAACATCTTTTTGAAAAAAATCCATTTCCATTATTTATATACGATCTCGAAAGCTGTGCCATTCTTGAAGCCAATGAAGCAGCAATAGTACTCTATGGTTATAGCCATGATGAATTTTTATCTCTGACATTGGAACAAATCGGGTCTCAGAAAAATATCGAAAGCTTTGAAGAAGGATTGAGCAAGATAAATGTTGACACGGGCTTTCCTAAAGACTCCTGGGAACATATAAAAAAAAACGGAGATATCATTTATGTTGAAATTTCCACTTTGCATTTTGAATTTCAAAGCACTCCGGCAATACTGGTTTTGATTCATGATATAACCCAAAAGAAGATTGCAGATGATAGCTTCAACAGATTAGCGAATACTTATCAAATTTTGCTAAATTCTGTTGATGGCATAGTATGGCAGGCTGATGCAAATACTTTTGAATTTACTTTCATAAGCAATGCTGTAGAAAAGATACTAGGATATACTCCAGAGCAATGGTTAGCATGTCCTTCATTCTGGGAAGATCATATTTTACCTGAAGATAGAGGAGAGGCCTTGTCGTTTTGCAGACAATCAATAAGTCGAAAAGAATCTCACAAGTTTGAGTACAGAATGATAGCTGCTGATGGATCGCTTGTATATATACACGATAATGTTTCTGTAATTATAGAAAATGATAAACCTTTTATGCTTCGGGGCATCATGTCGGACATTACAGTTCGCAAAGAAGCAGAACTTAAAAATGAATTCAGAGCAAGATTATTAAATACTATCGGGCAGGCAGTAATAGCTACAAATATTGATGGCCGTATAAACTACTGGAACAAAGCAGCAGAAGAGATTTATGGTTGGACAGAAAAGGAAGCTATAGGAGAAGACGTTGTTGAATTATTATTTGCCCCACAACATATCGCTCATGCCACAGAGATTATGCAGCAATTATTACTGGGATATTCCTGGTCCGGTGAGCAAGTAGTGAAGAAAAAAAATGGTGACGAACTGGAAGTATTTGTAACCAACTCTCCATATTATGACCAACATAAAAATATATTAGGCATTATTGGTGTGTCTAATGATATTACAGAAAAGAAAAAAACGGAAGAACAAATAATTAAAAGCGAAGAGCGCTTAAGAATAGCTCAGGCAGTAGCAAAGGTGGGTAGCTGGGAAACCGATTTATCAACTCTAAATATAATTTGGTCTGAAGAAACCTATAATATTTTCGAAATTGACTCAAAAAGCTTAAACGCATCTCACTTTGGATTTTTACAATACGTACATCCCGGTGACAGGGAAAATGTGAAAAAGGCATTTGATGAATCATTGCAGAAAGATTATGACAACTCCATCGAACACAGGATCATTACTGCAAAGGGAAATGAAAAAGTAGTAGAAGAGCGCTGGCACATATTAAAAGATAACGAGGGAAAACCTATCCGTGCAAATGGCACTGTACAGGATATTACCGAAGACAAAAAAGCAGAATCTACACTGCAGCAAAGTGAAGCCCGGCTTAAGGGAATAATCGCATCTCAAACAAACTATATTCTCCGGACGGACTTCAACGGTAACTACACCTATTACAATCAGAAATTTTTTGATGATTTTGGATGGGTTCATAATCAATATGATTTAACCGGCATCAATAGCATGTCTTCCATAATGGAATACCACCATCAGCGTGTGGAAGAAACTGTTGCCAAATGTTTTGCAAAACTGAACCAGGTATTTCAGGTAGAGATAGATAAACCCGCCAGGGGTGGTGAAGTAAAAACTACTTTATGGGATTTTATTTGTCTTACTGATGAAAAGGGAAATCCAACAGAAATGCAGTGTGTAGGCATTGATATTTCTGATCGTAAAAAAGCAGAGCAAGCGGTTATCAATTCTCTTGTGGACAAGAATATCATACTTGAAAGTATTGGCGATGGTTTTTTTGCAGTGGATAAAAATTGGGTTGTTACTTATTGGAACAAACATGCAGAAAAATGGTTGGGAAAGACAAAAGATGAAATGCTTGGAAATCACCTGTGGCAAATGTTTCCTGACAGTGCCAATAGTCTCTCTGATAAAATCTATCATAAGGCTATGGAATCAAACCAGGTTGTTCATTTCGAGGATTATCACAACATGTCTGATAAATGGTTTGAAATAAGTGCATCGCCATCGGATAAAGGATTGTCGGTTTATTTCAGAGATATTACTAAACGCAAAGAGGCAGAAACCCGGGTGAATGAACTGAATAAAAATTTACAGATACAGGCAAAGAAATTAGAAGCCTCCAATGAAGAACTGGAAAGGTATGCTTACGTTGCCTCTCACGATTTGCAGGAACCGCTAAGAATGATCACAGGCTTTTTGCAACTATTGAAAAAGAAATACGACCCTTTATTTGATGCAACAGCACAGAAATATATAAGTTTCGCTGTGGATGGAGCTGAGCGCATGAGGACACTGATCCTTGATCTACTGGAGTTTTCTAGAATCAGTTCTTTAGAGGAAGGCCATAATCTTATAGATCTTAATAATGTAGTAAACAACACGAAGGAGTCATTGAAATTAATCATAGAGGAGTCTGATGCAACAATAAATGTCTCTGACCTTCCAACGGTTTATGGAAATGAATCACAGTTAATGCAACTGTTTCAAAATTTAATTACGAACGCCATAAGATATGGGAGCCATTCGAAACCTGAAATTGTGATCGGCTGCAGTGAAAGGTCTGCAGAATGGCAGTTTTATGTGCAGGACAATGGAATAGGAATTGACCCTAAGTTCTTTGAAAAAATATTCATCATTTTTCAGAGGTTGCACAACAGAAAAGACTTTGAAGGAACAGGAATAGGGTTAGCGATTTGTAAAAAGATCGTTGAAATGCATGGAGGAAATATCTGGGTAGAATCTGAAAAAGGTAAAGGCAGCACTTTTTATTTTACAATTTTAAAATCACGTGTAGCAAACGATAATAGCAAACAAACTGTCCGAAAATAATCAGGTCACACACTAACAATATCGAATGTGATGAAAAAGGAAAAAATAATATTATTAGTAGAAGATAATGAGGGTGATGCCGAGCTCATCTTAGAAGCCCTTAATAACAGTAGAACTACATCTCACGTTATAGTGATCAATAATGGTGAAGATGCAATGCAGTTTTTGAAAGAACACGAAGAAGACACACAAGAAAAACCTTTGCCGGACATTATATTACTTGATCTTAATTTACCAAAATTAGATGGTAAGGAAGTGTTGCAGTACGTAAAACAAAATCAGGCCACGAAAAGAATACCGGTTATCATTCTTACAACTTCATCCCTGCAAAAGGATATAAAAGATGCGCTCGACAGTCATGCAAATGCATATATAGTAAAAACAGGGGATATTGAACATTTGATGAATTTAATTAAGAGTATTGAAAATTTTTGGGTCAATTTTGCCATATTTCCGCAAAAAACTTAATGACTGCTACCCAAACCATATCCGTACTAATCATAGAAGACAATCCAGGCGATCAATTGCTACTCCGTGAAAATCTAATGAGTACCCATTTGAACATCGCTCATATCATTACATCAAATACACTGGAAGAAGGCATCACACATTTAATAAAACAGAATTTTTCAATTATTTTTTTAGACCTTTTTTTACCCGACAGTACAGGCCTGGAATCTTTTTTGGATTTAGTAAAAATAAATCAACACACTCCTGTTGTTATTTATTCTGGTCTGAAAGATACTGAAATATCGCTGAATGCGATAGCTGCGGGAGCTCAGGATTTTTTAATAAAAGGTGATTATACTATTCCTTTACTTGAAAAAACAATCCGGTACAGTATAGAAAGAAAAACCAACCAGGAAGCTTTGGAAATAAGTAATGTCCGGTACAATTTGATAAGTAAAGTCACCCACGATATGGTGTGGGATTATAACATTAAAACAGGGGAAGTATTCAGAAACCTCAATGGTTGGAAAAAAATATTCAGATCTGCTGAAGATAAAAGTATTGGAACTTACGAAGACTTTCTTTCAAAAATTCATATCAATGATCGTGAAAGGATTCAAAGTACAAATGAAAAAAGTTTTCAATCAACCAATCAGGAAGTATATGAGGTGGAATGTTGCATCATACGCGATGATGGTACATTGGGATATATTGAAGACCGGGGATATATCATTCGAAATGAACAAGGACAACCGCTCAGGGTTATAGGTGCTACACATGATATTACTGAACGGAAGATTGCAGAGCAAAACCTTTTATTGAGCGAACAGCGATTCAGATCACTTGTACAAAACAGTACTGATTTATTAGCGATTTTGGATGTACAAGGGAATTATATATACGTCAGTCCTACATCTCAAAACATTCTTGGCTTTGCTCCAGAATATCTTATCGGCAAAAATGCATTTTCATTTATTCATGCAGACGATCTGGAAAAAACTAAGGAAACACTTGCAATGACTCATGACATGAATTATGTCAAAGCGCCCCTTTTTCGTTTCAGACATGCAAATGGAGATTGGCGTTGGATAGAAAGTATAATCACCAACATGATAGGAAACCCTGCTGTCAACGGCATCGTGGTAAACTCCAGAGATGTTACCGAAAAGAAGATTGCAGATGATGAGATAGAAAAGCTATCAATGATAGCAAAAGAAACCATCAACGGAGTAATGATCAGGGATAAACAGAACAATATTTTATGGGTGAATGATGCATTTACAAAAATGTATGGATATACTATTGAAGAAGTAAAAGGCAAAAATCCAAAGGATTTTTTATCAGGGCCTGATACAGATCCAAAACCTATTGAATACGCAATCAAAAGTTTGCTGAGTTCAGAACCATCAAGTTTTGAAATTCTTCATTACACAAAGCCAGGAGTTAAAATATATGTGAGAGTGCAGCTGCAGCCTGTATTAGATGTAAATGGTAGCATTAAAGAATTCTATTCGTTTCATACCGACATTACAAAGGAAAAAGGGCTGGAAGAAACCCTGGCATTAGAAGAAGTCATTAAACAGAAAGAAATTACAGAAGCCGTTATATCTGCACAGGAACGTGAACGTTCAGAGATAGGCAGAGAACTTCATGACAATATAAATCAACTATTAGGTGCAGCCAGGTTGTACATAGATATGGCTAAGAAAGATGGTCAGAATAGTAATTCATTATTATCTCACTCTTCCAGTTACACACTTACGGCTATTGAAGAAATAAGAAAGTTATCAAAAACCCTCATCACTCCGCTCATAAAGGAGAAAGGTTTATCAGATTCTATCTGGGAACTTATAGAAGAGATCATGCGGGTACATCCTATTAAGATCTACTTCGATTCAGTTAATTATTTTGAAGATGATCTGAATGAAAAATTTAAGCTCAATATTTTCAGAATTGTGCAGGAACAGATAAACAATACATTAAAGCATGCACATGCGCATTCATTGAATATAAATATAAAAGATGAAGCCAACAAACTGTTTCTTACAATAGCAGATGATGGTGTTGGCTTTGATGTTTCTAAAAGGAAATTGGGCATAGGCCTTTCCAATATCAAAAGTAGAAGCGAGCTTTACAATGGAAATGTGCAGATAAATTCAGAAAAAGGCAAGGGTACCACAATATCAATCATATTTGAAAAAACAGATTTGGTACTGATAAAAAAAGATTAATCTTAGATGATAAGAAAAGGTCAGCCTCAAATTTTTGGTTTGATAGGATGTCATCACATTTAATTTCCAGCACCACTTTTAGATTTGAAATTCAAGAATTATTCTTTTTTAAAATAAATGGTTATGCGATTTAATTTCCTTCTGCTTTTCAGCACTATCATATTATTTTCCTGCGTAGAAAAAAAATCTGCAGGAAACGAAAATGATATTACTATCAAAGAATATTTCAATTATGGAGATAGTGGGGTGCAAACTGCGGGGGTGAAAATGATTTCTATTCAAACCCCTGTGGGTAATTTCAAGGTATGGACCAAGAGGTTTGGAAATAATCCGCGTATTAAAATTTTATTGCTGCATGGAGGCCCCGCCATGACGCATGAATACATGGAGTGCTTTGAAAGTTTTTTTCCAAAAGAAGGATTTGAATTTTATGAATATGATCAGTTGGGTTCTTATTATTCCGATCAACCTACCGATAGCAGCCTATGGACTACTGAAAGATTTGTAAATGAAGTGGAGCAGGTGCGTAAAGCCATTGGCGCTGATTCATCCAATTTTTATGTATTAGGAAATTCCTGGGGCGGTATATTAGGAATGGAATATGCTTTGAAGCACCAGCAAAATTTGAAAGGACTTATCGTATCCAATATGGTGGCAAGCGCTCCCGAATACGGAAAGTACTCAGAGGAGGTGTTGGCAAAAAAAATGGACCCTAAGATCGTGAAGGAAATAAAAGATTTAGAAAGAAATAAAGAGTTTACTAATCCACGTTACATGGAACTTTTGATGACCAATTTTTATACCCGGCATTTGTGTAGATTGAAAGAATGGCCCGATGCAGTGAACCGCTCCTTTAAGCATATAAATTCTACTATTTATACTATGATGCAGGGTCCCTCTGAATTTGGCATCAGCGGCAGACTTGCTCAATGGGATATTAAAAACAGGCTTTCCACCATCACAGTTCCTGTATTGATGATAGGTGCCAAACATGATACGATGGATCCGAAAGCTATGGAAGAACAAAGTAAATTGGTGAAGAACGGAAGTTATTTATATTGTCCCAATGGAAGCCACCTAGCTATGTGGGATGACCAACAGGTATTTATGAATGGTGTGATTGACTGGATAAAAAAAGTTGATAGTGGAAAATAGTTTTTCAATTCACGGTGTAAAAAATGATCAACGTAAAAATCAAAGAACAATCATTAGTGGCGAAGCTGGCAACACGATTTATGAAATGGAATTCGGCAGCAATTGTTTTTGGAAATACCATCCATCTTTGGAATATAGAAAAAAATGAGCTTTTGCACAACCGTCGGTTGTTATATCACGAAGTGGAACACGTCAGACAATACAATAGATATGGGTTTATCAATTTTATTTTACTGTATCTGATTGAAAGTATAAATAATGGGTATTATAAAAATCGCTTTGAAGTAGAAGCAAGAAATGCTGAAAGTAAAATGCCTGTTACTGGCGAATTTAATTTCCTATAAATAAGAAGTGGTGCGGTTGGGCAATAAAAAAAGACTAGTCTTCCAAAAAAAACATTATTTTTTTTATGCAAAGACCAGTCCTCTGATTTATTTTAATTCTTTTGAAAATTACCCCTTATCAAAATACTCCACCAGCTTTTCATCACTCATCTCATTAGACGTTGACTGTTTAGTTTTTGTTTTTTTAAACTGTGGGGTTTCTGCGAGGTAGCGTACAAATTGTTCCTGTTCTTTTCCAGTACCGCTCACATGAATAGTTTCAGCATTAGTGAGAAGTGCACATATTTCTTTAAAGAATTTTGTTTGTAAAGTCCTTTCATGATTATTGGCTGCATTTTCATTTGAGTTAGCGGGAGCCTTGCTGCCTTTTACATGTCCTAAAATTTTAAAGTCGCCGCTGTCTACATTTTCTTTGCCTACTACGATGGCATGTGTAGTATCCATCCATACTCCAAATTTTTTATCACTCATATATATATGTTTTAATGTTTTTCATATAGTTCAATAATTACACCAGTAAGTTTATTTAAATGCCTGAAGTATTCATTACTTTACTTAAAACTTTTATCTTGGATTTAAGGCCTGATTAATTCTTTCAGCCAAATCCATTAAATGATAGCGGCTCATTTTGTCGTTTGTTCGCCTGGATGCATTTCTGATATCAGATTGCATTTCCAAGAGGTGCCCGCGGGCTATAGAAGGTATATCTGTGTTCTTTGTATTTGGGCCAAATGCAATGATGAAGACACCTGCAGGAGCCTGGGCAGTATTAGATGGCATTAATGCTATTACTCTATCCACGTAATTTTTTTGCAGATTGCGACGATACATATCTATTGATCTGCTACTGGATAGCTCGCTCCAGATCCCATTTTTTAGATCGCTCAAAAGATCTAAAACGCCATATACATTGTTACCAAAACGGTTTGACGTCTCACTCATTCTGCTCAATCTGGTAACTGCAAGCACATTACTCAAAATATTATTTTGTAAAGTATTGATGTTGTTATTTACAGGTTCAGAGATCTTATTCAGAATGTTTTTATCCAACAGCCATTCCGGTGTTGTGAATACATGCTGATGCAACCATGAAACTGCTTGCTTTTGTGTAGCCCTGGAAGTAGGCTCATATACATTTCCATTTTCTTCTACACTTTTAAATGTTTCTTGTACACCACCAATATTCTTAACCACATGATTAGCATAGCGATTAAACTGGCCTACTACCTGGCCATAAATCTCACCTAAATTTTGAAAGCGATCACCTTCTTCTTTTGTCCATTCAGGTAAGTTTTTCACTATCCGCTTCAGGTTTCGAATGCCATATTCACTGGCTTTCATGCTATTATCGCTAAGGTCTTCTGTTTGCGCACGGGGATCATTACCAAAGCCTTCTCCGCCAAACCATAGTCGGGGATTTTTGCTTATTCGCTCTACAATTAATCTATTGCTTTCTTTTCTGTCTTCTTCCTCGCTTTTATCTGTCCAGCGATAACCCCATTCTATGGCCCACAAATCATAGTCACCAATACGGGGATAAAGTCCTTTGCGGCTAATGTTATCTTCGGGCTGTGCTACATAATTGAATCGTGCATAATCCATAATAGATGCGGTGTGACCGTTTTTTTCAACCCATTCTTTATCACGTAATTTTTCTACCGGGGTTTTACTGCTGCTGCCCATATTGTGCCGCAGCCCGATAGTGTGCCCCACTTCATGCGAAGAAACAAAGCGGATCAGATCGCCCATCAGTGCATCATCAAATTTCATTTTCCTTGCACCTGGGTCCACAGCCGCAGCTTGCACAAAATACCAGTTTTGCAAAAGCAACATTACATTATGATACCAACCAATATGGCTTTCCAATATTTCACCAGTGCGAGGGTCATGTACATTAGGCCCATAAGCATTAGGTACATCACTTGCTAAATATCTGATGGCAGAAAAGTTTGCTCCTTCAAGACTCATGCTGCTGTCCACAGGCCATTCTTTACCCATGATTGCATTTTTAAAACCTGCTTTCTCAAAGGCTGTTTGCCAGTCGTTAATCCCTTGTATCAGATATGGTTTCCATTTGTCAGGTGTTGCAGGGTCTATATAATAAATAATAGGTTTTTTGGGTTCTACCAATTCGCCCCGCTTATACTTTTCAATATCCTCTGGCTTTGGCTCTAGCCTCCAACGTACTGCATACGTTTCTCTTCTGGCACGCTGACCTGTATCTAAAAATTCAGATACCTGGTCGGCGAAATATCCCACCCGGGGATCGAAGAAACGACGTTTCATTGACGATTCAGGTAGTCGTATAATTGATGTATTTGTTTCTATCGTGACTGCTCCGGCTACACTTGCAGCCGGTAAGGATACTGACGGAAAAGGAGTTGGTGCAGTAGGTGCCCCAAATGGTGAAGGAGGATTTGCGTTAAAAGTTTTTACAGTTCGTACCTCTGTGTTGTCCTGAAAGCTCCTGATCGTTTCTACATAAGAACGATCTGTAGCAATACTAGCTAATCCTAATATCCTTTTTATATTTGGATTTAATGAAACAATCTGGTTATCTCCTTTAAAGAAGTCTGTAACATCTATCACCACTCCGGTTGTATCCTTATTGTAAGCTTTTATATCAAATGCCGCTGCAATAGGGTCAACACTCGAGTTGCGCACTGCCTGGAAAATTGGCTTTGTACTATCTGGCGATGAAATCACATTCAACACGGTGCGAATGAAAACTTTGTTTTCAGGGCCTCTTTCAAACCTTAATACATTTTGATTGGTTTGCTCGCCTCCGTAAATAGGTGCTCCTGCAGCCATCCGTACATAACGGGTTACCGTCAGCAGATCTTTGCCAAAAAGCGCATTGGGGATTTCAAAATAATATTTATCATCTTGCCAATGGATAACAATTAAACCTTTTTGCGATTTTACTTTCGACTGATCGAAAAATGTTCGGAATGATTTCGGCGCAAGCCTTGGAGTGGAAGATGGCCCCCCCGGATTTGCCGCACCACCTGGCATTCCAACACCTGCCGTAGTACCCGCGGGCGGTAAAGGAGATTTTGCTGATGAAGTTGTTTTGTTTTTTGATTGGGTTGCGCAACCTGTAAATATTGTAACTAATGCTGCACAAACTAAAAAGCTTATACTTTTTCTCATTCTTTACCTCTTTGATTTTATTGATTTGGGAATTTGAATATGCCTCGTAAAGCAGGTTTTAAAGGTAAGGAGTAAATAAGAAATCAATTCTTATTATTTTGTTTATTGTAGCAGAAATAGGTTCACCGCCTTCATACCCAATATTGATATATCTTTAATCAAGACAAACTGCTAACTCTATGAAATTTTTTTTGAAATTCATCTGTTTCTTTATCCTTATAATTTGGTATGGATGCCAACAGGAAATTTCTGATCAAATAAGAAACACCCAATTAATTATTTCAAGTTTTACTCCTGACTCAGCAAAAGCTGGAGATTTAATTCAAATTAATGGGAAAGGATTTAATCCAACAACCAATGGAAATATAGTCACAATCAATAACAGCCGTCAGCCGGTTATACACGCAACTGATACTTCCATTATTATAAAGTTAGGCACTACATCAACATCCGGTAATATTAAAATACAGACCAATGGACA
>Ga0183260_10004007_pt1 | contig 11796 bp, 12 predicted proteins | sample AntDrymUQ4972206_2_FD_129768 | JGI IMG/M metagenome (GOLD analysis project Ga0183260, IMG submission 129768) | Polar desert sand microbial communities from Dry Valleys, Antarctica - metaG UQ497 (22.06) (version 2) (version 2) | ecosystem: Environmental > Terrestrial > Soil > Desert | place...
AGGCCACGTCTCGGCTTCTCGATCAGGCGGGCACTGAGGCCGAGGCGCTCACCGACGAGTACATCTCCACCGAGCACCTGCTGCTCGCGATGCTCGCGGCCGGCGGCTCGAGGGTGGCCGACATCGTGCTCGACGCCGGGCTCACGCGCGACACGGTGCTCGCCGCGCTCGCGCAGGTACGGGGCCGCCAGCGCGTGACGAGCGCGAACCCCGAGGACACGTTCCAATCGCTGGAGAAGTACGGGCGCGACCTCACCGAGAGCGCCCGCGCCGGCAGGCTCGATCCGGTGATCGGCCGTGACGAGGAGGTCCGCCGCACCATCCAGGTGCTCTCGCGACGCACGAAGAACAACCCCGTGCTCATCGGAGAGCCCGGCGTCGGCAAGACCGCGATCGTCGAGGGCCTCGCCCAGCGCATCGTCGACGGCGACGTGCCCACGTCGCTGCAGGACAAGCGGCTGATCGCGCTCGACTTCGGGGCGATGGTCGCCGGTGCCAAGTATCGGGGCGAGTTCGAGGAGCGCTTGAAAGCGGTGCTGAAGGAGATCGCCGACAGCGACGGAGAGATCGTCACGTTCATCGACGAGTTGCACACGATCGTCGGGGCCGGCGCGGCCGAAGGAGCCATGGACGCCGGCAACATGCTCAAGCCGATGCTCGCGCGCGGAGAGCTGCGCGCGATCGGTGCGACCACGCTCGACGAGTATCGCCAGCACATCGAGAAGGACCCGGCGTTGGAGCGACGCTTCCAGCCGGTCTTGGTCGAGGAACCGAGCGTGGAGGACACGATCGGCATCCTTCGCGGGCTCAAGGAGCGCTACGAGGTGCACCACGGGGTGCGCATCCAGGATCCGGCGCTCGTGGGCGCAGCCGTGCTCAGCGATCGATACGTGACGGGAAGGTTCTTGCCCGACAAGGCGATCGATCTCATCGACGAGTCGGCCTCGCGCCTGCGGATCGAGATCGATTCCATGCCGGCCGAGATCGACGAGGTCGAACGCCGCATCCGTCAGCTCGAGATCGAGAAGGCGGCGCTCAACAAGGAGTCGGATCAAGCGTCGATGGACCGCCTCGCCCGGCTGGAGGAGGAGCTCGCGAACCTCGAGGAAGAGCGCAACTCGATGACCGCGCACTGGCAGCAGGAGAAGGAGCGCATCGACCGCATCCGTGCGCTGAAGGCGAGCATCGAGGAGGCTCGCGCCGAGGCCGAGCGTGCGGAACGAGACGCCGATCTGCAGCGGGCGGCCGAGCTCCGCTACAGCACGCTGGTCGAGCTCGACCGCCAGGTCGAGTCGGAGAACGCTGCCCTCGCCGAGCTGCAGCACGATCGCAGGTTCCTGAACGAGGAAGTCACCGAGGAAGACGTGGCTGAGGTGGTCTCGAAGTGGACCGGCGTGCCCGTGTCGAGGTTGATGGAAGGCGAGATGCACAAGCTCGTGCACCTCGAGCAGGCCCTGCATGAGCGCGTCGTCGACCAGGTCGAAGCGGTCGAGGCCGTCGCGAACGCGATCCGACGCAGCCGCGCCGGCCTGCAGGATCCGGATCGTCCCATCGGGTCGTTCCTGTTCCTCGGCCCCACGGGTGTCGGCAAGACCGAGCTCGCGCGCGCACTGGCCGACTATCTGTTCGACGACGAGCGCGCGATCGTGCGGGTCGACATGAGCGAGTATCAGGAGCGCCACGCGGTGTCGCGCTTGGTCGGGGCGCCTCCCGGCTACGTCGGCTACGAGGAGGGCGGTCAGCTCACCGAGGCGGTGCGCCGCCGCCCCTACAGCGTGGTGCTGCTCGACGAGATGGAGAAGGCTCACGCCGACGTGTTCAACATCTTGCTGCAGCTGCTCGACGACGGTCGGCTCACCGACGGGCACGGGAGAACGGTCGATTTCCGCAACGCGATCGTGATCATGACCTCGAACCTCGGCTCCGCGGTCTTCGACGACCCGTCGATGGACCGCGACAAGCAGAAGGACGTCGTGCTCGGCGACGTGCGCGCCTTCTTCCGCCCGGAGTTCGTCAATCGCATCGACGAGATCGTGGTGTTCGACCCGCTCGGCCGTGACGAGATCGGCGAGATCGTAGGCATCCAGCTGCGGGGTCTGCAGCGACGGCTCGCCGAGCGAGGACTGACGATCGAGCTCACCGACGGCGCTCGTTCCTACCTGGCGAGCAAGGGGTACGAGCCGTCGTTCGGCGCGCGCCCCCTGAAGCGGCTGATCCAGCGTGAGATCCAGGACCCTCTCGCGATGAAGCTGCTGGCGGGCGAGATCGGCGACGGCGATGCGGTGACGATCGACGCATCGGGGTCCGGACTGACGTTCACCGCGAGCGAGGGCGCCGCGGATCAACCGCTTCAAGGGTGAAGGCCGAGGCGCCGACCCTGTCAGCATGAACCTGTGGCTCTGGGGTGTGGCCGCCGTCGTCGCTGCGTGGGGCGGTTGGCGGGCGATGCGTCGACGCGACCGCGCACGGCAGCTCATGCTCCTGTGCCAGCGGGTCGACCTCGAGTTCTCGCCCATCGATCCGTTCCCCGACACGCTCACGTTGCCGTTCCGATGGCTCGGTGAGGGGCGATGGGTGCGCGCCGAGAACGTGGTGTGGAACCGCGCACAGGGTGACGATGTTCGCGCCTTCGACCTGCTCGTCGAGCATGTGCCACGCGACGACGATCTGCCGCGAACGGTGCGCCGGCACGCGTGCGCGTCGGCGGCGCTCGAGCTCGGCTGCCCCCGCCTCGAGGTCCGGCCTCGAGATGCGATGTCGCGGGTTACCGACGCGTTCGGTGGGACCGACGTCGAGCTGGAGCTCGAAGCGTTCGACCGCCGCTTCCGGGTTCGCTGCGACGACCGCCGCTTCGCCGTCGCGTTCTGTGACCAGCGCATGATGCGCGCGATGATGGCGCTGCCTCCCGGCGTGACGACCGCCGTGAACGAGGACCGCCTGCTCGTGAGCGCGACCGATCTCGGGCCTGCCGAGATGCTGCTGCTGCTCGAGGCGGCGCGGGCGATGCGTCGAGCCGTGCCGCCGGTGATCGCAGACCTGTATCCCCCCCGGCCGAGCAAGGGCCGTCACGAGGACCGATGGATGCAGGGTCACTGGTCGCCTGCCCCGATCGGCGACGACGCCCTGTGAACGACCGAGCATCCGCGTGGCTCGATGCCGGTCTGCGTCACCGCCTCTGGTTCTCGGAGGTGGACGACCACGACGGCTCGTCGCTGCCGTTCGCCCTGTGTCGGCGGGGGGATCTCGCCATCGTGCGCAACGTCTCGTGCGGACCGATCGAGGGCCGTGAGATCCGCATGTTCGACCTCGACGTGCTGGTCCGTGACGACGAGCCGATCACCAGCGGACCCTTCCTTCATCGGACCATCGTGAACATGCTCGTCGAGACGTTCGCCGACGATGCCGTCGCCGGACACGTGGTGACGGAGCGGTGAGAATGCGCGATGGTCCGTGCCGACGCCGAGTGAAGGCGCTGTACCCGGCGTTCCCCGCCTCGGAACTGACCCCTCGGTGCCCTCTCGGGCCCGACGGGGTGCCGCGGGAGGTTGCCGCCGCGTCAGACATCGATCGCGGGTTCGACCCGTGGCCCGACGTGCCGGGCGGCTGGGTATGACGCCACGACGGCAGGACTCGTCGGGGTAGGCTTGGCGGACCGTCCGAACGAAGGGGAAGCTCGTGGGGATCTGGCTCATCGTCCTGCTCGCGGTGATCGTGCTCGGTGCGATCGGCGCCGTCGTCTCGTACAACAGGTTCGTCTCGCAGAGGACGCTCATCAAGGATGCGTGGGCGAACATCGACACCGAGCTCCGGCGTCGCTACGACCTGATCCCGAACCTGGTCGAGACGGTCAAGGGGTACGCCGCTCACGAGAAGGAGACGCTCGAGAACGTCACGCGGGCACGCGCGATGGCGGCGAGCGCCACCGGGTCACCCGCTGAGCAGGCCGCCGCCGAAGGACCGCTCGTGGCGGCCCTGCGCCAGCTGATGCTCGTGGTCGAGAACTACCCCGATCTGAAGGCCAACCAGAACTTCCTGCAGCTGCAGGGTGAGCTCACGAACACCGAAGACCGCCTCCAGACGGCCCGGCGCTTCTACAACGCGAACGTCCGCGACTACAACCGGCGGATCAAGCAGTTCCCGTCGATGATCGTCGCGAACATCTTCAGCTTCGAAGAGGAAGAGTTCTTCGAGGTGGAGGACGCGATCCGCGAGGGCGGCGCGCCGCAGGTGAACTTCGGCGCGCCGCAGGGTTCGGGCGCGCCCCTCGCCGGTCAGGCCTCGATGCCCGCGGGGACCGACTCGCCCACCGCGCCGCCACCGCCCGCCGACGACGTGCATGAGCCACCTGAACAGCCGACCCCGCCCAACCCCACGGGGTAGGTCTGATCCGAGCGTCGCCGGCATCGCGGGATGTCGTCACTCACCGCCGAAGAGACGAACAGCGGCCGCACCTATCCCTGACGATCCGCGCTACGTGGCAGGCATCTTCGCATGAGCGTTCGGCGTCGCCGTGAACCCTTCTGTGGCGGTGCGCCGTCTGATCGAGCGGGTGAGCGCGGTCCATACAACCGCCCAGAGCACCGCCATGGCTCCCACGAGCAGCGCGGCGATGCGCGGACCCGCGGAGTCGGCGATCGCGCTCGCGATCATGCTCGAGAGTGCGAGCGAGAGGGTGATCATCGCGAAGTCGACGGCGAACACGCGGCCGCGGATGTGGTCGGGCACGAGCACCTGCAGCCCGTAGGTCGACAACACCCATTGCGCGCCGCCACCCAGATGGGCCACGAAGATCACTGCCGCTGCGATCCAGAGAGAGGGCGCGAGCCCGAGCGCCATGTAGGACACACCGAACACCGTGAGCGCGATGCCGATCGCGCCGAACAGCCACCGGTGTCCCGGTCCGCTGATGCGATGACCGAGGAACGGACCGACCAGGGCGCCGACGCCGCGTGCAGCCATCAAGACCCCCACCCCGATCTCTCCGCGCGCGAACACCTCTGCGCCGAAGACCGGCAACAGCGCAAGCACGCCGGCGGCCAGCCCGAACCCCGCCTTGACCCCGATCAACGCCCGCACCCGGTGGTCGCGGCGCGCGTACTGCAGCACCTCGATGGTGGCGTCGAGCATGCCGGGGTGCTCATGGTCGGGCTCGCGTTCCTCGGAGAACGGACGACGGATGCCCCACAGCAGCAGGGCGGAGACGGCGAAGGACACCGCGTCGATCACGAACGCGGTGTCGCGTCCGAACACCGTCGCGACGACGCCGCCGAGCCCTGCTCCGACCGCCAGCATCGTGCCCCACAGCGAACCGGAGAGCGCGTTCGCGGTCGCGAGATCGGCCGGGTCGACGAGGTTCGGCGTCGCGGCAGAGAACGCCGGGTCGAACGGGGCACCGAAGATCGAGAGGAACGCGAGCAGCGGATAGGCGAGCCAGATCGTGTCGGCGCCCACCAGCAAGAATGACGCGCAGATGCAGACCCGAGCGATGTCGCAGACGATCATCAGCGTGCGCCGGTCGAGCCGGTCCACCAGCACGCCCGCGGGAGGCGACGCGATGAAGAACGCGAGCTCCTGCGCCAAGATCGCGAGCCCGACATCGATCGCGCGTCCGGTCGTCTCGACGATCAACGAGGTGATGGCGACGAACAGGAACCAATCGCCTCCGAGCGAAATCACCGACGCCGAGAACAGCCGCCGGAAGTCGCGATTGCGCCGCAGCAGCGACACACCCGCCCGCAGGCCGGTGGGTTCGTCGGGGTGGCGCTCGCTCATGTCCGTCAGCCAGACTACCGACGTCCGACCGAGAGGAGGCCTCGTTGCTCGAGCCCATCACCTGGTTCCGTCAAGCCGCGCTGCGCTGGCGCGACGACGAACGCACGGTCTACATCGACCCGTGGGGCACCGATGACGATGCTCCGCCGGCGGACCTGATCCTCATCACGCATGCGCACGACGATCATTTCCGGCCCGACGAGATCGATCGGCTGCGCCGGGATCACACCAAGGTGGTCGCTCCGCACGATGTCGCGGACGCGCTGACGGGCGACGTCACGGCCGTGCGCCCCGGCGAGACGCATCAGGTGGCCGGCATCTCGTTCACGACCGTGCCCGCGTACAACATCCGCGAGGAGGCCCTCGAGTTCCACCCCCGCTCCAACGACTGGGTCGGTTTCGTGCTGGAGCTCGGCGGCGCGACCTACTACCACGCCGGCGACACCGATCACGCGCCCGAGCTCGACGAGGTGAGTGCCGACGTGGCGTTCCTGCCGATCGGCGGCCACTTCACGATGGATGTCTCCGCGGCTGCGGGGCTCGCGCAGGCGATCGGTCCACGGGTCGCCGTGCCGATGCACTACGGGTTCGTCGTGGGTTCGCCCTCCGACGGTGAGCGCTTCCGTGAGCTCGCCGCCCCGGTCGCCGTCGAGCTGCTCACCCCCGTCGATCCGTTCGAGCGCGAGTGAGCAAGGGGCTGGGTAGCATACGGCGTGTGAGGAGACGGCGATGAGGCTCGGCTACGACGGGAAGCTCTTCATGTTGGCGTTCGACCACCGTGGGTCGTTCCAAGAGGCATTCTTCGGTATCGACGGCGCGCCCGGGCCTGACGATGCAGCGCGGATCATCGACGCCAAACGGGTGATCTTCGAGGGGCTGCAGCGTGCGCTCGTCGACGGCCTCGACGGGTCGGCCGCGGGCGTGCTCGTCGACGAGCAGTTCGGCACACAGGTGGCCCACGACGCGACGCAGGCGGGCATGGTGCTGGCGATGCCGGCGGAGAAGTCGGGCCAGGACGAGTTCGACTTCGAGTACTGCGCCGAGTTCTCCTCGCACATCCAGGCCTTCGACCCGACCTTCACCAAGGTGCTCGTGCGCTACAACCCCGAGGGCGATGGCGCGCTGAACGCCCGGCAAGCGATGCGCCTGAAGGAGCTCTCGGAGTGGCTGCACGGCAGCGGACGGCTCTTCCTGTTCGAGCTGCTCGTGCCCGCTGAGCCCCACCAGCTGGAAGCGGCGGGCAACGATGCGCTGCGCTATGACCGGGAATCGAGGCCCGCCCTGATGAAGGCCGCCATCGCGCAGCTGCAGGAGACCGGCGTCGAGGCCGACGTCTGGAAGATCGAAGGTGTCGACGACCGCGAGCAGTGCGCCGAGATCGCCGGGCAGTGTCGCATCGGCGGCCGCGACGACGTCGGATGCGTGGTGCTCGGGCGAGGTGCCGACGACGCGGCCGTCGACGGCTGGCTGCGCGCGGCGAGGGGGGTGCCCGGCTACCAAGGCTTCGCGATCGGACGATCGATCTGGTGGCACCCGCTCAAGTTCTTCGTCGACGGGGCGATGGCTCGCGATGAGGCGATCGCGCAGATCGCGAACAACTATCGGCGGTTCGTCGCCGTCTACGAGGAAGGTTGATCGAGCTCAACCCTCGAGCAACAGGCCTCGCCGTCGCCGCACGCGCCGATCGAGTCGGTTGAACACCAGGTAGTCCACGAGCACCCCGATCACCGCGATCACGGCGACCACGGCCACGAGGGCGGGCACGTCGCCGGCTTCCTGCGCGAGCAGATGGCCGAGCCCGGCTGCTCCCGCGGCGGCGATGATCAGCTCGGCGGCCATCAGGGCTTTCCAGGCGAAGCCCCATGCCTGTTGCAATCCGGCGATGAACCCCGGCAGCGCCGCCGGCAGGATCACGTTGCGGTACAAGGTCCATCCGTCCGCGCCCAGCGTGCGGCCGGCCCGCCTCAAGATCGGTGGCACCTGTCTCATCGCCGCCATCGTGGCGAGGGTCATCGACGGGAACGACCCGACGACCGTAACGAAGACGACCGCGCGTTCGGTCGCGCCGAACCAGATGACCGCGATCGGCACCCACGCGACGAACGGCACGATCTGCAGCGCCACGACGAGAGGCCGGATCGAGCGGCGGGCGAACTCGTTCAACGCGAGCGCGAGACCGATGAGCGTGCCCAACGCCACCGCGATCGCGAAGGAGAACCCGAGTCGGATCAGCGTCTTCAACGTCGCGTCCACGATCGTGCCGTCGTCGAGACCGGCGACGAGTGCGCGCCACGCCTCGAGCGGCGACGGCACGCCCTCACTCGTCGTCAGCGCCGCGATCAGCGCCCAGACGATGACGAGCCCGGCGAGCCCGGCCAACGGTGGTCCGATCTCGTGGGCGAGGCGTCTCGCGCCGACCCTCGGCGTATCAGCGGCGGTGACGGCGCTCATGGGTCGACCTCGGCCTCGACCGTCGGCTGGTCGCTGCCCTCGATGCGGGCACGGTCGACCTCACGCATGAGCAACTCGTGCACGTCGGAGACCACGCGAGCGACGAGCACGTCGTCGAGCTGTCGGGGGCGCGGCGCGCTGATGCGCACCTCCTCCAGCAGCCGACCCGGCGCCGCCGACATCACGAGCACGCGATCGGCGAGCAGCGCCGCCTCACGCACGTTGTGCGTGACGAACACGAACGTCTTGCGTCCACCGCGCTCCAGCCAGACCCGCTGCACCTCGTCCTGCAGCAGCTCGCGGGCTTGGGCGTCGAGGGCGCCGAACGGCTCGTCGCCGAGCAGCACGTCGGGCTCGGTGGCGAGCGCCCGCGCGAGCTGGGCGCGCTGGCGCATGCCGGCCGACAGCTCGTGAGGCTGTACATCGGCGAACGGCTCGAGGCCCACGTTGGTAAGCCATGTGCGCACACGGTCGGCCCGCTCGGCGGCCGGTGCGCCAGTGAGCTTCAGCGCGAGCTCCACGTTGCCCGCGACCGAGAGCCATGGGAACAGCGCCGGCTCTTGGAAGAGCACGGCACGATCGGGCCCGGGCCCGGAGATCGGCCGTCCGTCGAGGAGCGCCTCGCCCGAAGTCGCCGCGTCGAGCCCCGCGAGCACGTTGAGGATCGAGGTCTTGCCGCAGCCCGATGGGCCGAGCAGGCACACGAACTCGCCGACGTGCACCTCGAACGTCACGTGATCGACCGCGGTGACGGCGGCGCTGCTCGTGGAGCGGCGCGTCTTCACCAGGTCGTGCACCGCGAGCTTCGGTGTGTCGCCCTCGGGGGCTGCGGCCGGGGCCGCCACGGTCGTGATCACGTCGCTCACGCCGGGGTCCTCATCGCAGCCGGAACTTCTCGGCCATCTCGATCTGCACGACCTTGCCGTCTTGGATCACGAGCACGACCGTGCCGTAGTTGATGCGCCGCACGATGCCGGCCACCTTCGCGAGCACCAGCCGCTCCTCTTCGGACAGCTGGAGCGCGGAGAACCGCTCGTCTGCCGTTGCCTCGGTATCGGCTCCGAGCGTCGTGTCGTCGCTCACCGTCGGAGTCTAAGGCGGGACCTGCAGCTCCCCGGCAGGTCACGTCAGATAGAAGAAACCCGACGCGAGCAAGGCGATGGGCATGAGGAAGAGGGTGCCCACGAACAGCGCGAGGCGCGCGTTGCTGGCGACGAGGTAGTCGTCGAGGCGCAACACGGTGCGCTGCACGGGCTTGTAGATGAACGCCAGGATCAGCAGCGACACGATCGTGACGCCGATCGCCTCGGCGAGCACCACCTGCGCGGCCTCGGGCGTGGGCTGCAACATCGCGACCACGAGCGTGTCGGCGAGCGTCGTGATATTGGCGCCCATGATGTAGGGAAGCGCCTCTTCGCGCTTGATGAGGCCTTTGGCGGCCAGAGGGACGAGCACGGTGAGCGCCACCGACACCGAGAGCGTCAACGTCGCAACGATGCACCCGAGGAAGAACATCGTCCATGGGTGCTTCAGCCACGCGGCGCGTTTGCTCGCCGTCGCGTCGCTGCTCACATGCGGCAGCACCCGGTCGATGAGGTTGAACGACACGAGGATCACCCCGAGGCCGATCAGGAAGAGCGACCAGGCGGGCACGTTGGTGGCGACGAAATCGACGATCGGGCCCCACAGCGTGCCGAGGACCGCGTTGAGCTTGCCGGAGGCGTGCAGGTCGAACCCATCGAGCCAGCCTGCGCGGATGAGCGCATAGCCGATCAGCATGCCCGGCAGGTAGACGATGGCGGTCATCGTCATGGCCTGGATACCGATGCCGATGGAGTCGCTGCGACCGCGCCTGACGTCGGAGGCCGACGCGCCGGCAGCGATCTGCACCTTCGCCTGCTTCGTCGCGTACAGGAACCCCGTCAGCAGCACGATGAATGACGCTCCCAGTCGCGAACCCGAGAGCATCGTGAAGGCTTGCAGCTTCGTGAGCGTACCAGCGCCGAACAGGCTGATCGCCGTTGCGGCCACGGGTGAGCCCGAGAGCACGAAGTAGGCGCCGAGCCACCCCGCTCCGAGCGTCGAAACACCGCTCGCGAACGGGAACTGGCCTTCGATCTGCGGACCGACCGCAGCGGCGCCTTCCTTCATGAGCTGGACCGCGAGGATGAATAGGAACATGGCCGGCAGGAACAGGAGCAGCTTCCTCGCGATATCCAGCGGCGAGCGGGGCGCCTCGAACGGCCCCCAGTCGATGAGGTAGCGGGCCTGGTTCGCCTCGACCGGCACGCAGAACTCGCCGTCGATCTCGACCAGCTGCGCTTCTCCCTCGAGGTCGCGTTCGAACTCCTTCGATCGCTTCGCCATGCTCAGGCTCTCTCCTGAAACTGAAAGGGGCCGCAACGCGATGCGGGAACACCGTCCCCCCTGCGTTGCGGCCTCCGGTCTTTCCGGTCAGCTGCAGAGCGAGGGTACCGTCGCGTCGGAGGTGGGGTCAACGGCCATCCGCCCTATTGGGCATCAGACTTGTGTTGCATTCTCGTGGCGGGACGGCCGGTGTTCTCCGATATCGCTTGACACGGGTCATCGCACAAGGTCCTTGTGTGCCGTCACGCCGACCGGATCACCCGGAGGCCCGCACTCGACAGGCCGCCCGATTAGACTCAAGTAGGCCGTCACCCCAGGCGATGCGCGAATATGCGATCGACCAGCGCTCGTGCCACCGATCGCCGTCGGGCGAGCTCTCCCATCGCCACTCGAAACCCTGCGCGGTGATGTTCGAGAAGACCATGCGCTTGTAGGCGCGGTCGACGTCGACGGGCTCGGGCGTCGCGAACACCGGGCTGCCGTCATCGAGAGTCGATCCCTCGAAGTGCCAGTAGCTTCCGTTGGAATCGACCCACGTCTGACGCCAGCCCACCCGCTCGTCGAAGACCGAGATGCTCATGCCGTGGAACGGCTCGGGGCCCTCAGCCTTGAACCGTTCCACCACGACCCTGTCATCGAGCTCTCGCGTGATCGAGTTCGTGCCGTGGCCGCCGGACCAGGAGCAATGCCAGGCACCGATCCAGAACTCGAGCGCGCGGGCATCCATGCGTTGAGCCTAGGACGCGGGCGACGCGAAGCTTGAGCTGGATTGCCGCTCAATGACCACAGGCGCAGCCGCCGCCACCGCCGCAACAACCCGAGCTGCTTGAGGGGTCGATGCTGCCGGAGCCGGCCGCACCGGGAGCACCGGTGGCGAAGATCGAGAACCGTCTGCGAGCCCGGTCGGAGCCGCACGAAGGGCATGCGAGCGCGAGTTCGACAGACGAGCCGATCGAGCGACGTTCCTCGAATCGGTGCTCACATGCGAGACAGACGAATTCGTAGACGGCCATCAACGAGGAGCATACGCTCCGGACGTGCGTGCGACCGGGGCCGTCGAGCGAGTTGCGGCGGCCCTCGACCTGCTGGCCGACGACCCTGGCGGCTTGACGGTCTCGCAGGTGGCCGAGGGGTTGGGGGTGCACAAGGCAACCGCATCCAGGTTGCTCGGCACCCTCCACCAACGCGGACTTGTGGAGCGAACCT
>Ga0183260_10004008_pt1 | contig 11796 bp, 9 predicted proteins | sample AntDrymUQ4972206_2_FD_129768 | JGI IMG/M metagenome (GOLD analysis project Ga0183260, IMG submission 129768) | Polar desert sand microbial communities from Dry Valleys, Antarctica - metaG UQ497 (22.06) (version 2) (version 2) | ecosystem: Environmental > Terrestrial > Soil > Desert | place...
CCTGCTGATCACCGACTATTCATCCCTCGTGTTCGAGTACTCCACGCTGGGTCGGCCGATGCTGTTCTTCGCCTATGACCTCGACGAGTACACCGCGGAACGGGATTTCTACGAGCCGTTCGAGTCGTTCGTGCCGGGCCGGATCGTGCGAACGTCGGCCGAACTGATCGACGCGGTCCGACGCGACGACTACGATGTCGACAAGGTGGCCGCCTTCGCGGCAGCCCATTTCGCGCACCTGGATTGGTCGGCAACGGACCGCGTCATCGAGGACCTGGTGCTCGCACGCTAAGGGGTTGGTACGTGGGACAGTCGTCCGAAGGGCCATCGCTCAAGCTGGTATCGATCCGCTGGGAGCGCATCCAACTGGTGATCGAGCTGCGGTCCGCGTCGGGCGCGCCCGTACCTGATGTCACGAGCATCCGGATGCGCCGGCGTGAAGGGGGGCGACAGGCGGAGATGGTACCCACGGGGAGCGAGACAGATGCGGAGACCGGCACACTGCGGCTGCGGTTCAACGTGATGCAGGGGCCCGGACAGCGCCCGCTGAAAGTCGGTCGGTGGGAACTGAGCGCGCTGGTGCAGGGCGATCCGGACGCGCCTCGCCACGCCGCGCGAGCGTTCGAGTTCCAGGCTCGGCGCTACCACGTCACCCCATCGCTCGACTCCACAGGCTCAACCCTCGTCGTGGCCATCGACCGGCCCCGGCGGTCGCGCTCGATCCATGGTCCGGCCCGGCGTCCGATCCCGCCAGCGTTCTTGCCACTGCTGCGTATCCGCCGGCGCTGGCTCATCCGGGCCGGTCGGTTCCCGCACGCGGCGTTCACCGCTGCGGTCCGACGGACGACCAGGCGCTCGGGCCGGCGGATCGTGTTCGCTTCGGGCGGCACGCGTGAACTCAGCAGCAACCTGCGAGTCGTTCACGACCGGATGATCGACCGTGGCCTGGATCGCGAGTACGAGTTGCGCACCTTGCTGCGGCTCGCGCCCGGTAGCCGGTCCGGACGTATCCGGTCCGTCCTCCGTGCCATCCGTCAGCAGGTCCGCGAGATCCGACTCTTGGCCAGTGCCGACGTGGTCCTGGTCGTGGGATCGCAGCAGCGCGCCGTCTACCGCCTTCGGTTTGACTCGGACGTCCGCTTCATCCAGCTCTGGCACGCGCAAGGAGCGTTCAAGAAGTTCGGCTACTCCCGGATCGGAACAGCCACCGGACCGAATCCTTACAGCCACGTCCACAAGTCATATACCCACGCGATCGTCAGCTCGGTCCGTGACATCCCCTATTACGCGGAGGCATTCGGGATTCCCGAGGGACGAGTGGTCCCGACCGGGATCCCCCGGATGGACCGCTTTTTCGACGCTGAGAAGCAGGCTGAAGGACGGGCCGCAGCCCTGGAGGCCTTCCCGGCCGCCCAGGGTCGCCGAACGATCCTGTTCGCTCCGACCTATCGGGGCTGGTCCAGGGCGGCCGTCTATGACTACGAGCAGATCGATTTCGCGGCGTTTCACGAGATCGCGAAGGAGCAGGACGCCCAGATCATCTTCAAGATGCATCCGTTCGTCCGCCAGCCAGTACCCATCCCGGCGGCGTACGCGGACCGCCTGATCGATGGCACCCAGACCAAGGTGGACGTCAACGACCTGCTGTTCATCGTGGACCTGCTGATCACCGACTATTCATCCCTCGTGTTCGAGTACTCCACGCTGGGTCGGCCGATGCTGTTCTTCGCCTATGACCTCGACGAGTACACCGCGGAGCGCGACTTCTACGTCCCGTTCGAGTCGTTCGTGCCGGGCCGGATCGTGCGAACGTCGGCCGAACTGATCGACGCCCTGCGCCGTGCGGACTACCAGGCGGACAAGGTGGCGTCGTTCGCGGAGCGCCATTTCGATCACCTGGACGCCGGTTCCACGGATCGGGTCATCGATCTCGCACTGGGCCTGTGAGCGGCCTGCTCGTTCGGGTGCGGGCGCTCGTCGTCCGCGTCGGATTTGCCGCCGGCCGCGTCCTGCCGCTGCGGGCGAGGGTCGTCCTGGCGACGTCGCACCAGTCCGAACTCCACGGCAATCTCGCGATCATCAGAGAGGGCCTGAGCCGCCTCGGGTCGCCAGTTCAGGTCATCGTCCTCGCCGACGGGCCACGGCCGGGTCGGGTCGGGCGGATCCGGGCGCTCGGGGTTGCCTTCGTGGCTGGCTACCACCTGGCCCGGGCCCGGGTGTTCATCGTCGACGACTACTACTTCCCGATCTATCCCATCCGACCCCGGCCGGGCACGACGATCGTCCAGACGTGGCACGCCTGTGGCGCGTTCAAGAAGTTCGGCTACAGCGTCCTGGACAAGTCGTTCGGGGCGAGCGAGGCACTGACCAGCCGCGTCGGGATCCATGGCAACTACGACATCTGCCTGGTCGGCTCACCCACGGCGGCCGTCCACTATGCCGAGGCGTTCCGCCAACCGCTCGAGCGATTCGTCACAGACCTGGGGGTGCCGCGCACGGACATCCTGTTCGGCGCAGAGCGCATCGCCGAGCGAACGGCCGCACTCCGGACGCGCTACAGGATCCCCGACGATCGGCGGGTCATCCTCTACGCACCGACGTTCCGCGGGGATCGGGTCTCGGATGCCCGCTTCAGCGACAGCCTGGATCTGCGCCGCCTGCACGAGACGTTGGGCCATGACCACGTCATCCTCGTCCGTCTCCATCCGTTCATCCGCCAGGGCGTCATCATCGAGCCGGACCTGGCCGATTTCGCGATCGACGTCTCGGATCATCCTGATATCAACGAGCTGCTGCCGCTCAGCGACCTGCTCGTGACGGACTACTCGAGCGTGATCTTCGAGTACTCGCTGCTTGGCAAGCCGATGCTCTTCTTCGCCCCGGATCATGCCGCCTACGAGGATGAACGGGGCTTCTATTTCGACTATCGGACCGGCGTTCCCGGACCCGTGGTCGAGACGACGGACGAAGTGGGCGCGGCCATCCGGGCGAATCGGTTCGACCTCGCGCGCGTAGCGGCATTCCGTCAAGCCTCGTTCGAAGTCGCCGACGGGCACGCGACGGAGCGCTTCATCCGCAGGATCGTCGAACCGGCCCTGCGGGGCGAACGAGTTCGGTCCGGCTGATCGCCGCGCCCGCGCCCGGGCACCAGCGGGAGCGTCAGCCAAGCCCGGTGTACCATACCGGCCGCCCCGTCAATGTCCGGCCCTGCCGGCTTCGCCCCCTGCGACAGGACCTCCATCCCTCATGACCTTTCGAGCCAAGCCCGTCGTCAAGCGCTCCCCGCGACCGTCGTCCGAGAACCGGGACCGGCGCAACTTCCTGCTCAACGTGGGCTTCGGCCTGGTGGTCCTCGCGGCCGTGGCTATCCTGGCCATCGCGGTCGCCGTGACCTATTACAACGACCACCTGGTGTCCGTGGCCAAGGTCGATGGACAGGCCGTCTCCAAGGACGAGCTGCGAGATCGGGCCCTTGTCGAGACCTGGCGCCTGGACGAGGCCGATCGGCGGATCCGGACCCAGACGGTGGCCGGTCGCCTGACCCAGGCCCAGGCCGATGCGCAGGCCCAGATCGTCTCCCAGCAGCGGCAGCAGATCGTGCTCATCGCCCTGGAGCGGCTGATCGACGACCGGGTCCAGGCCAAGCTCGCACCGGCCGAGGGGATCACGATCAGCGAAGCGGATATCGATGCCCGCCTGCTCGAGGAGGCCACGACTCCCGAGGTGCGCCATGCGTGGCTCATCGAGGTCGCGCCGGAGCTCACCAGCGGCGCGGTCGAGCCCACGCCGGCGCAGACCGCCGCCGCAAAGAGCAAGGCGGACGCCGCGCTGCGCGACCTCCAGGGTGGGAAGTCCTGGGAGGACGTCGCGAGGACCGTCTCCACCGATACCTCGACGGCCGCCCAGGCCGGCGATCTCGGCTGGCTCCAGGCGAACGACAGCCGGGCAGACGAGGCCTACCTCGGCGCGATCTTCAAGGTCGCACTCAACGAGCCGACCGCGGTCATCCCGGGAGCCGACGGCATCTTCCGGATCGGTCGCGTGACCGAGATCTCACCCGAGGCGGTGGACGACGCGTACCAGGCCAAGCTCAAGAACGACAACGTGGACCTCGTGCAGTACCGGGCCGTGGTCCGCGGCGACGTCATCCGCCAGAAACTCGAGGACAAGATCGTGGCAGACGCCACCAAGCCCGGCCCCCAGCGCCAGGTCCAGGAGATCCTCATCCGGGCGGGCGATCCGAACGTGCCGCCCGAAGGCGTCAAGGTCCGCCACATCCTCTACTCCCCCAAGGACGATCCCGAAGCGGCGTCCAACGGCGACATCCCGACCGACGATCCCTCGTGGATGGAGGCGGCGACCCAGGCCACGGTAGCCTACGAGAAGATCAAGGCTGATCCGTCGCTCTTCGACAGTGTGGCCAGGACGCAGAGCGACGAGATGAGCGCCCGGGGCGTGACCGGCAGCGGCGGCAAGCTGCCGGGCTACGTCACGACGGACAGCGGCCTCGTGGACGAGTTCAAGACCGCTGTCCTGATCCTCGGCCTGAAAGACGGCGATGTGATCCCGCCGTTCAAGACTGCCTTCGGCTGGCACATCGTCCAGATCATGTACCACCCCACGGACGAGGCCCATCTGAAGAAGCTGAAGGCCGACGCGGACGGCGGCGCGGACTTCGGCGCCCTGGCGCGCGACAATTCGGAGGCGGACACCGCCGGCGCCGGAGGCGATCTCGGATGGGTGGCCAGGGGTCAACTCGCCGAGGCGAAGATCACTGCGATCTTCGCGACACCGGTCGGCAAGACGTCCGAGGTGCTCAGCATCCCCGATGACGGCGCATACCTGTACAAGGTCCTGGCCGAGGAGGTACGCACGCCTGAGGGCCGTCAGCTCGACGAGATCAAGCAGTCTGCCTTCAGGGACTGGTACGACAAGAAGAAGGCGTCGGTCGTGATCGAACGCGACCCGGCCATCGCGAGCCCGGTCAGCTAGGCGGCCTGACCGGTGCTCGACGCGCTGGTGACGGAGGCCCGGTTGCGCTGGGGTCTGGATCCCGCGGCGGGGCTCCAGGTCGCGGCCGCCGAACACCTGGTGGCCACGCCGATCGAGGCCTCGCGCCCGCTGCTCATCGTGCCGCAGGCAATGCTTGGTGGCGGGCGCGTCGCTGTGCGGGACGACGACGGCTCGGGACAGGCCGAGGCCGCCCCGCCAGTGCCTGGCCGAGCGGGGCCGGCGGGACGCGACCCGATCTCTCTGCTGGCCCGGCTGTATCCGCCGGAGCACCCGGTCGGTCGGTTCGGGACCGCCCCGCCGACGACGGTGGGCGCCATCGATCTCACGCACCTCGAGGGTCCCTGCTATCTCGCGCCGATCGCGCCGGAACTGGCCGCGGCCGGACCGTGGGCGATGCCCTGGATCAGCGCCCGCCTGCGCCGGCCGGACGGCTGTCCGTGGGATCGCGAACAGACCCACGAGTCCCTGCGCAGTCATCTCCTGGAAGAGGCCTACGAGGTTTACGACGCGCTCGAAGCCGGCGCGACGCCGGCCCTGGCTGGTGAGCTCGGCGACCTGTGGCTCCAGGTCGTGCTACATGCCCAGCTGGCCGCCGAAGCCGGTGCCTTCGACCTGGCCGATGTCCAGGCGGCGATCACGACGAAGATCCTCCGGCGCCATCCGCACGTGTTCGGCGATGCCGAGGCCGCGACCGCGGGTGACGTGAACCGCCAGTGGGAGCGGATCAAGGCGGACGAGCGGGCGTCCACCACGGACGAGGCGACGGACAAGGGCGCACTGGACGGCATCTCCCGGTCACTGCCGGCGCTCGCCGCCAGCCAGGAGATGCAGGAGCGGGCGTCCCACCTGGGCTATGACTGGCCGTCGCTCGATGGCGTGCTGGACAAGGTGATCGAGGAGACCGAGGAACTGCGCGAGGCGGCGGCCGGTGGTGATCCCGCAGCCTGGGCCGAGGAATTCGGCGACCTGCTGTTCGTGCTGGTCAACGTGGCCCGCAAGCAGGGTGTCCAGGCCGAGGCGGCTGTTCGCGCCGCGAATGCGAAGTTTCGGCGACGATTCGGCAGCGTGGAACGGCAGGCGGCGGTGCAAGGCGTTGCCCTGCGCGAACTCGACTTCGCGGCGCTGGATGCGCTCTGGGATGTAGCCAAGGCCGAGGAGAGGATGACGTCATGACCATCGGGAATCGACCGCCCAGCGCCCGGGCCGACGGCCGCGGCCCGCTTGACCTGCGCCCGATCGGCTTCCAGCTCGGTGTCCAGAAATGGGCCGAGGGCTCGTGCCTCGTCCGCTTCGGGGACACCCAGGTGTTGTGCGCGGCCACGATCGCCGATCGCGTCCCGCCCCATCTCCGCGGCAAGGGCACGGGCTGGGTGACCGCGGAGTATTCGATGCTGCCGCGCGCCACCGCGGAGCGCACGGACCGGGAGTCGGCCAAGGGCCGGATCGGCGGGCGGACGCACGAGATCCAGCGACTGGTCGGTCGATCGCTGCGCGGCGTGGTGGACCTCGGTCGGCTGGGTGAACGCACGATCACGGTCGACTGCGACGTGCTCCAGGCCGACGGCGGCACGCGCACGGCGTCGATCACGGGCGGCTACGTCGCACTGGCCGCGGCGCTCATCACGTTCGGGATGGAGCGCCTGCTCGTGGGCAAGGTCGCGGCCGTTTCGGTCGGCATCGTCAATGGCCTCGGGTACCTCGACCTCGACTACTCGGAGGACTCGCGTGCGGAGGTCGATTTCAACGTCGTGGGCACCGATGCCGGCACGTACGTCGAACTCCAGGGAACGGCAGAGGGCAAGGCCTTCGACCGCGCCAGCGCGAACGCGATGCTCGACCTCGCGGACGCCGGCCTGGCGCGCCTGTTCGAAGCCCAGGCCGAGGTGCTCGCCACGGTCCGGCGGTGAGCGAGATGGCGGTGAGCGCGGCGGTGAGCGCGGTGAGCTCGGCGTGAGCGCGGCGAAGGGCCGCCCGCGACTGCTTGTCGCCACTCGGTCCGAGCACAAGCTGCGCGAGCTCCGGGAACTGCTGGAGCTGGAGCACGGGGATCTCGTCTCCCTCGACGAACTCGGCGTGCCCGGTGATCCCATCGAGGACGGGGCCACCTTCGAGACGAACGCGGCGATCAAGGCCCGATTCGGTGTTCGTGCGACCGGCCTCCCGACCCTTGCCGACGATTCCGGGCTGGAGGTCGATGCGCTCGATGGCCGCCCGGGCGTCCGCACCAGGCGCTACGCCGGGGAGGACGCCACCGACGAGCAGAACAACCGCAAGCTGCTCGCCGCGCTCGACGGTCTGCCTCCTGACCGGCGCGGTGCGCGCTATGTATGCGCGCTGGCGTTGGCCACCCCGGACGTCGGAGGGCCGCGAGGGGGTCTCCAGATCCAGCTTGCGAGGGGCACGTGTCGCGGCCGGATCGCGATGGCGCCGCGGGGAACCGGTGGGTTCGGCTACGACCCGATCTTCGAGCCGGCCTCGGAACCGGCCGGCGGGCGGACGCTGGGTCTCTGGACCCCGGCGGAGAAGCACGCGATCTCGCATCGGGCGTGGGCGGCCCGGCGGATGACGCCTCGACTCGCGGCGCTCGGCTTCTGACTCACGGCGATCGCCGTCTGGATCGCGCGCCCGGTCCCGAGGGCTATGGGCTGGCGGTCGGCCGCGGCGACTTGGTGGGCTCCGGCGTCGGCCAGGGGATGGGTGTGGTACCGGGCGGCGGGAACAGGTCCGCCGCGACCTTGGCGATGGCCTTCAGGTTCGGGATGAGCGAGGAACCGTACTGGGTGTTCTTGGAGCGCACGAGCGGGTGTCGGATGACGGCCCGGTAGACCGATCCATCACCGACCGACGATCAGGATGTCGACCCGCTCGTCCAGGCGCGGCTCAGGGGTGGCCGGCGGGCTGGACCACCCGTCACAGCACCTGCGGGTCGCGGTTGTCGAAGACCCGCGCAAAGGTGTCCCCGAGCGCGGTCCCATGGTCCGTCCAGGAATCCTTGGCCGACCCGCAACGAGCCGCCCGATGAGGAAGAGCAGGTTGAGCGTGAGCACCGTGGCCAGAACCGCCGGAGCGGCGATCCACGCTGCGAGGCGGGCGGGTGGCTGGGACGTGACGATGAATACCCCCACGAGCGGGAGGCGTTGGCGCGCCCGGAGTCCAGCGCGGGTCCGTCGAGTCGTGTCCGACGTGGTCTCCGGCGGCGTGCCCCCGCTGTGTCGGACAAGCCCTGGCGGACACCAGGGCGGACATGGGGACGCCGGATGGTCGATCAGCCTGCCAGTGACCACCCGGCGTCTGGTCCTGTGACGCGTCATCGGGGCGCGACGTGACGCTGGCAGGCCCCGGCTGAGGCGAGGGCTCGTGGCGTGACGCCGACCGGCCCCCGGCGTCCCGTGGCGCCATGCCGCGTGGGTGTGCCGCCATGCCGTGGCGCCATGCCGTGGCGCCGTGCCGTGGCGCCGTGCTGCGGCCACCCCCTCCCCCCTGGCGCCAGGAGCGTTCCAACCGGCGAACGAACGCCGCTACGACGGCCGTTCCGCCGTCATCCGGGGACGCACTGCGTTCCAAACGCCGCTGAGCCGTCACTCCAGCGTCCGTTGGAACGCTCCTGGCGCCACGGAACGCAGAACCCACGGGTCGCCGCAGAGCCGCCTGGCCGCTCCACGTGACGGCGCGCCAGTCCGTTCGGCACACTAGGGCCCAAGGTTCATGACGGAACGGACACGGCCGTGGCCCGATGGCCAGAGCCAGTCGCTCGACACGAACTCCGGGAGCCCTTCGATGCCGACCGATCCCTCGCACATCCCCCCATCGTTCGCACGATGACGCGCCGTGATCGCCTGAGTCGCGCCGTCCTCGCCCTCGCTATCGGGGTGACGCTGGTCGGCGCTGGCATCATCCCGTCGAGCGTGCGCGCCCAGATACCGCCCGATCGATCCGAAGTCGTCCTCATCCTGGACTTCTCGGCCTCCATCCTGCGAGACAAGGCCAACCGCAACCGTTTCGGCGCTGCACCCGAGCGGATCGCGGCGCGGGTCGACGAGACCTCGGCGGACCTCGCGGCCGGCGACGCGACCGTGACGATCGTCCGGTTCGCCACGAGGGCAGCGGCGTACCCCGATTGCGCCGACCTGCGGCTGCTCGGTGACCTGCAGGCTGTCGCACGCTTTGCGGATTGCCTTCGGTCCGTCGCCACCGCCTATCGAAAGGGCGTAGATCCGGCCGTCACGCGAAGCATCGGCACGGACACGAACTATGTGGCTGCCATGGAGCAGGCCGCTGCGCACGTGCCGCCAGACGCCAAGCGGCCGACGCTCATCCTCTTCACGGACGGGAAGCACGACGTGCGTGGGGTGCCGGCCAGCCAGGTGCCGGTCGCACTCGAGCGCCTGTTCGGGGACCAGACGCCGTTCGCCCTGCTCCCGGTCGGGATGGGCCTGGACCCGCAGAAGCGCGATGCCCTCGCGGCCGGACTCGCCCGCCTGCAAGTCATCCGGGACATGCCGCCGTGCGTCAGCGGCACACCGTTCGACTGGCCGCAGGTCATCTTCGAAACGGCTGATGAGGCCGGAAGCGCGGTCGCGACCGCGCTGCAGGAAGCGACCTGCACGTTCACGGTCGCGCCGGAGCCCACGCCGACTCCGACTCCCACGCCCACCCCGGTCCCCACGCCCGGCCCGGTGCGTGCCATCCAGTTGACCCCCGGCGACGGCCGGATCGAGCTGACCTGGGCACCACCGGTCAAGGCACCGGTGCCGATCGTCGATTATGGCGTCCGCTGCCGCGCCGGGGACGGGGACTGGATCGAGTCGAAGGAGGGCGTCTCAGCCGAGACGAAGACCACCATCGAAGGGCTGAGCAACGGGACCGAATACCGTTGCGAGGTCGCGGCGCTCACGGCGGGATCGGCCGGGACCTCGACCCCCTCGACCGGTACGGCCACGCCCATCGGGCGCCCGGCAGCCCCACCGAAGCCGACCGTCGAAGCGCTCGACCGTGGCCTGCGGATCAGCGTCGCGCCCCAGGCCACTGCCGGCCTGTCCTCCTACACTTATGAGTGCTCGAGTGACCAGGGGAGCACCTGGCCCCACCGGGTGGACGGATCCGCCGACCGTGCCACGGCGCAGATCGCGAATCTCACGAACGGCGCGGGCTACCTCTGCCGCGTGTTCGCCGCGAACACCACCGGCCTGAGCGACGCGTCGCCGGTCTCGGAGATCGTCAGGCCGTGCGGTTCGGCGCTGGAATGCAACGCGCTCCTGGCGCCCATCCTGGTGGCCCTGGGGGCGGTGTTGCTGGGTGGTCTCGCCCTGGTGCTCCTGGCGTTGAACCGCGGCCGGACGCGGGGGTATGTCGTCGCGGTGGTCGACGTCGTGCACACGGCCAACCTCGGTTTCGGATCGCGTCTCGGGGTCGGCTTCGTCCGGGATCAGGCCACCAAGCGATTGACCGGGATCGTCGCCGATCCCGCATCGAGCGCGGACGTCCGGGTCCGGCGGCTGCGCGGCGACCGGTTCGAGGTCGTCGATCGGGTCGGTCGCCACGTCGTCTCGTCCGGCGAGGCCGTCGTCACGGTCGATTCGGTCGGAGGGCGTCACGAACTCGTGCTGTGGGGATTTGTGACGAATGCGGCGTCTCCGGTGACCAGCCGGCGCTGACCTGGACAACCACGAAGGCGGTCCCGGTGCCCACGCCAGCGTTTATCATCGCGTTGCCCTGAGGCACCGCATCGGCAGCGCCGGAGGTTCCGGGTTGCGGAGCGGAGGTATCCTCGCGCCTAGCCAGCTCCGAACGTATGCACCCAAGCGTCATCTTCCCGACCGAGAGAGGTATCCGTCATGTCGCTGACCCAGCGGGTCGAGCGAGCGCAGCGTCGCGCTGAGGCGCCCGAAGAGGCGCCGGCCGAGCCCATCGCGCCCCCGCCCCCCGGTTTTGGCTCCGCTGAACCCGACTCGGGTCGCCGCCCGGGAGGAGCTGCTGCGCGACATCAGCCTCCGCCTCCAGAAGGAGGTCATGGGCCAGTTCGACTCGTTGCTCGACGTGTCCGACCCAGCCGACCTCCTGGGCAAGGTGGAGGTGATCGTCGACCGGGTCATCCGGGTGGACGGATTCGCGGTAACCCATGACGAACGTTCGAGCCTGGTGCCCTCGGGCCACTCGATCCGCTCCTGCTCGACGAATCCATCACCGAGATCATGGTCAACGGCCCGACCCATCTTTATATCGAGCGGGGCGGCAAGATCGAGCGGGTCGACAGCCATTTTCTGAGCAACGAGCATGTGCTCCGGATCATCGACCGGATCATCACGCCCCTCGGACGGCGCATCGATGCATCGAGCCCGAGGGTGGACGCCCGCCTGCCCGACGGCTCGCGCGTCAACGCCGTGATCGAGCCGCTGTCGCTCGTCGGGCCTGTGATCACGGTCCGAAAGTTCCCTGCGAAGGCAGTCACAGTCGAGGACCTCATCGGATTCGGCACGGCCACGGCCGAGATGTTCGAGTTCCTGCGCGCGTGTGTCGAGGCGCGCCTCAACGTCTTCGTGTCGGGCGGCACGGGTTCCGGCAAGACGACGGCCCTCAACGTCCTGTCCGGGTTCATCCCGGAGGACGAGCGGATCGTCACAATCGAGGACGCGGCCGAGCTGCGGCTCCGTCAGAAGCACGTCGTAACCCTCGAGTCGCGTCCCCCGAACATCGAGGGCGAGGGCGAGATCACGATCCGCGACCTGCTGCGCAACGCGCTGCACATGCGCCCCGACCGGATCATCGTCGGCGAGTGTCGCTCAG
>Ga0183260_10004010_pt1 | contig 11792 bp, 12 predicted proteins | sample AntDrymUQ4972206_2_FD_129768 | JGI IMG/M metagenome (GOLD analysis project Ga0183260, IMG submission 129768) | Polar desert sand microbial communities from Dry Valleys, Antarctica - metaG UQ497 (22.06) (version 2) (version 2) | ecosystem: Environmental > Terrestrial > Soil > Desert | place...
ACGGATCGGCCAGCGCGCGTAGTTGCTGCGGCTCCTCGACGACGAGAACGTCCTCGAGTTCGTAGTTCGGAATACGGTCGATGATTCCGGAACATACGGGAAATACCGCCCGTTAGCAACGGATTACGCTCATGCGGTGGAAGTGATCGTTGTCGAGGTGACCCGAGGCGACGTCGTCGAGGCGCGCCACCGAGTGCACGCGGTTGCCGTGTCCGGCGGCGCGGTCGTGGATTGCGCAGGAGATCCCGAGCTCGTCACCCACTTCCGAAGCTCTGCAAAACCGATCCAGGCGCTTCCTCTCCTACGGGCGCGACCCGACCTCGACGACCGGGAGATCGCGATCGCCTGCGCGTCTCACCTCGCCCGCCCGGACCAGCTCGACGCAGTGCGCAGCCTCCTCGCGAAAGCGCCCGCCACCGAAGACGACCTCGAATGCGGGACACGTGTGCTCGCTGCTGGACCGACTCGCATCGAGCACAACTGCTCGGGAAAGCACGCGGGACTGCTCGCTCTCTGCCGAGCGCGTGGCTGGCCGAGCGAGGGCTACCGGCTTCTCGGTCATTCGTGCCAGCAGGCGCTGCTTGCCGAGATCGCCGCCGCCGCCGAGGTTGATCCGCGAGGGATCCAACTTGGTGTCGACGGCTGCGGGATCCCCACCTTCGCGCTCCCGCTCGAGCGCATGGCGCACGCCTTCTCCCGGCTTGCGGGACTTGAGGGTGGCGCGCGCGCCATGGCTGCGATGCGCGCGTACCCCGAGCTCATCCGCGGCCCGCTCGCAGCGGACACCATGCTCATGCAGACCCAGCCGGGGTGGGTTGCAAAGGGTGGCGCCGAGGGGCTGCTCTGCGCGGTCTCTCCGGACCGGCTCGGCATCGCGCTCAAGGTCGAGGACGGGTCTACACGCGCGCTGCGCAGCGCCCTCGCGACGTTTCTCGACCGCCTCGGGATCGACACAGAGGAGCTGGGAGCCGTGGCCATCGAGAACTCGCGCGGAGAGGTCGTCGGCGAGCTCCGGTCTGTCTGAGACGGACGTATCGGAATCGGACCTTTGCGAAAACGCGAAGTCGGACTAGGATGCGGCGCCTGGTGGCAGAGCCGGTGCGGCGAGCAGGCCGGCTCGAGAGGAATGGCAGTTCGGTCAATCCGTTCGAGGCGAGAGGAGTTCCCAACCCATGCTGTCCGTCGACATCGTTCTTCCGGAGGTCGAGGAGCTTCAGCGCCTCATCGAGCAGGGCCTCGAACGGGGATTCCTCACGTACGACGAGATCGTGGCCGGACTCGAGGAAGTCGAGCTCACTAAGGATCAGGTCGAGGACTTCTACACGTACCTGATCGATCACTCGGTCGAGCTGATCGAGGGCGTCGAGCACAAGACGCTCCCCCAGGACGAGCCTCCCCCCGAAGACGACAAGACGGTGCCGAAGCTCGACCTCTCGGTCGAGCCCTCGCTAGATTCTCTCAGGCTCTACCTGCGCGAGATCGGCAAGGTGCCGCTCCTTACTGCCGACCAAGAGGTATCGCTCGCGAAGCGCATCGAGCGCGGCGACATGAGCGCCAAGCAGCACATGACGGAGGCGAACTTGAGGCTAGTCGTCTCCATCGCCAAGGGGTACCTGGGTCGCGGGCTCTCGTTTCTCGACCTCATCCAGGAAGGCTCGCTCGGCCTCATCCGCGCCGTCGAGAAGTTCGATTACCGCAAGGGCTTCAAGTTCTCGACGTATGCGACCTGGTGGATCCGCCAGGCCGTGACGAGAGCGATCGCGGACAAGGCGCGCACGATCCGGATCCCCGTGCACATGGTCGAGAAGTTGAACAAGGTCGTCCACATCGAGCGCCAGCTCGTCCAGCGTCTCGGCCGTGAGCCCGAGCCCGAGGAGATCGCCGAGGAGCTCGAGATCCACCCCGACGAGGTGCGTGAGATTCTTCGCATGTCCCAGCTTCCGATCTCGCTCGAGAAGCCGGTCGGCGAGGACGATGACGCCTCGCTCGGCGATTTCGTGCCCGATGAGGCGGCCGAATCGCCCTTCGATACCGCGTCACTGTCGCTACGACGCGAGGACGTCGAGGTCGCTCTGTCGGCGTTGCCCGACCGCGAGCGCCGCGTCATCGAGCTTCGCTACGGCCTCGACGGCTCCCAGCCGTGCACGCTCGAGGAGGTGGGGCGCACGTTCGGCGTCACGCGCGAGCGCATCCGCCAGATCGAGAACAACACGCTGAAGAAGCTCGAGGGTCTTCCGGAGGCCCAGGGCCTCAAGGACTGCGTCTAGGCAAGTCGCGCCGGCGGAGCTGGGTTGCGGCTCGACTACGACCTGGCGTGACCGCCGACAGAACGGTTGACGAGCATCGTGCTGACCATCGTCTGGTTCGGCACGTAGACGTACGTTCCGTCGTCCGCCGCGAGCGCGGTGTAGCTCAGCGAGATCTGTTCGACCACGCCTGTGAACTCGCCGATCGAGATCCGATCTCCGAGGCGGACAGGCTGGGTGAACGCGAGAAGCACCCCCGACCCTAGGTTGCCGAGCGGTGTCGAGAGCGCGACTCCCGCCACGATTGCGAGTACGGCGCTCGACGCCAGGAACGCGCTCGCCGCTTCCTGCGTCGTCGGGAAGACCGAGAGCACGCTCCAGAGGCCGACGAGCACGACGACGGCGACCACGACACGGAGAAGAAAGCTGAAGGTCGTCCGCCGCCGCGCCGCATCCATGGGATCCCTCGCGGCGAGCCTGCGCTCGTAGCGCGCGAAGACCAAACGGAGCCCGAGGCGGACAACGATCACGACGAGCAGCCACACACCCGCGAGGACGAGCGCCTGTACCGTCCGGCTGGACGAGTCCATGCCGAAGGGTTCGCCGCGGAGCGCGTGGAGCCTGCCGCTAGCCGTGTTCCAGGAACGCGGCGTGCAGGGCCCGGACCGCCCGCTCGACGTCCCCGCGGGCCACAAGGCAGGAGATCTTGATCGGGGAGGTCGAGATCAACCGAAGGCTGATGTCCTCATCTGCCAGCGTTCGAAACATCCGGGCGGCGACGCCGGGGTTCGAGCGCATTCCCGCTCCGACGAGAGACACTTTGCCGAGGTCGGCGATCTCGTCGACCTCGATCTCACCCAACGTCTCCTGAGCGCGTTCGAGCGCCCGCCGCGTCGCCGCGACGTCGTCTTGCGGCACGCTGAACGAGATCTCCGCTGGGCCGTGCGCGACGTTCTGGAGAATCGTGTCCACGCTCACGTGTCCGGCGGCGACGGCCTCCAGGATCGCCGCGGCAGAGCCGGGCTGGTCGGGAACGCCGCGGAGCGCGAACAAGACCTCGTCTTCGGAGTGGGTGACCGCCGAGACGATGGCCGCCTCCATCCCCGCGGCATCCTGAATCCAGGTGCCAGGCTCGTCAGAGAACGTGGAGCGAGCGTGGATGGGAACTCCCTGCCCGCGGGCGAGCTCTACGGCTCGGAGCATCAGCACCCTCGCGCCGGATGCGGCCATCTCGAGCATCTCCTCGTACGAGACGGCCGGAAGCTTGCGCGCTTGCGGAACGATGCGGGGATCCGCCGTGAAGATGCCCGTGACGTCGGAGTAGATCTCGCACGAGGCGCCGAGCGCCGCGGCGAGGGCGACCGCGGTCGCGTCGGTGCCACCGCGCCCGAGCGTCGTCACGTCCATCGTGTCCCGCGAGAAGCCTTGAAAGCCCGCGACGAGAACGATGCGCCCGCGATCGAGTGCCTCGAGCACGCGAACCGGGGTGATCTCCCGGATCTTCGCCTTCGTATGCACCGGGTCCGTGAGGATGCCGGCCTGCGAGCCGGTGAACGACACGGCCTCGTGACCGAGGTCGTGGACTGCCATTGCGACGAGCGCGCACGAGATGCGCTCGCCGGTCGAGAGGAGCATGTCGAGCTCGCGCGGATTCGGGTCCGGCGACGTGCTGCGCGCAAGCTCGAGCAGCGTGTCGGTCGTCTCGCCCATCGCCGAGACCGTTCCCACCACCCGGATGCCGCGCTCGCGCGCCTCGACGAGCCGCCGAGCGACGTGCCGGATCTTCTCCGGGTCGGCCACCGAGGAGCCGCCGAACTTCATGACGACGGTCTCCGCGATGGGCTCCGGCGCCGTGTGCATCCAGGGATTGTGGCTAGGTCGCGACGCAGATGCGCGTAGCTACCCTCGACGCGAGCGTCGAGGTTGGAACTGAGCGCTATTCGAGCCGCAGGCAGTGGCGCTCGGCGAGGACCGGAATCGTGGCGAAGTCGATGTCGAGGTCGTAGCGCGCGACCACCTCGCCGATGGCAGCCTCATCTCGATCGGCCGCGGCCAGTAGCGGCGCCAGCTCGCGGAAGTCGACGGAGGCAGCCGGCTGTTCCGTCAACGGCTAGGCCTGTGCTGCCTCCGGTATGACCCCGAGCTGATGCATCACGCCGAGCATGTCCACGACGGCCCAGTGCTCGGCGATCTTGCCGCTGACGATTCGGCGGATCGAGATCCCTTCGGTTTCGAACTGCTTGCCTGTCGGCGGGATGCCGAAGAGCTCGCCCGTGTGCGTCCCGTACCCCGTCACGCGCGTGACCACCATGTCTCCTTCGGCGATGACGTCGTGGATGACGTGGTACCCGTCAGGCGTCGCAGAGAGGAAGTGAAGGAACATCTGCTTCAGCCCTTCCCGATCCGGCGTCAGGCCGGGCGGAGGATCGTGATTGACGAAGTCCGGCGCGATGAACTCGTCGATGATCGCGACGTCTCTTCGTTCGTCCATCTCCTCGAAGTAGCGCCTCACGAGCGTCTTGTTGTCCTCAGTTGACATGTCTTCTCCTTCCAGAGTGCGTCGAGGATCGATCCGCTTGCGAACCTACATGCCAGGGCCTCCAAGAGGTCTGACGCATCTGACGTGCTGTCTGGCCCGCGAGCAGGTGCGCGATGTCCAGCTCGCGACAGGTCGGCTGGAACCGCGATTCGCTGGCGAGGCTCTGGAGGATCGTGTACAGGCGATCGTCTCGAAAGCGATGCCACGCTGCCCTGGAGTCCCAGATGCCGATCATGCGGAACCCTTCCTCCGTCGGCCCGGCCGCGTGGATTACGAGTCCCTCGGGGGCAGCCGCTCCCAGAGCCTCGGCGATCCCGAGATACATGTCCCACGTGGCCGGGATATCCTCGACGAAGGCGTAGCTCACAGCAGCTATGCCTCGAGCGCGAGGTTGAGCGTGCCGCCCTTGCCGTCGCAGGTCGCGTTGAGGTGCAGCACCGCTCGCGCCTTCTGCTTCGAGATGAATCGGCCCACGAACGACCAGACGGTGAGGGAGCCGGTGTTGCTGTACGCCTTGAACGTCCCGTCGGCCTTGATCGGGAACTGAAGCGTGCTCGGCGCTCGGCTCGTGCCACACCACCACGTCACTCGTGCGCTCTTGCCCGTTGCAGCGATCTTGATTCGAACTTCCTTCGTGAGCGCGGCAATCGCGCTCGCGTGGAGCGTCCCCTTGTAGACGCCGCTCTTCGCGGGCGTTGCGGCGAGTGCTGTCGAGGCCACGATCCCGGACAGGACGACTGCGGTCATTGCAACTAGCGAACGGAACATCTCTGCCTCCTCGGTCGACGTTCGGCTCACCGTTGCGCGGAGCGGTCGAGGATCGGTAGAGGCCGAGTCGAGCCGGGAATAGCATCTAGGGATGCGCTCGACCGAATTTCGGGTGCTCGGCCCTCTGGAGGTGGAGCAGGACGACACCCCGATCACAATCGGAGCTCCCAAGGAGCGCGCCCTCCTTCTCTACCTCCTGCTGAACGCCAACGCCGTGGTAACGACGGATCGCATCGTCGAAGCTCTCTGGGGCGACGCACCTCCACCCTCCGCGCCGAAGCTCGTTCAGCTCTACGTCTCGCATCTCAGGAACAAGCTGGGTCGAGACGCGATCGCGACCGTTCCCTCCGGCTATCAGGCGCAGATCACTCCGGCGTCGCTCGACTCCGTGCGTTTCGAGCAACTCCTCCGGGAAGGACGAGAGGCGCAGACGTCCGGTAATCCACGGCTTGCGGTCGCGATTCTGAGCCGCGCGCTCGCTCTCTGGCGGGGCCCAGCCTTGGTCGACGTCTCGTACGTGGATTTTGCTGTTTCCGAGGCCGCCCGCCTCGAGGAGCTTCGGCTCGACTGTGTCGAGGAGCGACTCGCGGCCCGGCTCGCTCTTGGTGAGGACGCGGCCGTTCTCACCGAATCGGCGAGGCTCAGCGCCGAGCATCCGCACCGCGAACGGTTGCGCGGGCTCCACATGGTCGCGCTCTACCGCGCCGGTCGCCAGGTGGAAGCTCTCGAGGTCTTCCGCGAGACGCGACAGAGCCTACTGAGAGAGCTCGGCCTCGAGCCGGGCGAGGATCTTCGTGCCGTCGAGCTCGCGATCCTTCGTCAGGACCCGCTGCTCGCCGCGAGTGTCCCCCCGGTCGAGAGCATCGCACGCGAGCTGCACGGGCGCGTCACGACGCTGATCGGCCGGGAGCGCGAGCTTCGCGAGCTTCGCGAGCTCGCGCTGCGGGCAGGCATCCGACTCGTGACTCTCGTCGGCGCGGGCGGAAGCGGGAAGACGCGGCTGGCGGTGGCTTTCGGTACCGAGAGTCACCGGTTCTTCGCGAACGGTGTCGCGATGACGGACTTGTCGGCGCTGAGGGATCCCGCACTCGTGCTGCCGGCCATCGCTCGAACTCTCCACGTCGGCGAGCAGCCAGGGGAGTCCGTGGCGCAGACCCTTGCAGCGTGGGCGGCCGAACGGGAGCTCTTGCTGATCGTGGACAACTTCGAACAGGTGACCGAAGCCGGACCGGCGCTGCTTCACCTGATCGAGGCCGCTCCTCGTCTAACCGTCGTCGTGACCAGCCGGCGGGTTCTGCACCTTTCGGGCGAACATGTCTTTCCTGTCGGACCACTCGAAGAGACCGATGCCGCCAGCCTCTTCGTTTCGCGGGCGCGGGCTTTGGACCCGAGATCAGCGGTACATGCCGACGATCCGAACGTGCACGAGATCTGCCGCCGACTGGACGGTTTGCCGCTGGCGATCGAGCTCGCAGCCTCGCGAACTCAGACACTGACTCCGCGCGAGCTGCTCGACCGACTCAGCGAGCGGCTGACTCTGTTGACCGGGGGCCCTCACGATCTGCCCGCCCGCCAACAGACACTTCGCGACACACTCGACTGGAGCGCCACCCTCCTGAGCCCCGCAGAGCGGACGCTCTTGGCGCGCCTCTCCGTATTCCCCGGTGCCGTGTCTCTCGATGCAGCGATCGATGTGACCGCCGGTGACTTGGACACGCTGGGCGGACTCGTCAACCACAGCATGCTGCAGCGGGAGTCCGCCGGAGATCGTCCGCGATTCCGGATGCTCGAGACGGTGCGTGAATATGCTCTCGAGCTCCTGGGAGCAGACGGTGTGCGAGCCGCGGGCGCCCATGCCGACTACTTTCTCGAGTTGGCCGAAGCGGCTGATCTCCGCGGCTCCGAGCAACGGCGTTGGCTGGATGTTCTGGATGAAGAACAGGACAACCTGCGGGCCGCGCTCGACCACGCTCACATGGCGGGCACCGCCGAGCTGGAGTTACGGCTTGTCGTCGCGCTCTGGCGTTTCTGGTGGCTTCGAGGTCACCTTGCCGAGGGACGCGCGCGACTCGAGAGGGCAAACTTGCGCGCTCCTGAGGTGGTTCCTCGTCTTCGCGCCGACGCCTATCGCGGAGGCGCGGGTATCGCCTGGACCCAGGGCGATCTCGCGCGCGCTCGCGAGTTGGCAGCGCTCGGACTCGAGATTGCCGATGCGAACGACGAGGGAGACATAAGCCTCGCGTGTCGCACGGTGCTCGGCCTGATCGCGAGGGACGAAGGAGACTACGTACGAGCGCGCGAGCACCTCGAGCAGAGCGGTGCCATCGCCCGGGCTCTCGGACGGGAGGGAGACGAGCTCGTAGCGAAAATGAACCTCGGCTCGGTCGCGTTCGACGCAGGTGATCATCTGGCGGCCGTCCCACTTTGGACCGAGGTACTCGACTACCACCGCGCCCGCGGGACCCGTGAGGGGGAGGGCATTGCCCTCCTCAATCTCGGCCTCGCCGCGTACCGTCTCGGCGAAGTGCCCGACGCCCGCTCGCACTTTTCCGGCGCCGCAGCAGTGTTCGAGGAGATCGGCTTTCGTGAGCATCTTGCGCACGCGTTGCAGGGAATGGCCGCCACCGAGGCAGCCGACGACCACTGCCGCGAGGCCGCGAGGCTTCTCGGGCGAGCCGCCGCGCTACTGGACGAAACGGGATCGGGTTCCGGCACGTTCGACGCCAGCTTGGCCTGGGAAGTCGAGGCCACAGCACGCGAACGACTGGGCGACCGCGAGTTTGTCTCGGCGTTTTCCGCCGGTTAGCGTCCTCGGGTGGCTCACGCGGTTCCTGGCGGACGTTGCGCCGCACCCAGTCTTCGCGCGGCGCTGCCTCGGCTTTCACCCGACGTAGACCGCCAGCTTTGGTCGATCCTGACGGCGCTATCGTTGCCGCATGCCGCGCAAGGTGATGCTGATCGGGCTCGACTGCGCCGAGCCCTCGCTCGTTCTCGAGCGCTGGCGCGACGAGCTGCCGACGCTTTCCGGGCTCATGGAACGCGGCACCTACGGACGCCTGACGTCCGTGATCCCGCCGATCACCGTGCCCGCCTGGTCCTGCATGATGTCCAGCCGGACGCCCGGCGACCTCGGCGTCTACGGCTTCCGCAACCGCTCCGACCACACGTACGACGGCGGCTTCATCGCAATGAGCGACGCGATCCGGGAGCCACGGCTCTGGGACCTCGTGACGCGCGCCGGCGGCTCGTCGGTCGTCCTCAGCGTGCCCGGTACCTACCCCCCGCGGCCACTCAACGGCGCGATGGTCAGCTGCTTTCTCACGCCCTCGATCGAGAGCAAGTACACGTATCCGGCCGCGCTTCGCGACGAGATCGAGCAGGTCGTAGGCGAGTACATCTTCGACACGAAGGACTTTCGGACCGACGACAAGGACTATCTGCTGCGCCAGGTCTACGAGATGACCGATCGCCGCTTCCAGTTAGCCGAGCACTTCGCGGAGACGAAGCCGTGGACGTTCTTCGCCATGGTCGAGATGGGCCCCGACCGCATGCATCACGGGTTCTGGAAGTACATGGATCCCGAGCACCGAAAGCACGAGCCGGGAAACCAGTACGAGCACGCGATCCTCGACTACCACCGTCACGTCGACGGGCTGATCGCCGGGCTCATCGAGCATGCGGACGATGACACCGTCGTCTTCGTGGTCTCGGATCACGGCGCGAAGAGACTCGACGGCGGGATCCGGATCAACGAGTGGCTTCGCCGCGAGGGCCTGCTCGCCACGCTCGCCGAGCCGGATGGCGTGTCGTCGCTCCGAGACGTGGGCGTCGATTGGCCGAAGACGACGGCCTGGGGCGAGGGCGGCTACTACGCGCGCGTCTTCCTGAACGTTCAGGGTCGTGAGCCCGATGGCGTGATCCCGGCTGAGCAGTACGAGACCGTGCGCGACGAGCTCGCGCGGCGTATCGCGGCGATTCCGGACGACGCGGGAAACCCGATCCCCACGGCGGTCTACAAGCCGGAAGAGCTGTACGACGAGCCGAAGGGCGTCGCCCCCGATCTCATCGTCGTCTTCGGCGATCTCCTCTGGCGCTCGGTCGGAACGATCGGTGGCGACGAGGGCATACAAACGCTCGAAAACGACACCGGCCCCGACGACGCGAACCACGCGCAGGACGGGCTCTACATCGTGGCCGGGCCGGGGGTCGAGGCGCAAGGCCGAGCGAACGCACACCTGCTCGACATCGCCCCCACGGTGCTCGAGATCCTGGCCATCGAGCAGCCCAGCGGGATGCGGGGGCAAAGCATGCTCCCGCTGTCTGCCGCTCGCTAGCCCGCGGCTTGTTCCTCGTCATCCGGGCGGCCGCTCCAGCTCGTGGAGCCGCCGGGTTGAAACACCCATAGCCCGTGACGGCGAGGTAACAGAGTCCGCGGAGCGGACAACTTCTGTAGTGCATATTACGCTACACTTTCTGCCATGGCTTCTGCCGATCCGATCTCCCTCCGACTGGGCCGGGACGGTCTCGACTCTCTCGACGAGATCGCCCGGAGGCGAGGGATCACTCGTGCAGAGGCCGCGCGTCAGGCCATCGCGGAGGTGGCCGAGCGAGATCGTCGGCGAGCCGGGCTGGCTGCTGAAGCCAGGCGGCTTTCGAACGATCCCGCATACGTGCAGGAGGCCCAGGAGGTCGCAGCGCTCATGGAGCAGCTCCGTGGTCAGGGGTGACGTACACCCGATTTCGCCGCCCCGTCTTCGCGGACGCACGCAGCGCGGCCGCCGATTTGGCGTGATCGTCCAGGCTGACGATCTCCTCGCGTTGTCGACGGTGATCGTCTGCCCGACGTCGCAGTCGACGCCGTCCGCGAGTTTTCATCCAGTTGTGACCGTGGATGGGGAACCCACGAAGGTGATGTGCGAGATGGTGGGAGCGGTCGATGCCGGGGCTCTGGGCGATCGCGTGGGCCACCTCGGTCACGACGAGATGCGAAGCGTCGACGACGCTCTTGCGCTCGTGCTGGATCTCAGGTGAGATCGGCTCCGTTGCGCTGATAGTTCTGAACCGATCGAACTGAGCACACGCCCAGGACCACGAGCGCCATGAGCTGCCAGAGCTTTATCCCGACGGACTGAAGCAGAGGTATGGCTGCGACCGCCGCGAGTTGCGCCACGGCGTTGCCGACGAGCGAGATCGAGTCCGCGACGTAGAGTGCCTAGAGGGGTCGCCGTCTCATCGCCGAGCAGCCGAGCTTTGCGGATCGCAGCGTTATGCTCCGCCTCGTCGTTCCTGCGATCGAAGGAGGCACCGATGGAGGAGTTCAAGGAGCGGCAGCGTGCGATGTGGGCCGCTGGCGACTTCGGTTCCCTCTCGAAGTACGTCGAGGACGTGGGCGAGTTCGTGGTCGCGCGCGCGGGCGTCGAGGCGGGCATGCGCGTGCTCGACGTCGCCTGCGGCACCGGCAACGCTGCTCTCCCGGCGGCCCGCGCCGGTGCGCAGGTGACGGGGCTCGATCTCGTGCCCGAGCTGCTCGAGGGAGGGCGTACGAAGGCCGCGGCCGCGGGCGTCGACATCGACTGGGTGGAAGGCGATGCCGAGGAGCTGCCGTTCGAGGACGGAAGCTTCGACCGCGTCTTCTCCACGTTCGGACACATGTTCGCTCCCCGCCATCGAAAGACGGCGGACGAGATGGCGCGCGTGTGCCGCGACGGCGCTGTGATCGCCATCTGCTGCTGGACTCCCGAAGGAACGGTTGGCGACGTCTTCCGGGCGAGCGGCTCCTACATGCCCCCGCCGCCGGACTTCGCCTCGCCGCCGATCATCTGGGGGACGGAGGCGCACGTTCGCGACATGTTCGGCTTCGCCGCTCCGGACATCGAGTTCGAGCGCCGCTCTACGACGATCGAATGGGAGTCGATCGAGGGCTTCGCGGACTTCTTCATGGATCGCTTCGGGCCGCTGGTGACGGCGAGACAGATGCTCGGTGAGCGCTTCGGGGAGCTGCGCAGCGAGATCCTCGCGATCTGGGCGAACAACAACGAGGCCGACGACGGCCGCCTGATCCTTCCCCAGGAGTACCTGGTGTCCGTCATCCGTCTCTGACCGAGACGCGAGGCGAGCGGCTGGCCGGCGCCGTGGGGCCGAAGGTCGCGTCACTACAATCGGCCGCGCTCATGAACGTCGTCGTCTACGTCTCGGACGCCCTGCGCGCCGATCATCTCGGCTGCTACGGCGCGCGCTTC
>Ga0183260_10004011_pt1 | contig 11790 bp, 13 predicted proteins | sample AntDrymUQ4972206_2_FD_129768 | JGI IMG/M metagenome (GOLD analysis project Ga0183260, IMG submission 129768) | Polar desert sand microbial communities from Dry Valleys, Antarctica - metaG UQ497 (22.06) (version 2) (version 2) | ecosystem: Environmental > Terrestrial > Soil > Desert | place...
ATTCCTTTCGGTGGTTGAGCAGGGGAGGCACCTGATGCAGAGAGACGGACACCAGAACGGCCCGCGCGAGCGGTACGAGGTTCGGGAGCACGACGTCCTGATCATCGGCGCCGGCGGCGCGGGCCTCAGGGCCGCGGTCTCGGCGACGCAGCGTGGCCTCTCGGTCGGGATAGTGACGAAGAGCCTGCTCGGCAAGGCCCACACCGTCATGGCCGAGGGCGGCATGGCGGCGGCGCTTGGGAACGTGGACTCGGATGACTCGTGGCGCCAGCACTTCAGGGACACGATGAAGAGCGGGAAGTTCATCAACAACTGGCGGATGGCCGAGATCCACGCCAAGGAGTCCCCGGATAGGGTCTACGAGCTGGAGCAGTGGGGCGCCCTCTTCAACCGGACGCCGGAAGGCAAGATCAGCCAGCGGCCGTTCGGCGGGCATACCTACCGCCGTCTGGCGCACGTCGGGGACCGGACCGGCCTGGAGTTGATCCGGACGATGCAGGAGAAGGCCCTCGCCACCGACGCCAAGGTCTACATGGAGACCACGGTTACGAAGCTGCTGAAGAACAACGGCCGCGTCGTCGGTGCCCTGGCCTACACCCGCGAGTCCGGCAAGTTCGTCCACTTCAAGGCGAAGGCGGTCGTGATGGCGACCGGCGGCTGGGGCCGCATCTTCAAGGTCACCTCGAACTCCTGGGAGGGAACCGGCGACGGTGTGGTCCTCTCCTACGACGCGGGTGCCGACCTCGTGGACATGGAGATGATGCAGTTCCACCCGACGGGGATGGTGTGGCCCCCGGGCGTGCGCGGCCTGCTCGTTACCGAGGGCGTGCGCGGCGAGGGCGGTTTGCTCCGCAACTCCGAGGGCAAGCGGTATATGGAGGACTACGACCCCCAGAAGATGGAGCTCTCGACGCGCGACGTGGTGGCGCGGGCCAACTACACGGAGGTCCAGGAGGGCCGCGGCTCCGAGCACGGCGGGGTCTACCTGGACATCACGCAGCTAGGCTACGAGGGCATCATGAAGAAGCTGCCGACGATGTACGAGCAGTTCAAGAACCTCGCCGACATAGACATCTCCCGCGAGCCGATGGAGGTCTTCCCGACTGTCCACTACACCATGGGCGGAATAAAGGTAGACCCGGAGACCTGCGCGAGCAGCGTGCCTGGCCTCTACGCCGCCGGCGAGGTCGGCGGAGGGTTGCACGGGGCCAACCGTCTCGGGGGCAACTCACTTTCCGACCTGCTCGTCTTCGGGCGCAGGGCGGGGGAGGGTGCGTCGGACTACGTGGAAGAGAGCGTGCACTCGACCGAGATCGAGGAGCAGGAGCTCTTGACGGAGATCGGGCGTGTGCTCGAACCGCTTGAGAAGAAGGAGGAGGGCGAGAGCCCTTACCTAATCCAGCAGGAGCTCCAGGCGGCCATGATGGAGCACGCCAACCTCATGCGTGATGGGGATTCCCTCAAGGAGGGGCTCGGCAAGATCCTGGCGCTCAAAGACCGGCTGCCGCAGGTAAGCGTGCCCGGTTCCAGGCTCTTCAACCCGGGCTGGCACACGGCGCAGGACGTGAAGTATCTCGTCCAGATCTCGGAGATCATCCTCAGGACCGCGCTGGAGCGCAAGGAGCGGCGGGGTGCCCAGTGGCGTCTCGACTACGACGGCCCCGACGAGGAACTCGGGGGGCTCAACTTTATAGTTTCCAAGGACGGGCAGGGCGAGGTAGGCATCGAGCGGCGGGAGATCCCGCCGATGCCGAAGCACCTGGCCGCGCTTATCGAGGAGGAGAAGGCCAAGGCATGACGACGGGCAACGGTAACGGTAGCAACCCAGGCAACGTAACCTCCAAGGCCCACGCCCCGATCGCAAACGAGGAGATGGGCGAGACCAACAAGATCGCGAAGCTCAAGATCTTCCGTGGCGACGCGGACGGCGGGCAGGAGGTAGATTACGAGATCCCGCTGGTCGAGGGCATGGTCGTTCTCGACGCGGTCCTCGGCATCCAGGCAGAGCAGGCGCCGGATCTCGCGGTTCGGTGGAACTGCAAGGCGGCCCACTGCGGCTCCTGCAGCGCGGAGATCAACGGCAAGCCAGCCCTCCTCTGCAAGTCGCGCGTCGAGGAGTACGGAACGGACGAGATACATGTTGGCCCCATGCGGGCCTTCCCGGTCATAAAGGACCTCGTCTCCGACGTCTCGTGGAACTACGAGGTCTCGAAGGGCATAACGCCGTTCACCACGAGCGAGCAGGCACCCTTCACGATGTACGAGGAGGACGTCGAGCGGCTCTACGAGCCCAAGAAGTGCATCGAGTGCTTTATGTGCCAGGACGTCTGCCACGTCTTGCGCACCCACCACAAGCACGCCGAGTTCGCCGGACCCCGCTTCTTCGTCCGCAACCAGTGGCTCGAGATGCACCCGATGGACGAGGCCGACAGGCTCCACGACCTCAAAGAGGACAACGGCCTCGGCTACTGCAACATCACCAAGTGCTGCACCGAGGTGTGTCCGGTAGGCATCAAGATCACGGACAACTCCATCATCCCGCTCAAGGAGCGCGTGGCGGACGAGTACTACGACCCGGCCAAGTGGCTGATGCGCAAGATCAGGGGCCGCTAGGCTTCAGGCATAAGAAAATCGTGTCGAGGGCCGTCCCGAAGTCGGGACGGCCCCTCTGCCCTTGCAGAGGGTTATGGAAGGCAAAAAGCACCGTATAGCAAGACCTGAAACTCGTAACCTGAAACCGAAGAACTGAGCGGACGACGGGCTTCGAACCCGCGACCTCCAGCTTGGGAAGCTGGCGCTCTACCAACTGAGCTACGTCCGCACGAGGTTGGATTTTAGCATGCTGGACCCGGCTCTAGTAACCTAAGAACGCTTTGGAAAAAGAGTATCGATTCTCGGAGTATGACTTCTGTCCGCGTTGCGGCGGCCGGTTGGAGACCCGCGTCCTCAAGGAGGGCGACCCGGAGCGGCTGGTGTGCGGGAATTGCGGCTTCGTTTTCTACCAGGGACCGAAGCTGGTGGCCGGCGCGATCTTCGAGTTGGACGGGGAGATAGTCCTGGTACAGCGGGACATCGAGCCGGGGTACGGGAAGTGGACGTTTCCGGGCGGGTTCGTGGAGAGGGGTGAGAGGGCCGAGGCCGCAGCCGAGCGCGAGGTGCTTGAGGAGTGCGGGATGAAGATCCGGGCGAAAAGGATCGTCGGTCTCTACTCTTACGAGGGGCAGGTCCCGGCCATCGCCGTCTTCCGCGCGGATGTGGTCGGCGGCGAGCCAGTCCCTCTTGACGAGACGATGGACGTGAAGGGTTTTCCCCGCGACGGGCTACCGTGGAGCGAGATGGCGTTCCCGAGCACGGAGCAGGCGCTGAAGGACTACCTGGCAAACGGAAGCGGCGCCCCCTAGCCTCTGTCAAAGCCCGCGAGCAGCACGCCCAGATCCTCCCAGCCGTAGGCAACCTCGGACAGCCACGCGCCGCCGAGCTCGAAGCCGTCCTCCGCGACGAGCACGCCCCCGAGCGACTTGTAGAAGCGGCGCGCGGAGCGGTTCTCCGCGAACACCCAGAGGAGCATCGAGGACATGCCGCGCTCGACGAAATATTGGACTACCGCGCCCACGAGTTGCCTGCCCGCGCCGGTACCCTGATGGGATGGGAGGACGTAGACGGTCTTGAGTTCGCCCTCGTATTCCCTCAGGTCTCGTGAGAAGCGCTTCCCGGGACTGCCGGAGGCGAACCCGAAGACCCCGTCCTCATCCTCGGCGACAAAGACGCAACCGTCGCCCGCCGTGATTACGTCTTGCCAGAGGCGCCCGGACTCTTCGTAGGAGAGACCGTCGAGGTAGTCGTCCGGGACGATACCTTTGTAGGCCTTCCGCCACGTGTCCACGTGTACGACTGAGATCCCCGGCGTGTCGGAGGGCGTCGCCGGTCTTATCAGCGGGCTCTATCCGTCGTCCGCGGGCCGAGGAACGCTTCGACGGCAGCCACGATCTCCGCCTCTTCGGCGAGACGCCCGACCCCCGGAAGCTCCTCCGTCGAGGCCATGAGGCCTTCGGCCGGGCTTACGAAGCGGTGCCCCCAACTCTTCAGGGTCTCGACGTTGCGAACCGTGACCGGGTTGGCCCACATCTCCGGGTTCATGGCGGGGGCCCAGAGCACTTTCCTGGCGCCGGCGAGGATGGTCGCTGAGAGAAGATCGTCGCCGAGGCCGATGGCTGCCCGGGCCATCGCGTCTGCGGTCGCCGGGGCGACGAGGACGAGGTCGGCCCAGCGGGCGAGGGAGACGTGTTCGACGCGGCCGGAACGCTCCCACCAGGTTTTATTGGTGTGGACGGGTTCTCCGGCGGCGACCGCGAGCGTCTCTTCCGGGACGAATCGGAAGGCGGCTTCGGTTGCGACGACCTTCACCTCGTAGCCGTTCTCTCCCAGGCGTCGGATCACACCCGGCGCCTTGTAGGCAGCGATGCCGCCCGTCACCCCGACGAGTATTTTTGCGGCGCGCATGGGCGGCAGTATACCCGGCGCGAACCGCCAGAAGTCACCGGTTAGAAAGGGGCCGCGGGGTGGTACTATACGTGCCCCGGTCTGGAGGACCGGAAGCGCGTTACAGACGGAAGGACGGAGGGCAGTGGTCAGCAAAGTGCGGAGTCTGCGCTGGCTGGAGGATCTCAAGGAGTCTCAGAGGCTGACCGCCCGCGAGGAGCGCCGCAAGGATGAGGTCCTGGACGTGTTCCGCGAGCTCTACGACATCTCCGTAAAGAACCTCGAACCGCCCGTCTTCCCGCCCTGGCGTCCGTCCTGGTAGGGACCCTCCCCGCTTTTCCCGCTAAGATAGTTTCTCATGAAGCCCACACTCGAAGGTAAAGTGGCCCTGGTCACCGGCGCCTCCAGCGGCATCGGCGAGGCAGCCGCGCTGGAGTTGGCCCAACGTGGCGCCTCGGTCGCCGTGGCGGCCCGGTCGGTCGAGAAGCTGGAGGCTTTGGCCGGTAGGGCCTCCGCCTCGGGCGGCAGGGTCCTGGTGGTGGAGGCCGACGTGGCGGATCGCCCCTCGGTCGAGGCGATGGTCGGTAGGGTCCTGGAGGAGTTCGGACGGCTGGACGTGCTGGTGAACAACGCCGGACTCGGGCTCTCCGGGCGCGTCTCGGAGTTGCGGGCAGAGGACCTGCGCTACGTCTTCGAGGTCAACACCATCGGGCCCTTGAACTGCGTGCAGGCCGCGCTGCCGCACATGGGGAGGGGGGGCAGGATCGTCAACGTCTCCTCCGTCGTCGGCAAGCGGGCCATCCCGAAGGTCGGCGGGTATTGCTCCTCCAAGTTCGCCCTGAACGCCCTGTCGGACTCATTGCGGGTGGAAGTGGCGAACCGTGGCATCTCCGTGACGAGCGTTTACCCCGGCACGACGAGAACGTCTTTTAGGGACAACTCCCGCCGGACGAGGGACGAAAAACGTGGCTGGCGCCCGAAGGGCGTAACACCCGAGAAGGTGGCGAAAAAGATAGCGGACGCCTCGGAGAAAGGCCCCCGCGACGTGTACGTGACGCTCTCCGACAGGCTCTTCGTCGCCGGCGTCACGCTCTTCCCCGGCTTGACGGATCTCGCCCTGCGGTCCTGGGCGAAGGACTAGGCCTTTTGGGTTTCGAAGAGAGCGCGCTGACACGTTTGCGGCGCTACCGCGGTGAGGCCGACCGCTCGGTGGGGTTTACCCGTGAGATCGGGGGCGTCACCCGCCGCTTCTCGGAACGGCTCTTCGGCGGGCTGGAGTACGCGGCGGTGCTCGCCCGGGAGGCCGGGTTCGAGGTCGAGGCCTCGCGCGTCGGGGGGTTCTTCGCGCTCGGCGTCACCGTGGCCCCAGATATGGAAGCCAGGGTCGAGTTCGGGGTTCCCGGGGGCGTGGCGGCCGAGGTCGACGAAGACCTCATGCACGAGGAGTTGAGCAGCTACAGCCTGGACCCGTCGGGTTACTCCGGGCGCGTTCTCGGCTGGTCGCGGGCCGTCGGGGAAGGACCCTGTCAAACGTTCGCGGTCTACAGGGACGGTGTGTGGAAGACGAAGGGCGTCTTTGTGGCCAAGGCCCGGGGTGGGGTGGAAGACCCCGAAGACGTACTCAACGGGTTCTGCTTGAGGATACTCGGCAGGCTCGTAGACCACGCGGCAACAACCGGGGGCGTGGGACGCCGGTGGAAAGCCGTGGGCGAGTACGGCCTCGCCCAGTATGTGGGCGGCGAAGCCGCCCCGACGGAGCTGCGCCTGCCCCGGTAGGGTAGGGTATTCATACTGGAGCAGGCTACAGTTTGCGCAGTTTGACCCCGACCACGCGGTGATCCTCACCCTCCTTCAGGACGAGGTGGGCGCGTTCGCGGGTCGGGACGATGTTCTCCCTAAGGTTCACGCCGTTTATATCGTGCCAGATCCCACGCGCCACCGTCTGGGCCTCCTGCGTGGAGAGGTGCGCGTAGCGGTGGAAGTAGGAGGCCTCATCCTGAAAAACTGTGTCCCGCAGCTTCAGGAACCTCTTCGAGAACCACCGCTCGATATCGGCTTTGTCGGCGTCGACGTAGACCGAGAAGTCGAAAAAATCGGAGACGAACACGGGTAACCGGTCCCTCCGGCGGCCAGTCCCCGTCTGCAAGACGTTGAGGCCCTCTACGATCAGGATGTCCGGCTGCTTGACGGTCTGGAATTTCCCCGGCACGACGTCGTAGGTGAGGTGCGAGTAGACGGGGGCGTTGACCTCGGGCCGGCCTGCCTTGACGTCGGCCACGAAACGGATGAGGCGGCGCAGGTCGTAGCTCTGGGGGAATCCCTTGCGGCTCATCAGGTCCCTGTCCTCTAGTTCCTTGTTAGGTAAGAGAAAGCCGTCCGTGGTGATCAGCCCGACCTCCCGGTGGTCTGGCCAGCGGGAGAGCAGGGCCCGCAGGACGCGCGCCGTGGTGCTCTTGCCGACCGCCACGCTGCCGGCCACGCCTATGACGTAGGGAGACCTCGAGGTCTCCTTGCCGAGAAAAGCGTCCGTCGTCCCGCGCAGCGCCTGGGTGGCGGCGACGCGAAGGTTCAACAGCCGGGAGAGGGGCAGGTAGATGTCGGTCACCTCCTCCAGAGAGAGGCTCTCGTTGAGGCCCTGCAGCGAGGCCAGATCTTTTCCCTCCAGGGTCAGCGGCGTGCTGTCCCGTAGCTCCTTCCACTCGGCGCGCGAGAATCGGGTGTAGCGGGAGAGATCGTCTCCAACGTCCACGCTACTGTCCCGGTTCTCTGGCGGAGCGGACCTCGAAGGACGCGTCCGGGGCGGGGACCGGGAGCAGAAGTCCCTGGCCCACGAGCTCGTCGAACGCCTCCGCTATGGCCTCGTCGGGGTGATCCCTCAGCGTGCCGCGGAGGTCCTTGCGGTTGATCTCACCCTGCGCCAGAAAGGAACAAAGACCGGCGTAAAGCACGCGGGCGGTGGGGGAGATGGGTAGCGCCCACACCTCCGGCTCGTACCAGAAGCGGCCGATGCCGGCCGCGTTCTCCGGACGTTCGCCGCGGGCGTCCCTGAGCCGGACGACCTCGGGAAGGTCGCCGCCGGGTTTCACCGGTAATCACCGACCCGGAGGCGGCGTCCCGAACGTCCCTTCAGCGAACGACTTTGCCTCGGACGAGGATCTTCGGCGAGGCTGTTCACCGCCCACATCGTCCGTTCATAGGCCGCAGAGGGTAAGCGGGCTAGGGCTTTGCGCGCGTCCCGCTCGACGATAACCTCATAGCTCACCGCGCCGCCTGAGTTCCTCCCGCTCCTGCTCTATCTCACGCTTCGCCTGTTCCCACGGGATGGCGTCATCCTCGCCGCGCTCCCTGCGGGCCATGGCCTCGTCGTAGCGGCGGACGTCTTCCATCTCGTCTTCGATCTCGCGCAGGCGCTCGTACTCTTCTATGTCGAGGATCACACCTATGCGCTTGCCGGTCTCGTCTGTGAAGTAACGGGCATCCATCTCGGTCCTCTCTACAGGACGGTTCGGACGGTCTCGCCGACGGTTGGAGTGTGGATCTTGTGGTCCGGGGCGAGGCGAAAGGCGAGGTCGCTTATGCGGCGTCGGGAGCCGTGGATCAGGATGATCTGGCGCGGGGAGAGCTTCTTGGTTATGCCGAGCAGTTCCTCCTGGGTGCAGTGCGCGGCGAAGGAGACGCGCTCGACCCGCCACTGCTCCTCCTCTCCCTCCGCGCGGTGCGCCCCGTAGGCGGCGGCGGCGTTTGAGGGCAGGATCACGGCGTTCTTGGGGTCTCCCTGCAGCCTGCGGCGGTAGAAGGCGCTCGCCCCGCCCTGCATAGTTACGGGCGAGGCTATGATGGCGCACGGGTTGGTGAGGATGCGCTCGCGGGCCCGGTCGTCGTTCGAGACGGCCCTGATGTTGTCCGAGAAGAAGATCTCCCGCGGGTCGCTGTGCTGCAAGTACGGCTTCATGTACCCGAGCTGCTCGGCGTATAGCCTCTCCGAGGTCGTTACCACGGAGCCGTCCACGTAGATAAACACGTCCCGGTCCAGGCCGTACTCCCTGCCGTAGTGCTTGAGGCCGAGGATGATCTCCTGCGCCTGCCCGAGCGCGTACGTCGGGATGAGCACGCTCCCGCCCCGCTCCATGGTCGTATCGTTGATGGTCTCGACCATCGTCCTTATGGAGTCGGAGAAAGGCTGGGGCTTCTGGTCCGCGAGGGTCGCCTCCATGATGAGGAGGTCTATGTCCTTCACGTCAGGCAACCGCGCGGACGGGATGGAGAAGTGGTCCTCCATGCAGATGTCCCCGGTGTGGAAGACCGTTGTCGGACCCGACCTCAGCAACACGCTCGCCGCCCCGAGGATGTGACCGCTCTCCGTGAGCGTCACCGTGGCGTCCCCGATCTTTAACGGCTTGCCGAACGGTACGGGTACGAGCCTCTTCCTGACTTCGTGGATCGGCGCCCCGCCGGGCAGGCCCCCGCCCATCGCGGCGTGGTCGTTGAGCGCGCTCACGATAAGCTTGGCGGATGGGGGGGTGCAGTAGATCGGCAACCCCGGCCGGTCCCTGACCAGGAGCGGCAAGGCCCCGCAATGGTCCAGGTGGGCGTGGGTTATGACCGCCGCGTCGAGCCTGTCAATGGCGGCGAAGTTGGGTGCTGCCGGCCCCCTTCCGTCCGGCTTGATCCCGGCGTCCACCAGCACCCGCGTCGTCCCGAAGTCGAGCAGGTGGCTGCTACCGCCAACCTGTCCCGCCCCCCCAAGGGCCTGGAACGAGAGCGTCGGCCTCGGCCGGGAGTAGCCCCCGTTGCCGTTACCGTTCTCCCGGGGCTTTGCAAGATCCTCCGTCGGCGCGGCCGGGGAAGGCTCCGGATCTTCGGCCTCTTCTTCGGAGGGCTTGGGGGCCTGGGCGCGCGGGGCGCGCAGGTCGGCCTGGGCCTGAAGTACTTTGCCCATGAACTCCAGGAGGTGGGCCGTCTTGGCGGCGGAGTCTAGCGAGGTGGGCATGGCGCCGACCTCGTTCTTTACGGCGCGCACGAGCAGCTCGCCGAAGCCGTCGTCGGTGAAGCGGGCGCTTTGCAGGGCGTTCTTTATGCGGTCTCGCTCGGCAGAGACGCGACCTAGCTCCTCATGCATCTCCTCCACGCGTTCAGCGGCCCGGGCGTAGGCCGACCTCTCGCTCTGCAGGGCGCGCTCCAGCTGTTCGCCGCGCCGGTCGAGCTCCGCGATGCGCTCGTCGAGGTGTCCCCTGGCGTCCAGGGCGGAGGCGGCCTGCTCCTCGGCCTTCCGGACCAACTCCGACGCCCCGCTTCGCTCGCCGGTCAGGACGCCCACCTCTTCGGTCAGGGCGGCGGCCCGCTCGTTGGCCGCCCTGGAGGCGAAGGAGAGCCGCTCGTTCTCGCCCTTCAACCGCTCGAGCTCGGTCTCGAGCTCCTGCACGTGGGCGTCTTCGGAGGCCTTCTTCTGCGCGGCCCCCTGCTCCGTGCGCCAGGCTGCCGTCAACTCCGCGACGACGGCGGGGTCCTGCTCCTCATCAGCGCCAAGAACCGCCAGGAGCAGGCCCTCCCTGGTGTGGGCAGCCGCCAGCTCTTCGAGGTTCTCCGTGGAGAGGTTCTCCAGCGCGTCGAAGGTCTCGGGTGGGATCTGCTCCTGGACGGCGGTCCTGAACGCGCCCCAGGCGGTCGGGTCCTGGCTTATCCTGCGCGCCACGCCCCGCAAAAGCGCCGCCCCGCCCCCGGACTTGCGCGTGAGCGCGTCGGCTTGGATGCCCCGGGGGAGCAGGATCTCGTGGAGGCCGGGAACGTTCTTGCAGAGCTCCGCCAGCGCCCGGCGGGTGTCCAGCCTGCCGAGGCGGCCCATCAGCAACTCCTCGGGCAGGTCTTCGGGCGGACGCCTGTCTAGCCGGGACCCACCGGCCTCCTCGTCCGGGTTTCTTGCCTCAATTTCTTCGTCTTTGGGTATGGGATCTGACACGAGAACTCCCTCCGCGAATAGGAATGTCATAAGGAGTCTTCATACTGTCGTGATTCTATCATGGGGTCACCGGGCCCCGGCGCGCTTCTCTTTCGTCCCGCCCTCGTATAGACTCCCCGGCATGAACGATTCCCCCGAAACGACGGTGAAGGTCAGGGCCAACTCGCCCGGAAGATACCCTATCCTGATCGTGGAGCTGCCCTCGGGCGAACTCCGCGCGACCTACTTCGAGACCGACTACGACCTCGAACGGGGCAAGGCGGTCGGGGAGGACTGGCTCCGGGACAACGCCATCGGACGCCACGGCTTCGTTGCGGTGGACCCGCCGGCCGAAGTCACCGCCCCGTCCCTCGGCGACTACGCGCGCCGGGAGGTCATCGAGGAAACCTAAAGACGACCCGCGGGCAGAGGCGGTTCGCGAACGGTCCCTCTAGTCCTCTCCGCTTCTACCATTGCCGTTGTTGCCGACGCCCTTATTGCCGACGCCGTCGTTACCGCCGCGCTCCCCACGCTCCTCACCGTTACCCCTGCTCCCGTTGCCGCCGCCCGGGATGTTCTCATTGTCCCGCACGTTCTCCTGCACGTTCTCCTGCACGTTCTGCGGGACGTTCCCGTCGCCATTGCCGCGGTTCGGTTCGACGTTTTCGTTGACCGCGCTCTCGTCTTCCGGCTCCGGCTCCGGCTCTGGCTCGGGGGAGGCGACTATCGTGGGTTCGGGCGGGCCGGCGCTGTAGTAAAGGGTCACCGTGGAGCCGGGGTCCACGAGCATCCCGGCCAAGGGGTCAGTCTCCAGGGCCGTACCCGCTGCCTCGTCGCCCGGCACCTCGACGGGGGTCGAGTAGATGCCCACGTTCTCGAGCGACCCCTGGGCTTCCGAGAGGCTCGCGCCGTAGATCTCGGGGACCTCGACCTGCTGCACGCCCAGGCTCTCGGTCACGTTCACCCGGCTGCCCGGCTCCAGGCTCTGGCCCTCCGGCGGGTCCTGGAAGATGATGGAGTCCTCCGGCACCGTGTCGCTGTAGTCCTGGTCTATCGAGCCCAACTCCAGATCCGAGCCCGCCAGGATGCTCTCCGCCTGGGCCGTGGTGTTGCCCACGAGGGCGGGGACGGTTACGTCGTCCGGCCCGGTGCCGACGGTGATACCCACCTCCGTTCCAAGGTCCACCGTGGCCCCGAAGGCCCCGCCCGCGGGGTCCTGGCCCGTCACCAGGCCCTCGTCCTCGGGCGGGCTCTCCGCCCTCTCTACCCGCACTTCGAAACCGGCCTCTCTCAGGGCCTCCTCCGCCTCGGCCCGCGAGTCGCCCCTCGTGTTCGGGACGTCGTTCTGCCCGCTGGCGACGGTGACGGAGATCTCC
>Ga0183260_10004012_pt1 | contig 11790 bp, 11 predicted proteins | sample AntDrymUQ4972206_2_FD_129768 | JGI IMG/M metagenome (GOLD analysis project Ga0183260, IMG submission 129768) | Polar desert sand microbial communities from Dry Valleys, Antarctica - metaG UQ497 (22.06) (version 2) (version 2) | ecosystem: Environmental > Terrestrial > Soil > Desert | place...
AAGGCGAACGACGCGAACTCGCCGCAGGCCGTGAACCCGTTCACTACGAGCGCGCCAAGCCTCACGAAGTCCATCGGGCAGCCTTTCGACGAGGGTGGCGGACGGTTCGAGGGTACCCCGCCTATGCACCTCGACGAAGGCGATCAGCGCGACGTCGTCGGTCACTGCTCATAAGCCGGTGCGACAGCACGACATCACCGGATAATCGTCTTAGCCACGCGGACGCGCGCACACATCGGCATGTCCGCGCCCGCTGGCCCCGGCATGGCCAGCTTCGGCGGGTCCGAGCACGCGAGCCGTGCGCACGATGAGCGCGTCGCCGATGCGCCGATCCTGGGCACTCGTCGCCGGGTCCGCGATTCCGGCTCCGCGTTCTCGACCGGCTGCGATGTGGCAGCTGCGGGGTCTATGGCGAAACGTCGGTGCCGTCATCGGCCTCAGGTGCGTTCGAGGCGTCGCGACGCGCCCAGTCCGGCGGCGCGCCGGTCTCCAACTCGATGAACCGGGCCTTGGCTTGACGCCACGCTTCGTCGGCCGCAGCGACCCCTGACCCCGCTCGACGTGCCGCACGCGCGCCTCTGATCGCGTCTTCAAGCATGCGACGAGCGTCATCAAGCGCGACGGCGTGAGCGGCTGCGCTGTTGGCCTCATCGCGTGCCCGCTGTCGCTCGACTCTCTCGCGATCCTGTGCGGCCCGTTCCCGCTCCGCAGATTCTCGCAAGAGCGTGGCGAACTGCTCGACTGGGTCCTGCGGTTCGGGCTTCGAGGGCTTCGGACGTCGCCGGCTGGGCACAACGTCAGTCTGCTCGAACCCTGGCATCCCTCTCCCGCCGTCGACGCGACGACGCCGCTGCCGCCGGCTCTGCCACCCGCACAGCGTCCAGGGCGCATTCAGAGCGACGCGCCCGAACGCGCCACCGAATCACGACGACAGGCACCTCGCGGCCGCGCCCGATCGGCATCTCGGCGTGTGGGTGGCGGCGACTCGCGGCACGCACCAGGTCGGGGGCCCAAGTCAGATCGGCGAGCAGACTTCTAATCCAGTTGCCCCGCACGACGCCACGACTGAGCAGCAGGTCGCTGCGGCCACGGCGGAACGGGGTGGTCCAGACGACGCACGGCCCCTTGCAGCTTCGGATGTCGGGTCCCAAGATTGGTGACGATGAAGGACACCCTCGCCACCGGAATCCGTGGATCAGCGCGACACTTGGTCACGGCCGACATGTCACCACCTCACTTGCCGTCCAAGGTGCTCTCGACGCCCTCGATGATCCAATTGATCGAAGAAACGTGTCTGGCCACCGCTCAGGGACACCTCGATCCCAACGAAACGACGGTCGGCATCCACGTCTGCGTCAGCCACTCCGCATCGGTTACGGCCGGCGAGGAGGTCGAGATCGTGTGTGAACTGACGGAGATCGATCGGCGACGGCTCGTCTTCGCCACCACCGTGACCACTGGCGAACGCGTCGTGTCCGAGGGCACCCATCAACGATTCGTCGTCAGCATCTAGCCATCGCCCCGCGTGAAGGATCGGCAACAGGACCAGCATCAATGACGACGGCAACCGTGTCATCCGGCGCTGACGTCCGGTCAGGTAAGAAGGTGTGCGTGTCTGCCGATTTGGGACTCGTTCGGCGCCTCGCCGGCGCTGACCACGGCTTGGCGGTCGTCGCAACCACGCGAAGAGACGGCAAAAATGGGGGTGCCGACAGCAAGATGCTGGTCGACAGGACCCTTCGAGCTCACGTCGGCGCGTCGTCGCCGGAGGTGTCGGACCAGGTCTAGGCTCGCGCCGTGGCGGCTGAGTCGCTGTATCGGGTGCTGGTGCCGGATGCGCCACCGCACCGACGCACCGAGTACGACCCCCCAGGCACGATGGTCCGCTCCCGTGACCTCCGGACGGCGACCGCCGGGCTGACACGTCCGCACCTCGTCTCGTCGTGCGTCGGCTCGATCGACCGGCTGCTGCTGTGCATCCCGTCCTGGTCGCTCGATCACCCGGACCTCGTGGCCGGTTACCGGTCTTTGATCGGCTCGCTGCGGTCGGGCACCCGGTTCGTCGTCGCCCTCCACCACGATGCCCGCCCGATCATCGAGGAATGGTTCCGGCACGCCGGACATGACGCAGCGGCCATCGACTGGGTGCCACTGGCACCGTACCTGGCGGTGACCGACCGGGCCGAAGACGCCTACGTTTCGCTCAACGATGCCGACGACGGGTCGCTGTATCTGATGGAACCGTGGTCGTTCGGTCGGGTCGGTGATGCCTTGATCGCCGACGCCGTCGAGGAACACACCGATGTCTGGGCCACCACCTCGCCGCTGATCTTCCAGGGCGGAAACTGCCTCATCGGCGATGACGTCTGGCTGTTCGGCAAGGACTACCTGATCGATACGGTCGAGCTGCTGACCGGACCGGGTTCGCCCGTCGAGGTCCCAACTGGGCGCTCATCGCGACGGTTCGCGCTCGAGCTGTTCGAGCACGACGTCGAACAGGTGCGGCGGATGCTCCTGATCGGATCACGCTGGCCGCTCAAGCAACGGGACTACATCGGCCGGCGCGAGGGCGACCGGTTCTTCGTTGAGATCGCGGGCGGCGGGATGGGCACCTACCAGCCGATCTTCCACATCGACATGTTCATTACGCTGATGGGCAGAATCGCGGCGGGGCGGTTCGGCGTGCTCGTGGGGAGCCCGGCTCTCGGCGCCCGCCTCCTCGGCGCGTCGGCACCGTTCGCCCACGCCGACGCCTACGACCGCATCGCTCGAACCCTCCGGCGGGCCGGGTTCTCCGTGTACCGCAACCCGCTCGTGCACCGATCGCGGATCGCCGGTCACTTCACGCTGGGCGAGCTTCGCGAGATCGCCCAGCGCCCAGGTGGCGATTCGCTGGCCGCCGCCGTCGCCGAGCTCGACGAGATGGACGCGAGCGACTCGACCGACGTGTACGTACGCGACTGGTACCACGTGACGTGGAACAACTGCCTCGTCGAAAACAGCACCGAGGTCGGTCGGCATGTCTATCTGCCCACGTTCGGCCACGGAGTCAACGCCGACCTCGCCGTCATCGACGAGTGGACCGAGCGGTTCTGGAGCGCCCGCGGGTTCACGGTGCACCTGCTCGCCGACTTCACCCCGTTCGCCAAGCGCCAAGGCGTCGTTCACTGCATCAAGAAGTACCTCGCCCGCGGGCCGTGAACGGCCGCCGGTCAACGACGGTCACCAAGGCGCGGCGGCAGCTCGAGCACGTCGCCGACCCCCGCACGACGATGCGCTACGACTGCGGACGTCAATCGCTCAATCGTCATGCCACCTACATCGTGGCCACGTTCATCACCGGTGCCTCCCGTTAACAACCAGGGCAACGTGCAGTCGTCCGCCCGAGCGGGGACGTGCCCATGGTGACGCCGATCGGCGTGGCGCTCGGCTGAACCGTCAGAACCGCCCGAGGTGCTCGAGACGCAAGGTGGGAGCGCCCTCGGCCTCGCCCACGGCGAGGTCGACGACGGCGACGAACCGCCACTCGCCGTCGCCGGCCGGATCGACCAGTCGCTGCGTGACGACCCAGCGGTCCGGTTCCTCGGCCAGCGTCACGTGTGCGGCCGAACGGGCATCGGCGTCGATGGCGATGGCGCCGTACTCCGCCCAGTAGTCGGCCATGGCCTCGGCCAGACGCTCCTCGCTCCAGCCGCTGCGCTCCGCCAGCGCACTCAGGGAACCGGTGGCCAGCAACTCGACCCACCGGAACGCCGTCGTGCGCACCGCGGTGCGCCATGCCTCGGGTGGCCAACGGCGCGTGCTGATCGGGGTCTCGGGAGCGAGATGGTCGTGCACCGGCGCCCCCGCGAGGCGAGTCCACTCGTCGAGCAACGTGGCATCGGTGGCCCGGATGAGCTCGCCGAGCCACTCGACCACGTCCTCGAGCTCGGGGCTGTAGATGGCGTCCGGCAACGACCGATCGAGCGTGCGCCACGCATCGGTCAGGTAGCGCAGCACCAGGCCCTCGCTGCGTTCCAGCCGGTAGCGACCGACGAACGTGGCGAAGCTGTCGCCGCTTTCCAGCATCTCCCGCACGACTGACTTCGGCGACGGCTCGGCCTGCACCCATGGATGGTGACGGAGGTACGTGGCGTAGCAGGCATCGAGCAACTCGGCCAGCGGGCGCGGCCACGTGATGGCGTCCAGACGCTCCATCCGCTCCTCGTAGGGAACGCCCTCGGCTTTGAGCCGGGCGACCTCAGCCGCCTTCGCCGCGTTCTGCTGCGCGAAGAGGATCTGGCGGGGATCCTCGAGCACCGACTCCACCACGCTGACGACGTCGACGACATAGGTCGGCTCCTCGCGATCCAGCGTCGCGATCACCTCGATGGCGAAGGGCATCAGCGGCGAGGAGAACCGCAGGGCGCTGCGCTCGTCCTCGCCTTCGACCAGGGAACCCACCCGCACTCCGACGCACCGGCCGTGCTCGTCGCGTCGACGCTCGGCGACGCCGGCGGCCTCGAGGCTGCGGTAGACGGCGATCGCTCGGCGCTGGTGCTGGCGCCGGCGCGGCTCGGCGTCGTGGTTGGTGCGCAGGAGCTGCTTCAGCGCCGCCGGACCGTCCGGGCGGGCTAGCACGCTGGCGACGAGGTCGGCCGTCACCCTGAACCGCGACGCCAAGGGTTCCGGCGGCGCGGCCACGAGGCGATTCATGGCAGCTTCGTCGTAGTGCACGAACCCATCCGGCGCGCTCGCCTTGCGGCTTGCCTTGCGCCGGGCTTTCGGATCGTCGCCGGCGCGGGTCAGCGCCCGTGCGTTCTCGATCACGTGGTCCGGCGCCTGCACCCACACGTGACCGTCCGGGTCGAATCCTGGCCGGCCGGCACGCCCGGCGAGCTGGTGGAACTCTCGGGCGGTGAACTTGCGCACGCGCGTGCCGTCGAACTTCGTGAGCGCCGTCATCAGCACCGTGCGGATCGGGATGTTGACGCCCACGCCCAACGTGTCGGTGCCGCAGATGGCCGGCAGCAGACCCTGCGCCGCCAACCGCTCCACGAGGCGGCGGTAGCGCGGCAGCATCCCGGCGTGGTGGACGCCCACACCGTTGCGCACGAGCCGGTCGAGCGTGCTCCCGAACCCCCGACCCATCCGCTCCCCGGACATCGCGGCGGCGATGGCTTCGCGCTGCGGACGCGTCGTCACGTTCAGACTGACCAGCGCCTGGGCCCGCTCGATGGCGGCCGCCTGGGTGGCATGGACGACGTACACCGGGCTCAGTCCGTCACCAACCGCCTCCCGGACGCTCTCGGCGACCGGCGTCGTGCGCCACTGGTGGTAGAGCGGCGTCGGCCGGGCCACCGACGTCACTTCGGTCACCGGCCGGCCCGACCGTTGCGCCAAGTCGGCGACGATCGCGCTCATGTCCCCGAGCGTGGCCGAAGCCAGCAGCATCTGACAATTGGTCAACTCGAGGAGGGGCACTTGCCAAGCCCACCCTCGGTCGCGGTCGCCGTAGTAGTGGAACTCGTCGAGGCAGGCGAACCCGTACTCGCTGGCCGACCCGGTGACCAGGGCGTGATTGGCGAGCACCTCGGCCGTGCAGACGAGCACCGGCGCGCCGGCATTGATCGCGGCGTCACCGGTCGCCAAGCCGACCTCCGATGCGCCCAACAGGTCGACCAAGTCGAAGAACTTCTCCGCCACCAGGGCCTTGATCGGCGCCGTCCAGACCGAGCGGCGCCCGTCGTTGCGGGCCAGCAACACGCCGGCGACGGCGACCAGGCTCTTCCCTGACCCCGTCGGCGTCGCCAGGACGACGTGATCGCCCGCGGCCAGTGAGAACGAGGCGTCCTCCTGGTGTGGATACAGCGTCCGGCCGCCCTCGGCCGCCCACGAGGCGAACGCCTCCAGCACGGCCAACGGATCGGAGCCGACCGGCGGGAGAAGATCGGCGAGGGCGGGCATGGACGGCCCAGTGTGTCGGCGCGAGAGCGGCGGCGTGCGGGACCGCCGCTCAGCAGACCACCGCCGGCCCCTGGCGCTCTTTTCGGGGACTGGCGCGCGACCCGTGGGCGCTCATGTGGAGGCAACCGGTCGTCAGTTCCGGAGACATTCCTGGGTGGCATCGGGGTGCATAGTCAATCGGTGGCCGAGCCGACGACGCCGTCGCCGAAGGGGTCGGCCTTGGCCGCCACCGGCAAAGGGAAGAGCGCCACCAGCGCTAGCGCGAATCCGAAGAAGCGAGCTGCGAGCGAACTCAACGCGGGTAAGCGGCCGGCGCGCTGATCGGCCCTCCCATTCTGAGACCGTCATAGCGGTGGCCACCGACGCAATTGCTGTGGTCATCCGCGCGATGCCGCCTGGCCGATCAGGTCGCCACCTGGAGCGCTCGCCAGGTGCCGGTTGTGGGTTCCGTGCCCACCCTTCGAGATCACCTGGGGAACAGACCGGGAGGGCGGATTTAGCACAGCGCCTGCTCGCCGGCCACAAGTCCGAATGCCTCGACGTTCTCGTCGAGGTCAGGCGGGACCATCTCATCGCGGGGAGCGAGACGGGTGAGGGTGTCCGTCGGGTTGACGGCCGTCCGCACCCGACACACCGATAACCCGCATCCCGCTCACTTCTCACGAGGCGAGTCGGCGCGCATCCTCCTGCGCCGCGACGCTTCAGGCGCTTCGGGACGAGAGCCGGCCACAGGCGTGCACGAGGGCCGGCAGGAAGGCGTCGGGTCGCACCGCCGCCACGCGATGATCGCCCTCCACGATGATGGGGGCGGCGCCGAGGAGCGCGGCCAACTCGCGTTGGCGGGCTACGGGGACAACCCTGTCGGCGCTCGGGATGATGCTGACCGCCGGAACTCCGAGGCTCCCGGCCCACGGTCGTGCGTCGAAACAAGCGAGTGACCGGATCGCCTCCCACAGTGCGGCGGGATCGTGCCCGCGCAGCACCCCGATGTCGTCTGCGGCGATCCCTGATCGCTCGCCCAGGTAAGGGAGGACCAGTCTCACGAAGCGTCGCCGGGTGCGCAACGGCATCGAGCGCAAACCGCTGAGCAGCGGGCCGATCCGGGTGGCGTCCGGATCGCCCATCTCGAAGCGGGCGGCCGTCGCGCAGGCGACGAGGCCGACGATGCGATCGGGCGCCGTGCGGGCGGCATGCAACGCCACCGCACCGCCCATCGAGTAGCCGACGAGGATCAAGCGCTCGGCGCCGATGCGGTCGGCGATGGCGATGACATCGGCCGCCGCCTGCTCGAGCGTGAACGGATCCCGCGCACGGAACCCTTGGCCGTGGCCACGGTGGTCTAGCCCGAGCACGCGAAACCGACCGGCCAGTGCTTCGAAGGAGCCCGGGAAGTTGAGCGCCGTGGTCGCGCCCAGCCCGTGGAGCAGGACGACGGTCGGATTGCCCGGCGGTCCCGGTGCATCGAGCACGCTCGTTCGTTCACCGTCGTCGAGCGTGACCAACGTAGTGGTCGGTGCGGACATCCCTCCGATTTACCCGCTCCGTGTACTCCTGCACCGAGACCAATGCCACACCGGGGCGCAACAGCGTGAGCCGGGCGAAAGGCCAGGTCGGGTGCGGCCTGCATACGCTGTCCCCCGCAGCTCATACGGTTCGGACATGAGCGTCCAATCGATGAACTCCACACCTCGAGACGTTGCGCGGGCCGAGCGCACGGTCGCTGAAGCCGTCGCCGTGCCTGTCGCGTCTCGACGCGGTGCACAATCACCATGGGCTGAGGCGCTCATGGAGCTCGGCGCGCTCGACCGGGCCGTCTACCAGGCCGTCTCAACGACACCGACCGCCCACCTCGACCTACCGCTGCGCCGCCTGTCTCGTTCCGCCGACGCGGGCGCGCTCTGGCTGGTGATTGCCGGTGGCTTGGCGGCGACCCGCCGCGCACCTGGGCGCCGCGTCGCCAGTGAAGCGGTGACCTCCCTCGCTGTCACTGCGATCACCGTCAACCTCGGCGCCAAGTCGATCTTCCGACGTCGACGGCCCGATCGGGCCGGACACGACCGCACGCCTGCGCGGCGCGTGTCGACCCCTAGCTCGAACTCGTTTCCATCCGGGCACTCGGCAACCTCGTTCGCCGTCGCTTACACCGTCGGTCGACACCTGCCGGTCGTCGGCATCCCGATCCGACTGCTCGCCGCGGCGGTGGCCTACTCGCGCGTGCACATCGGCGTGCACTACCCCGGCGACGTCATCATCGGCTCGATCATGGGTGCCGGGACCGCCGCTGCCGTCGGCTCAGCGTGGGATCGTCGGCGCCCACGGTGAGCCGACAACATCGCCCCCGTACCGGCGGGCCGGCAAGGAGGTGCGCGCTACCGGGATCGAGGACGGTGACGGCTCTTCGGACGCGCGCCATTGCGATTGCGGAAGGAGTCCCACGCCCGCTTCCCGAGGCTAAGCACGGCAAATTTCTTCAGTAACCCCATGGAGCCCCGGTACCCGCCAGCCGTGGCAACGAACCCGTGTTGACAGCTCAATCGGGACTCGCGCCGGTTCGCCTCCGGCGGCGCCAGCGGATGTCCGCTAAGGCTCCGACACCCGACGAGCTGCATCACTTCATACATCGGGTCCAGCGTTCCATTTCCAGTCCGCGTCGGGGGTCGTGGAGCCGATCCCGAGCCGCGCCCCAACGGTCGAACGTTGGATGGTCAGTGCTGGCCCTGGGGGTCGAGTGCTCGGCTGAGCCAGGTGGCGTCGGCGACGGCGTGACCCTCCCAATCGTTGTTGAAGTAGCAGTACACGTCCCGTCCCGAGTCGAGCAGATCGTTCAAACGTGTGGTCCACCGGCGAAGTCGGCGATATCCGTAGGCCCCGTAGTACTTCCGCACGAGTGCGTCCGGGCCGTGGAAGCGGATATACGTCCAGTCGGTCGTCAACTCGAAGGGATGATCCTTCAGGAGGTCGTGCACGCACAGCGCGGCGTTGTGGCGCGCCAGCACGTCAAAGACGTCATCGTGCAGCCAGGACGGTTCGCGCAGCTCGACGGCCCACCGCGTCGTGGGCGGTGCGACGCTCAGGAACTCGTCAAGCCGTTCGGCGTTGCGACGCCACCGGGGCGGGAGCTGCACCAGGGTCGGCCCCGCTGCATCGCCGAGCAGCTTCACCCGCACCATGTGGTTCGGGAGCCACGAGGCCGCGTCACGCAGCTTCATGCGGTGCGAGCCGAAAGCGCCGAGCTTGAGGGCGAACACGAAGCCAAGGGGCACGCGCGCCGCCCACCCGCTCACCGCGGATTCGGTGGGCAACCGATAGAAGCTGTTGTTCACCTCCACGGTGTCGAACAGCGTGGCGTAGTGGCCCAGCCAGTTGCGCTGCGGAACCTCGGGCGGGTACACCACGCCGCGCCAGTCCCGGTACTGCCACCCCGAGCAGCCCACTCGGGCACGTCCCCGACCCGTCATCTCGCCCGCGTATCCGCCGCCGACGTCATCTAACCGTCGGCCGCTCCGTCCATTGGGAACGACTCACGCGAGGGCCGTCATGGTCGACACCGGTCGTGTTCTGACCGTGCACCACATGGTGGTCCGATAGCGACAAACGGCACCCGACTTGTCACACGCGGCGCGGCGTGCGCGAGCGCGCTGACGTAGTCGCCGATTCGATCCGTGAGCCGATCCGGTCCCCGCCGTTTCCGTCAGAGCCGGTGTTCGTACTCGGTTACACGCAGGACGGGCTGGTATCCGAGTCGCTCGTAGACGCCGAGCGCGCCGGTCGGGTTGTCGAGGTCGACGCCGAGTGCGGCTTCTTCGAAGCCGCGCGTCGCGAGCTGGCGCAGGCTCGCCGCGATGAGCGCCGAGGCGATGCCCGTGCGCCGCCACTCGCGCCGGGTCGAGATGTCCTCGGTCCACGCTCGCCGACGGCCGCGCACCTCGGCTCCTGCCTCGTCGACCCGCGTCCGGACCTGGCCGACGACGGTCTTGCCGGCCCACGCCACCTGCCACAGCGCCGTGCCGTTCCCCGCCTCTTCGCGGAACTTCTCCCAATCAGTCTCGTCCTGCTCGACATAGCCGTGGTGGTCGCGGAACGCCTCGATGTCGGACTCCCAGATCGCCCGCAGGTGGCCGTCCTCGACCGGCCGGGTCTCCACACCGGCGGGAAGCACCGCGTTCGGGATGTCCCGTAGGTGGGGCCTGATCATCACGGCCGACCACGCGAACGGCTCGAAACCTCCGACACTGCGGATCGCGCTCTCGTCGTTGGAACCGTCGACCGACCAGGTCACGAGGCGCCGGTCGACGTGTTCATCGGCTGCGGCGATCTCTCTCGCCCGGGCAATGCCCCACTCGAGGATGCGATCGGCCAGGCCAGTGATGTGGCTCACGGCGTGAAAAACGATGTGGTAGGCCCGATAGCCCTCGCTGACATCGTTCCAGCCCACTCGGGTGTACGCGACGAGTCGGTCGTGCGGATCGACGACCATCATCATGTCTTTCGTCGGGTCACTGCGCTGAAGGTGGGCGTAGTTCGTGGCGACGGTGCTGGCCGTGGTGAGCTCGCCTTCGCCCTGCTCGGCGACGCAGTCGTTGATGAGGGCGGCCATACCGGCGTAGTCCGCCGGGCGGCGGATGGCACGAAACGTCAGCTGATCGAGCGACGACACGGCCGCGAGCGTACGGCCCACGGCTCCTCGGGCTGGGTGGCTCACCGCGCAGCAGCCTCCTGACCCGTGGTGCGGGCGGCGACCGGTCGCGTTGCAGCGCTGGAGCGTGCGCCGCGTCCTGCTGGCTCTCGGCGTGGTCGTCGGCGTCCTCTTTGCCGCCGGGGCGACGGCGTCGATGTTCACGCCGGCGCACGACATCGGTCTCGACGGCGACCCGGAGTGCGCCATCAGCAACGAGATGATCCTGTTCGCGCAGTCTGTGCCGTCGGCGACGGCCGTCCCGTGCGTCGCGACGATGCCGGCCGGCTGGCGCCTCGGCGGCCTCAGCGGGACAGCCGTCGCTTCGACAGCCCCGGCTGTCTCAGGAACGCTTGATGGCGCCCTTCACAGCCTCGAGCACCTCCGGAGTGACCTCAGAGATTCCATGTGCCTCCGCCGCATGAGGACCCACCTGCTCGAGAACCTTCTCTTCGGAGTCGGCTTCGAACGTCGCGTCACAGCCGGGCATCACGTCACCACACGCGAGTGAGTAGGGCATCGTTCCTCCTCGTTAGATCAGTCGCGAACCTAGTCGCCGCGCGCGGTCACCCTGTCCAAGGGGTCGTCGAGTCCGTCGCGTCGAACCGCAGGAGGTCGAAGCGCAGCAGTAGCCGGCGGAGGTCGATCTCTCGCTCGTCGCTACGGGCGCCGGCCAGCACCTCCGTGATCACCGGCTGGGTCACTGTGATCGGCGCGCCGAGTTCATCGGGTCAGCCGCCTGAGACGGCGGGGATGATGGACAGCTCATCGCCGACGGTGATCGGGGTGGCTTGGCCGTCGCGGTCGCGGATGTTGTCCGAGCCGACGAACAGGTTGACGTGGGTTCGGGTGCGGCCCTGCTCGTCGCGGATCCGCCGTTCCAGCGCGGGGTGCTGGGTGACCAGACCGTCGAGCACCGTCGCCACGGTCGCCTTGTCCTCCGACGCGCCGCCAACGCTGACCTCGACGACGGCCGCGCCGCCGACGAGCTCGCGCAGTTGCGTGGGGACACGGACGCGGACGTCCATCGCGATCAGCGAACGACGGGCGCGGCCCGCACCGACATCACCGGCGGCAGGTGCTCGGCGAGGAGCCTCCACGAATCACCGTCGTCGGTCGACGCGTACACCTCGCCGGTACGGGTGCCGAAGTACAGGCCGGCCGGGTCC
>Ga0183260_10004013_pt1 | contig 11790 bp, 11 predicted proteins | sample AntDrymUQ4972206_2_FD_129768 | JGI IMG/M metagenome (GOLD analysis project Ga0183260, IMG submission 129768) | Polar desert sand microbial communities from Dry Valleys, Antarctica - metaG UQ497 (22.06) (version 2) (version 2) | ecosystem: Environmental > Terrestrial > Soil > Desert | place...
CGCACGGATTCGAGTCGGGCGATGCGCTTCTCCATGTTGTGCGCCGCCGCGGCCTTCGTGGCCTTGGCACCGAACCGGTCGACGAAGCGCTGCATCCGCGCCAGCTCGCGCGCTTGTTCCATCGCTTGACGGGCGAGGCGGCGCTCGTCCTCCGCCCGGGCCGCGACGTACTGGCTGTACGTGCCGCGGTACTCGACGAGGTGACCGGACTCCGTCTCGGCCGGACGGTCGAGGTGCAGCACACGGGTGATCGCCTCGTCGAGCAGTTCGAGGTCGTGGCTGACCACGACGAGGGCGCCGCGGTAGCCCCGCAGGAAGTCGAGCAACCAGTCACGCGCCTCGACGTCGAGATGGTTGGTCGGCTCGTCGAGGCAGAGCACCTCGCTGCCGCCGTAGAGGATGCGGGCCAGCTCGACGCGGCGCCGCTCGCCACCAGACAGCACACCGATCGGCAACTCGGTTCGGTTGTCGCTCAGACCGAGCCCGGCCATCAGCCGCCTCGCCTCGCTCTCGGCGGCGTAGCCACCGATCGTCCGGAAATGCTCCTCAGCCCTCGTGTAGCGCTCTACGTTGCGCTCGTCGGGCCGCTCCTCCATCGCGATGCGCAACTTCTCGATGCGCTCGAGCTCGACGTCGATGCCACGCCCCGACAACACGTGGGTCACGGGCGTGCGCCCCTCCAGGTCCTTGCCGATGCGCGGATCCTGTGGGAGGTACCCGAAGTCGGCCGGTCGCTCGACTCGTCCGCCGGCCGGTTCCAGCTCGCCGCCGAGCGTGCGCAGCAGGCTCGTCTTGCCGGCGCCGTTGCGCCCCACGAGACCGACCTTGTCGCGCGGCATCACGGTGAACGTGGCCGACTCGACGACGAGACGGCCGCCGACCTCGACACCGAGATCCCGGACGCGCAACATCGCACCAGGCTCGCAGCGGCACACCGCGGCGACAACCAGGTTGTTGTTCGCCGACTGCGTGCGCGCCACGAGCAGCGACGCCTCGGCGGGTTGGCAGCTCAGTCGCTCGACGGGATGGTCGCGCCGGAGTCGTCCTCGAACGGCGAGTCGAGGCAGATCCCCTGCGTCGATGGCGACGGCGCGTCACCCAGGGTGTCGCCCACCACGGCAGCGAGTCGCAGGCGGCCGGCGTCGCTGAGGTGCAGCCCGTCGTTGATCAGCAGTGGCGAGTCGGGCGATGCCGTCTCTGCAGCCCAGTCGGCGACGACGACGTTCGAGCGGTCGCCGGCGATGAACCTGATGATGTCGTTCACCTCAGCGCGCGACGGCTCGAACTCCGTCACTGTGAACAGGATCGTCGGACGCGGGGCGATGAGATCGACGATCGTCGCCATCTGCTCGGCGAACTGCTCCGGGTCGTTGCGGTAGTTGTTGCCGAGCATCACCACGACCGCGTCCCACTCGTCGGCGTCGAGTCGCGCGTCGAGCACCTCCACGCCGAACTCGACGTGCTGACCCGTCTCGGCGTCGAGCTCGACAGACCAGCCGCGTCCACCAAGCACGGCGCACATTGCGCCCTCGTTGCGCGGGGCCGTCGACGCCATCAACGAGTCACCGATGACGAGCACACGGTTGCCGTCGACGGAGTCGGCGACCGCGCCCGCCTCGACCCGCTCGGGGATCGTCGTGGTCGTCTCAGTGTTGGTCGGGTCGGTGACGTCGGTCGCGTTCGTCGTGGCCGGCGACGTCGTGGTGACCGGCGACGTCGTGGCCGGCGACGTCGTGGTGGGTGACGACGTGACCGTAGTGGTGCTCACGCCCGTGGGTGACGGCACGACCTCGGGCACGCGCCCGACATCGTCGAACAGGTCAGCCGGGATCGAACCAGCCGAACCGTCGTCGCCGCCCCCGCAGCCGGCGCCCGACGCGACGAGCAGCGCGATCGAGACGAGGAGCGGTCGGGGGATTCGCACTCGGTGGTTCAGACGGTGGGCGGAGGCGGCGGCGCGTCGCCGAGTCCCGTCGAGCCCGCCCCACCGACACTGCCGGTTCCGCTGCCGGAGCGCAGCTCGTCGCGGATCTCCTTAAGCAGCGACAGCTCGGTGTCGGAGGCCTCGATCTCCTGGTGCGGCTTGGCGATGTACGAGTTGTACACCTTCACGATCAGGTACAGGACGAAGGCGACGGCGACGAAGATGATCGCTGCTCTGATCACGAGGCCCACCTCGAACTCCGCGTCGCCGAGCGTGAAGTCGATGTCGCCGAACGTTGCCTGGCCGGTGATCAGCGAGACGATCGGCATGAGGACGCCATCGACGACGGCGTCGATGATGTCCTTGAAGAACAGCGCCATCACCAAACCGACGGCGATGGTGACCACGTCGCCTTGGTTGATGAAGTCCTTGTACTCCGACCAGATCTTTCTCATCGCCGAGTGCTCTCTTTCGTGTTGCTCGGGTCGCGGCGAAGACTAGCCATCGGTCGTCGCGCCCTGTCGCACTCCGGGGTCAGCTCTCCACGTGTCGTCGCGCTCGACGTCGACCTCCTCGAAACGGTCGACCGTTCGTAGCTCGGGAAACAGCACGCTCCACGCCGCCACGACCATGAGCGTCAACGCGCCGCCGAGCACCACGGCGGGGCCGATGCCGAGAAACTGACCGGCGATGCCCGACTCGAACGCGCCGAGCTCGTTCGAGGCGCCGATGAACACGGAGTCGACGGCCATCACCCGACCGCGCATCGCATCGGGCGTGGCGAGCGGGATCATCACGCCGCGGATGAAGACGCTGATGGCATCCGCGCCTGACAGCACGGCGAGCGCGATGAACGCAACGGCGAAGTTGTTCGTCAGCCCGAGCACGATCGTGCCGAGCCCGAAGACGCTCACGGCGATGAACATCAGCACACCGACCCGCCGGCGCGCGGGACGGAGCGCGAGCACGACTGTCACCAACGTCGCGCCGATCCCCGGCGCCGCTCGTAACCATCCATAGGCGACGTTGCCGACCCCGAGCTGCTCGTCGGCGATGGCAGGCAGCAAGGCGACGGCACCGCCGAACAGAACGGCGAACATGTCGAGCGAGACGGCGCCGAGCAGGATCGGATCGCGCCGCACGAACCGCAGGCCTTCGACCGCCATGCGCCAGGATCGGGTCCCGGTCGTAGCGCGTGCCTGGGCACGCACGGTCCGAAGTGTCAGCAGGCACGTTCCACCGGCGGCGAAGAAGGCGGCGGCGACGAGGTACGGCACGGCGGGATCGACGTCGTACAGGAATCCCGACAGCGCCGGACCGATGATGAAGCCAGCCATCATCGTGCCCGACGACAGCGGGACGAGGCGCGGCAGCACACGCTGGCCGACGATGAGCGGGGGCAGCGAGCGGATCGCCGGCGAGCCGAACGCCCGTGCCGTGCCGTAGAGCACGGCGAGACCGAACAGCGGGATCGGCGAGGTGGGGTCGCTGAAGGCGTAGACCGCCATGGCGACAGCGATGAAACCCTCCGACCATGCCGCGATTGCTCCGACACGTCGGCGGTCGAACCGGTCGGCGGTCGGTCCCGTGATCGGCAACAGCAGCAGTGCCGGCAAGAACTCGGCGAGCCCGACGAGACCGAGCGCGAGCTTCGAGTCGGTGATGTCGTACACGTGCTTGCCGAGCGCCGCGGCCTGCAGCATCGTGCCCGTCGAGAACGACAGCGACGCCGTGAGGAACGGCCGCACGCTGCGCATCGCCAGCAGGCTGCGGATGCCGCCGGGTGCATCGCGTGCGGCCTCGTGGTCTGCGAGCGTCGGCGCCGCCGCTTGCGCCGTCAATCGCTCCTCGACCCCGTCCATGCCGGACGCACGGTACCGACCACGGCGTGCCGCCGACGGATCACTGACCGCCGTGCTCGACCCGTGCCACGGGTCGTGTCACACCCCCGGCGTAGGTTCACCGGCAACCGATTGCGATGACGACGCACGGTCGCCGCACCGCATCGGTGGCTCGAGCGGTCACCGCTCCGACACCCGCTCGCGCAAGGAGACGAGCCACTGTGGAGACACGGCCGGTCGTCGAGTACGCGGTGCTCGGCGCGCTGCGCGCCGACGTCGGTGGGCGTGCACTCGATCTCGGCCCGCCGCAGCGACGCAAGGTGCTGGCCGTGCTGCTGTGCGGCGGTCGGGTTGTCGTCCCGACGTCACGGCTCGTCGAATGCGTCTGGGGCGACGAGGCAGGCGACGCCGCACTCGCGTCGCTGCACGCGCACGTCTCACGACTGCGGCGCGAGCTCGGACGGACGTCGATCGTCAGGCACTCTCACGGGTACGAGTTGCGGATGCGGACCGACCAACTCGACGCCAACGTGTTCAGTCAGCAAGTTCGCGACGGCCGGTCCCTCGTTGCTCGCGGCCAGCACCACGCCGGGCGCGCGACGCTCGCAGCGGCGTTGACGCGGTGGCGCGGCCCACCGTTCGGCGAGTTCGAGGGCGCGTGGTGGGCGCAGTCCCTCGTCGTGCGTCTCGAAGCCGAGCGTCTCGACGCAATCGAGGCGCGGATCGACGCCGACGTCGCTGTCGGTGACGTCGGGGTGCTCGGCGAGCTCGAAGCGCTCGTCGTCGAACATCCTCTCCACGAGGGCTTCTGCGGTCGGTTGATGCTGGCGCTGTATCGAGCCGGCCGCCAGAGCGAGGCGCTGGCCGTCGCCCGCCGGCAACGGGCAGCGCTCGCCGAGCGGGCCGGCCTCGCACCCTCGCCGTGGCTCGCCGGACTCGAGTACCGCATCCTCCACCACGATCGCCGGCTCCGCCAGCCTCGACACCTGTCCCACACCCGCTCTGCTCGATGGCACGGGCGACAAGCCGACGACAAGTGAACGGCAAGAACATGACAAGAAACCGACAACCCCCGGGGCGCAGGCTCACCGCGATCACACGCGAGAGGAACAGCTGTGAGCGACCCGACTCCCGACAGCCAGCAAACCCGAAGGCACCCCGGAAGCGGCCACGTTGCACCGTGACCACGACCTGCGCATCGACGTCCTCGGTTCGCTGCGGGCCGCCCGGCACGGTGCCGACGTCAGGCTTGGTCCCCCTCAGCGACGAACGGTGCTCGCGGTCCTGCTCTGCGGCGTCCGCCAGGTCATCGCCACCGACCGCCTCGTCGACTGCGTATGGGGCGAGCACGCCGGATCCGCATCGGTCGGATCGCTGCACGTGCACCTGTCACACCTGCGGCGCACGCTCGGGAGCGACTCGATCGTCCGCCACGTCCACGGCTACGCGCTGGCGATCCGTCACGATCAGCTCGACGCCGACGAGTTCGACCACCTCGCCGCGCTCGGCCACGCTGCGCTCCGGCGCAACCAGTTCCGCCGCGGGCGACAGCACCTCGCCGCCGCACTCGCGCTGTGGAGGGGACATGCGTACGAGGAGTTCGACGGGGCACCGTGGGCCCGTGGCGAGATCGCCCGCCTCGACGCCGAGCGGCTCGGTGCCCTCGTCTCGCGAATCGATGCCGACCTCGCGATCGGCGAGCGAGACGTCGTCGGCGAGCTCGAGTCGCTCGTGGTCGAGCATCCGTTGCACGAGAGCTTCTGCGCCCGACTGATGGTCGCTCTCTATCGCGCCGGACGCCAGGCGGATGCGCTGGCGCAGTATCGAGCACACGCCGATCATCTCGTCGAGTCGTCGGGTCTTGCTCCGACTCCCGCGCTGCGCGACCTGCAACTGCGGATCCTCCGGCACGACGAGCGCTTGACCATTCCGCCTCGACAAGCGGACGACAAGGAAACGACCAGAGATGACGAGCAGGATCTCGCCGATCCCAACCACCACCGCAAGGAGGAGAGATGAGAATGAACCACAAGTTCCAGCGGCGCTGGGTTCGGTTGGCTTCCGCAATCATGATGCTGGCGACACTTGTCAGTCCGATGGGCGTTGGCAACGGAACCCCAGCCCAGGCCCAGCCCGCCACGCTGGCGGGCTTCGGCCACATCAGGCCCACGTCTGACCTTCAGGGGCCCGAACTGGCCACCGGGGCGCTCAAGGGTGACGTGGCGGGTGACGACCTGCGGGTCTACGTCTACGCCACACCGCCGACGCCGAGGGACATCCCCGACAACTACCGGCCTCCGGCCCAGGTACCGGTGGGCGTCGGGGAGGTGACCGGAACGAGCTTCCGGGTCATTGCTGATCCGTCGGTCGACCTCACCAAGTTCATCAACGAGTCTGGCCGCGTGGAACTCGAGGCAGTGGCGTCGAGCTCCGACCATTTCGGAATGATGGTCTTCGACCGGCAGCTGGACACGCAGGGACTGATCGTTGAGCCCGAGGTCTCCGCGCCCGAGTTCGTGGCCTCCGAGAGCGGCAAGCTCTCGACGATGAACAAGTCCGGCACGCTGACGCTCGACGTCAGCGTGCCGGCAAGGAAAGGATCCTCGGTGACGACCGAGATCGCCGGCATCACCAGCGGAGACGACTGTCGGTACAGCTATTTCAACAGGCGCGCGCTGATTGGGGCCACCTATCACCGCAAGAATGGGGTCCCGCTGACCCTGACGTACGATCAGGGCAGCGAAACGGAACTGGACACAGGCTTCTCGGTGAACGGCGGTAGGTGGCAAATCGGGGCGACAGTAACCAAGAAGGTCACTACGGGCTATGGCACGCAGTGGCGGTCCGTTGGGACCGCCGACAGGTTCCACTACTCAGTCTACCGCGTGCGGTATCGCATATGCGGTTACACCTGCGTAGCACCTGGCCCGAACAACTGCTATTGGAAGCACCGGGGGTATACTCCCGTCACTCACCTCGGAGGCAATCCGAGCGGGCAAGTCCGATTTGGGTTGCACCTGCTCCGGCGGAACTGCACACCCTTCTACCCGGCAGGTTCCGGACCCGAATACAAGGCCACGAGATCCACAGCCACCCGCTTCAGAGCGGGAATCGTCCTGGGCCCGATCAACCTGTCCACGCAGTCGGGGTACTCCCGGGCGAACGGCGTGTACGGCGATGTCCAGATGGCTCGGCTCATCTGTGGGTGGACAGGACCACCCACGAGTCCGGGGCTCGTCACGGTCGGTTATCGGTCGTGACGACTGCGAGATCACAGTGGGGACCAGGAGCAGTGGCGCTCCTGCTCACCATCGGGGCAGCCTGCACCGGTGAGATCGGCGCTTCCGTGACGCACGAGAAGTCACCGAACGCCACATCGGCGGTCGGGCCACTCCACGCGGACATTGAGGATGAGGCGATCTACCAGGTGCGGGGTGCCGTGGACAAGGAGTGCCGAGTCACCTTCGGTGATTCGATCAGCAACCCTTCCGACCAATCGGTCACCATCACGGGTGCTCAGTTCGGCAATGTCAAGGGGGTCGAGGTCGTCGGTATTGTCAAACTGCCGGAGGGCAGTTTGGGTGTGGGAAACCCACCTGGCTTCCCACCCAAGAAGCCCAAGGCCCTCCGGAAGGTGTGGCCTCAGGTCGAAGAGTTGGTTGGTTCAACTCTTCGACCAGGCGAAGCCACCTGGATGGCCTTCGGTATCCAATTGGAACCAGGCATACCCGAGGGAACCGTCAGCGCCCTCTCCATCGACTATGAAGCTGGTGGGGTCCGGTACCGGGCGACAGACCAAGACACCTTCACAGCCGTCGACTATCCGAGAGCGACGTGCCCTGCTTAGCACCTGACCGCCTGCGGGCTGGTGGATCGCATATCAAATGGGGCTCAATGCGGAGTGATCCCGGGCGAGCAGGCGGCGCTCGACCCGCTGGAGGAGTCGACGGCAGGGGCACGGCACGCGCCGGACGACCCCGCCGCCGACCACCTCCACAACCTTGCGACACCGACTTGGACGGTGAGACTTCGTCGCGAACCGAGCTCGCCACCATTCTCTGGGCGACATGCGGTCGACTCCCGCAGTGTCGTGCCGTGACGTCGCCGGCATCACCGCCGGGCTGTACCAGTTCGACCCGTTCGCCAACTCGCTCATCGGCTGCGAGCGGGTGACACCGCGAAGCGAGCGCGGCGTGGACATCGCCGAAAGGTTCGTCCACGGTGATGTCACGGTCGGCGCCGCGGTCATCATGGTGTTCGTCGGTGTGTTCGCTCGCAACCGCTCGAAGTACGGTCAGCGAGCCCTTCGCTTCACGCTCATCGAGACGGGCCATGCCGCACAGAACGCGCTGCTGTCGGTGCTGCGAGCGATGCCTCGCGCCGAGGTCGAGCTCGCCAAGGCGCAGGTGGCCGTCGAGCATGACGAGTACGAACGTCGCATCCGGTTGAGCGTTGGTGAGCTGCGGCCTGGAAGGATAGCGGAGTGGTCGATGTGGTGACGAACGTGCTGGAGTCCGTCGACGCGCTCGCGACGCAGATGCTCGCCGAGACCGCCGAGCTGATCCGCATCCCGAGCGTGAGCGGCAGCGACGCCGAGAACGAGGCGCAAGCGGCGTTCGCGCGGCGGTTGGTCGCAAGTGGTTACGACGTCGACCACTGGCAGCTCGATCTCGACGAGCTCGCTGCGCACCCGGATTTCCCGGGGACGGAGGTCGATCGGCGCGAGGCGTGGGGACTCGTCGGGCGGCTGCCGGGCAGCGATGACGGTCCCACGTTGATGCTGAACGGGCACATCGACGTCGTCCCGATCGGCGATCCCGATGCCTGGAAGGACCCGCCGTTCGCCGCTGACGTGCGCAACGGTCAGCTGCTCGGGCGCGGCTCGTGCGACATGAAGGCAGGTCTCGTCGCCTCGCTGTGGGCGATGGAGGCGTTGCGCACAGCAGGCGTCACCTTGCGCGGCGACGTCGTGCTGGCGTCGGTGCAGGGCGAGGAGGACGGCGGGCTCGGCACGTTCGGTCTGCTCCAACGGGGTTGGCGCGCCGACGCCTGCGTGATCGCCGAACCGACCGAGCTCGACATCATCCCGGCCAACTCCGGTTCGTTGACGTTCCGGCTGCGCGTCCGCGGCCTCGCCACGCACGCTGCGAGACGCACCGAAGGTGTCAGCGTGATCGAGAAGTTCTGGCCGGTGTGGACGGCGCTCGGCGAGCTCGAGCGACAGCGCCACGCGGTCGTCGACCCGCTGATGGCGCGCTGGCCGCTGGCGCACCCGCTGTCGATCGGCATGATCTCGGCGGGCGATTGGGTCTCGTCGGTGCCCGACCTCCTCGTGGCCGACGGACGACTCGGCGTTGCGCTCGGCGAGGCGGTCGACGACGCCAAACGGTCGCTCGAGGAGGCCGTCGCCGGCGCCTGTGACCGCGATCCGTGGTTGCGCGATCACCCCGTCGAGGTCGAGTGGTGGGGCGGCCAGTTCGCCTCCGGCCAGCTCCACGGGGAGAGCGACCTGACGGATCGGGTGCACGCTGCGCATGTCACGTCCACGAAGGGCGCCCGCCGCGAGCAAGAGGTCCACGGTGCGCCGTACGGCAGCGATCTGCGGCTGCTGACGCGCCTCGGCGGCATCCCCACGGTGCAGTATGGACCGGGCGACGTCCGCCTCGCCCACGGCCCGCGCGAGTCCGTGCCGTTGGACGACATCATCACAACGGCGAGGACGCTCGCAGTGTTGGCGCTCGACATCTGCGGCATCGCCTGACGCTCCGACGAGGCGGAGCGGGTGCGCTGCTCTCGGTCAGGTCGCGTCCGCTGCGGTGGCGGCGGAAATGAAGGCGCGCAGCACCTCAGCGAATCGGTGGGGTTGGTCGATGTGAGGGAAATGGTCGGCGCGCTCGAAGATCTCGAGGCGGCTGCCGGGCATCTCGGGATGGGCACGATGGGCGTGTTCCACAGGGATGATCCGGTCGGCATCGCCCCAAACCAGCATCGTGGGAATCTGGTAGATGAGGTGGAGCCGACCGGTGGCGTCGATGCGCTGTCCTCGATGGTCCACCACGGCGCGCAGCGAGTGGAGGAAGGTTCGACGAATGGGAGGTTCGGCGAGCGCACCGTATGAGCGCGCAGCTTCGATCACGCTTCCCGAGGGACGAACACCCGCCCTGTGAAGCCATCGTCCGATGCCACGTCCCAGCGCGGCGATGTGACGGTGAGCGACCAGCGCCAGGACAAGCTCGGACCCCGGAAGTGCCGCGGCTCGCAGCAGCGGACTGACGTCGCGGCCCAGTCCGCCGGTGGCGACGAGGACCAGTCGGTCGCAGCGTTCGGGGAACTGGTAGGCGAACTGCAATGCGACGCCACCCCCGAGGGAATGCCCGACGACGGTCGCCGAACGGTGGCCGAGAGCGTCGAGGAGATCTCGCAGAACGCAGGCGTATGCGCCGAGCGAGTAGTCGCCAGGCGGCGCCACCGATCCCCCGTAGCCAGGAAGGTCCGGGGCCACGACGCGGCAGTGGGTGGACAGTTCTGCCAGGGTTGGATTCCAGGTGTCGTTCGTGGATGCCAGCCCGTGGATGAGGAGGACGACGGGGCCGGTGCCCGCTTGGCGAAGCGAGATCCGCCGACCGTGCACCACGATCTCCTCGGCGGTGGGGCCGACATCGTCCAGGCTCGCTCGCGTCAGCGACGATGTCATACATGAAGCGTAACGTTGACAGTCAAGACTGTCGACATGCGGTGACAGTGAAAACTGTCACGATAGGTGGGGATCAGCCCCTGCGGAGGGAACCGTCGCGTCAGTCCTCACGGTCTTCGTCGTCGTCGCCGTCCGATTCGTCACCAACGACGTTGAACCGTTCGTCGAGTTGGACGTCGACCTGGCTGCCGTCGTCGAGGGTGACCTCGACTTCGTAGTAGCTCTCCTCGTCACCGACTTCGGTGCCGCTCACCCTGCCTTCACCGGTGTGCGCCAGCGCAGCCTCGGATGCTCGGTCGAGGTCGGCGCCGCTGATCGGTCGGTCGGTCTCGTTGCTGTCGTCGTCGCCGCCCTGGGCGACCGCCAGCGTGACGCCGCCGCCTGCCACGAGAGCGGTGAGTGCCGCTCCGGCGAGAATCTTGCGGGTGTGCTTCATCGGGGAGTACCTCCGTCGGTGCGATCATCGGTTGTTGTCAACCATCATGACGAATGCGTCCTGAACACAGCCTGACAGACGTCCTCAACTGACGGGATTGCGTGTGGCGCGGCGGGCTGGCCGGCCGTTGGTGCCCCTGAGAGGGTGAGGGGTTCAAGCCGTCACGTCGCGCCGAGACATCACGATGGCGATGACGGCGGCGCAGACGACGGCATAGACGCCGAGTGTGGCCATGGCCGACGGTGTGGCGACGGCGTCGGCGGCTTGCGGCTGGACGATCGAGCGGATCACCATGCCGGGGAACCAGCGCTCCGTCCAGTCCCGCCCCTCGCCGATGACGTTCTCGATTGGTCCGAACCACAGCAGACCGATGCCGAGGGCAATGGGGGTCGAGCGGACGAGCACGGCGATGGTCGTACCGATGATTCCGAACGCGACGACGTAGGCGATCGCCCGCAGGTAGTCCTCGACGGCGTCGCGGAGAGCGTCGAGGCCGAACCAGCCGTCGGTGCCGATGTCCTGAGCGGACGCCACGATGGCGGCGGTGATCGCCCCGATGACGAAGGCACCGGCCATCACGATCGCCGCCACGAGCACTCGTGCCGCCAGCTTGCCGGCCATCAACGACACGCGGCTGGACTGGAACGTCAGCGCCGACCGCAGCGTGCCACGGGTGAACTCGTTCCCGGTGCTGCTGGTGAACGTCGCAAGGACGAGCAGGAAGCCGAAGGAGATCGAGAAGATCACCGCCATCGTCGCCCCGCCGGCGCCGACCAGTGCCTCCAGAGCCAACCCGCCCTCGCTCTGTTGGCGCAGCGGCTCGGCGGTGGAGATCACCAGGGCGGTCGCCGCGACGGTGTACAGCGTGGTGATCACGCCGAGGACCAGCCACAGC
>Ga0183260_10004014_pt1 | contig 11788 bp, 13 predicted proteins | sample AntDrymUQ4972206_2_FD_129768 | JGI IMG/M metagenome (GOLD analysis project Ga0183260, IMG submission 129768) | Polar desert sand microbial communities from Dry Valleys, Antarctica - metaG UQ497 (22.06) (version 2) (version 2) | ecosystem: Environmental > Terrestrial > Soil > Desert | place...
CCTCGTCCTCCTGGATCTTGGCCTTCCCAAGGTTGACGGTCACACCGTCATCACAAGGCTACGGACCTGGTCGGACATACCCGTGATCGTTCTTTCGGTGCGCGAAAGCCAGGATGAGAAGGCTTCGGCCCTCGACGCCGGAGCGGATGACTACGTAACGAAGCCCTTCGCGACCAAGGAACTCCTCGCGCGCATGCGAGCAGTCCTGCGACGGTCATCGCCCGAGCACCCGGACCCCGTACTGATCTTCGATGAGCTCGAGATCGACCTACCGCGACAACTCATCAAGATCAACGGTGAGCCGATCCATCTGACGCCGACGGAGTACAGATTGCTGGAAGCGATGGCGACCAGCCCCGGGAAGTTGCTGACTCACGGGTGGTTACTTCGTAAGGTGTGGGGCCCGGGATACGGAACGGAATCACATTACCTACGCCTCTACGTGCGGCAGTTGCGACAGAAGCTTCACGACGATCCGGCGCGCCCAAGATGGATCACGACGGAGCCGGGCGTCGGTTACCGGTGGCTGCCGGAGCCCCGATCTTCCTAGATATCGAAGGGACAACTCATCGGAAAGCGATTGCGGCGGACGGCTCCCGGATTGACTCGCCCCTAATCCATCCTCCCTGCCCCGGCCAGGCTTAGCATGTGACGGATGAGCCTGAAGAAACTCGTGGGGCTGTTATTGGTAGCGTTCTTCTTGTTCTTCCTAGTTCAGTCCCCCGCGAACGCGGCGCAAGTGGTGAAGTCCGCGGGCGAGAGCCTGGGGGACTTCTTTGGCGCATTCGCCGAAGGCTTCTCCAAGTTCCTTTCCCAGCTCTTCTGATGGGGCGCGAGCCCGGCGCCGCGCGCCGAAGGTTACGGCGCTCGCCTCCGCACGAGCGCTACCTTCCGTCGGGCGAGGTGATCGTGCTCGAGGTCCGCAAGCATTGGGCTTCGCTGATCGTGCCGGGCCTGAAGACGGCCGGCATCGTTCTTGCGTGCCTTGCCGTGGGCTTCGTGACCAGCCCGAACAAGGGGTCCGATCCGATCGACACGGTCGCGTCGTGGATCGGGGCGGCGGCGGTCGCTTTCATGATCTATCGCTTCGTCGAGTGGAGGATCGATCGCATCGTCGTGACCGACCACCGGATCGTCGAGGTGGCGGGGATCATCACTAGACGCGTCTCGTCGATGCCGATCGTGAAGGTGACCGACATGACTTATCGCCGCTCGCCCCTCGCGCGCCTCCTCGGCTTCGGCGAGCTCATCCTCGAGAGCGCCGGACAGCACCAGGCTCTCGATCGGATCGACTATCTGCCCTATCCCGACGACTTTTACCGGTCGGTCACCTCTCTCGTGAACCAGACCTCGGGATCGCTCTTGTCCGAGGATCGCGTTGACACAGGCGAGCTGCCGCTCGTGTCCGAGTAGCGGTGAAGACGGGGACGGGTCACTAGCTCGCCTCTTAAGTTTGGAGCGGGATGAAGCGCTGACCCAGCGCTCATGTGGACCCGCGGGGAATCGAACCCCGGACCTCTTCCATGCCATGGAAGCGCTCTACCAACTGAGCTACGGGCCCGCAAAAGAGATGCTAGCAGGAGGGTTAAGGGGCCCCCGAGCCGCCCTTGCGTCGTCTCCTCCGCCGGCTCCTCTTGCGCGGCTTAGCCGTTGCGCCGTCGGTGTCGTCACCGGCACCGGCGGCGATCCGGGGCGCAGCAGGAGCTTTCTCGCGCTTCGGTCGCTCGCCGCCTTCCGGTGCCTCCGGCTTGGTTGCGGGTCCGCGTCCGTTACCGCCGCCGGAGCTTGCGTCGGCCGGAGCCCGGCTGCGGTCCTTGTCGGCGATCTTGATCGTGATGCGGAATTCCTGGGGACTGTTCGGGACGCCCCATTCCGACTGGAGGTCACCGATGACCTGCTCCAACGTCGTGTCGTCGGGAGCCTTGGTCGTGAGATCGCTCGCTTCGGGCTTGGGGCGACCGGCGACGATGTTTTCGGACAACGTAGGGGAGGTCGTCCCCTTCTCGCGCTGGCCGCCGCCTCGCCGGCGCCGCCGCGACCGGCGCGGCGCCCCGGACGCCTGGGGCGCCTGCTCTCTTACGGTCTTGCGCTGGCTGCCCTGCGCCTCCGAACGGGCGGCAGGTTGTCCGCCCTTCTTACGCCGGCGTCGCCTCCGCCGAGGCTGACTCATCCTTGTTGTCCTCCCACTGCTCTTCGTAGGGAACGACCGCAGCGTCGGACCAGAGGCGTTCGAGCTCATAGTAGTCCCTGTCCTCGTGGTGGAAGACGTGGACCACGAAATCGACGTAATCGAGCACGAGCCACCGGCCCTGTTGTTCGCCCTCGCGCCGGGCGGGCTTCACCCGATGGTCCTGAAGCAGGCGTCGCTCCACTTCATCCGCGATGGTGCGTACCTGCCGTTCGGTATTGCCGCTGCAGATCACGAAGTGATCGGTGATCACCAGTTGCTTCGATACATCCAGCAGGACGATGCGCCCGGCCTTTTTCGCTGAGGCCGCCGCGGCTGCCTCGAGAGGGAGCTCATCGTCCACTCGATGTACGCGTGGTGTTGCCTTGGTTAGCTCGACTTCCGGAAATCCTTTCCAACTACGATCGTCAGATCCACAATATCTTGCTGTTGGACCTGGATCTGTACCTCACCCACACCGAGAAGTCCCTTTGCCTGCTCTGCTAGGGCAAGAGAGTCCTCGTCGTCGTCATAGACGATGATCAGCGTGCGCCTGTAGTCGAAACTCCTGGCGTTGCTCGAGACTTCGATCTTGAAGCCATTGCCCACGAGGGCCTCGGCGACGTTCTCCCCGATGCCCGGTATCCCATTCCCGTTGAGGATCTGGACGGAGGCCAGACCGTCCTCGGGACCCTCCTGGCCGATGGTCGAGGCGATGAGGGCTTCGGTGTCTTCGGTGTTGACCTCGTAGAGCTCAGCATTGCCGACGCTCACCTGCGATACCGGCAGCAGAGTGATCGTGCGGTCCTCACTCGGGATGCGGGCGAGCGCTGCGAAGAAGGATGCGTTGTCCTCGACGGCGGCGTTGGACTTGGCGACCGCCGGATCGGAGGCCTCGAATATCCTCGCAAGGTCCTCGGGCTCGTCGCCGAAACGCTCGAACAGGGCATCCCAGAACGCGAGGTGGCGCGTGCCAAGTTCCTGGTCATCCCCGTCGACCCCGACCGTGAACAGCAACGGGACGAGGAAGTCCGCGTTCAGACTCTGCAGGCCCTCGCCAAGTAGGACGCGCACGTTGCCGTTGCCCGCTGCCTCACGGACCTCCGCCGGGACGTCCACCTCGAGCTCCCCGACGCGTTGGAAGAACAGGCGAGCGTCCTGCTCCGACAGCTCGAGGTGGCGGTCGATGTCGATACCGAGCAGCCCCTCGGTGCTCACCAGCAGCAGCGGCACGCCACCATCGAAGGCGTCGCCGACAGCCTGCAACCCACGGCCCGGGACCTCGGAGGCGCTGTGGGCCGGGATGTAGATGACGGCCCCCTCCTTCTGGTCCCAGTTGTAGGAGAGAAGTGACATCCAGGTGACTTCGCTCGCCGTGGAATTCTCTCGCGGCTGCGTTCCGTAGACCAACATCGTCGTCACCGCATCAGCCGCCGGCGCGGCCGGATCCTGGTTCTCGTCGTCGCGCCCACCAACGGTCTTGGAGATCCCGATCCCCACGAGAACGACCACGATGATCCCCCCGATGACCAGGGCGATCGTTCCGAACGCGGCCTTTTTCCGCTGCTCTTTGCGCCGCCGCGCGAGAGCCGTGCGTCGCGGACCCCCACCCGAGCGGGGCCTCCATTCCCCCTGGTCCTCGTTCCCATAAGGAGGTGGGGTCAACTCTCGCCGAACGGGAGGCGGGCTCGGTTCCACTCCGTCTCGCCGGCGGCGGCCCGCGCTGTGGCGTCCGCGGCCCTCAGACACCGTCGCTCCCCACGTAGAGGCCGTGCTCGGATATGTACTCCCCAACCTGTGCGGGGACGAGGTAGTCGATCGGCGACCCTTTCCGAACGCGGTCGCGGATGTCGCTCGACGAGACATCGATCCCGGGCATCTCCAAGGGAAGTACCTCTGGCCACCAGGGTTCCGGATTCAGCCGGCCGAGATCGAATCCGGGCCGGGTCACCGCGATGACGCTGGCGAGGTCCGCCAGTTCCTCCACACGGTTCCACGTGCCCAGCCGGAGGACGGCATCCGCCCCGATGATGAAGAACATGGTCACTCCGGTCCCGTGGAACGACCGCAAAGCCTGGAGTGTATCGCTCGTATAGGTGGGTCCTCGGCGGTCGAGCTCGATGCGCGACACGGCGAAGCGCGGGTTGGTTGCGGCCCCCAGCACGGTCATCAGGTAGCGATCCTCGGCATCCGAGTACGCCGACTTCTGCCACGGTCGGCCCGTGGGCACGAACATCACCCGGTCGAGATCAAAGGTGTTCAGAGCCTCGGACGCCGCGATGAGGTGGCCGACGTGGATCGGGTCGAAGGTGCCCCCCATGACTCCCAGGCGCCTCAGCTCGGGTGCTTCGTGTGTGCTCACCCTCATAGTCAACCGGACGCGGAGGGCTCCGTGCGGCATCTAGGGCACACGGGGCCGGAGTTCCTAATGCCGGATCTGTCCCTCTCCCCAGACCACGTACTTGGTCGTGGTCAGCTCCCTGGGCCCCATCGGGCCCCGGGCGTGCAACTTCTGGGTCGAGATCCCGATCTCGGCCCCGTAACCGAACTCGCCGCCGTCCGAGAACCTGGTCGAGGCATTGACGAAGATCGAGCCGGAATCGACCTCGGCGGCGAAACGACGGGCGGCTGAGATGTCCTGCGTCACTATGGCTTCGGCGTTCGAGGTGCCCCAACGGTTCACATGGTCGATCGCCTCGTCCAGGGACTCCACGACCCGGACGGCAAGGATCAGGTCGAGGTACTCGGTCCCCCAGTCGTCGTCCCGGGCGGGGACCGCATCGGGCCAGAGTTGCTGCACGACCTTGTCACCGCGCACCTCGACCCCCTTCTCCGCCAGGGTGTCCAGCGCCCCTGGGAGCCACTTCTCGGCGATCTCGGCATGGACCAGCAATGTCTCGGCCGCGTTGCACACGCTCGGACGCTGTGTCTTGGCATTCACCGCGATATCGATCGCCATGTTCTCGTCGGCGCTTCGATCGACGTACACGTGGCAGTTTCCGTCGCCGTCGATGATGAAGGGAACCGTGGCGTTCTCCTCAACCGACCGGATGAGCGCAGTACCGCCGCGTGGGACCAGTAGATCGACGTAACCCTTCGCCTGCATGAGCTCGACCGCGGAGGAGCGGTCCGTGCCGCCGACGAGCTGGATCGCGTCCTCTGGTGCCCCCGCACGAGAGGACCCCGCCCGCAGCACATGAGCGATCGCGTTGTTAGAGGACGCAGCGATCGACGAGCCGCGCAGGACGCAGGCGTTACCGGACTTCAGGCACAATCCCGCTACATCGGCCGTCACGTTCGGCCGCGCTTCGTAGATGACCGCGACGACGCCCAGCGGCACCCGGACGCGTTCGATGAGCAAGCCATTGGGACGCTTCCATCCCTCGAGCACCTCGCCTATCGGGTCGGGTTGAGCGGCGACGGCGCGGAGCCCCTCGGACATACCGCCGATCCGTCCATCGGTTAGTCGCAGGCGATCGACGATGGTCGAGGAGATGCCGTCGGACCTGGCCCTGTCGAGGTCCTCGGCATTGGCTTCGATGAGGAAGCTCGCCCGCTCTTCGAGCGCCGTCGCCATGTTCGACAGGGCCGCGTCCTTGACCTGGGTCGGAAGCGCGGCGAGCACAGGGGCAGCTTCCGCCGCTCGAGTGCAGATCTCATTGACACCGGCCATTACGTATCGCCCTCCAGGATCATGAGCTGATCACGATGGATTACTTCGCTCCTCGCCAGGTCCGTGGTCGAGCGACCGCGCGCGCGATTGAGCTCCGTCGCCGAATAGCGTACCAACCCCCTTGCGAAGACACCTCGTTCGGACGTGGCCACATCAACGGCATCTCCGGCCTCGAACCTACCCTGCACCTCGCGCACGCCGACCGGAAGCAGCGACTTCTTCCTCGCGACGACCGCGTCTCGCGCGCCCTCGTCGACCACCACCGTTCCCTTCGGGGGTTGCGCGAAGGCGATCCAGAGCCGGCGGGCGGAAGCGCGCTTCGGGTGGGGATGGAAATAGGTGCCAAGGGTTTCGCCCTTTGCTACCCGTTGGAGGACCCGCGGCGCGGCCCCGTCCGCGACCACGACGCCCACTCCGGAAAAGGTCGCGACCCAAGCGGCGGCGATCTTCGAAGCCATTCCTCCGCTGGCAAGAGCCGATCCCCGTCCGCCGGCCACGCGCTCGAGCTCCGGCGTGATCCGGACGACCTCATCGATGACGGGGGCGTCGGGGTGCGTGCGGGGATCGGCCTCATGGAGCCCCGCGGCGTTGGTCAGCAGCAGTAGCGCCTTGGCGCGGGCGAGATTGGCCACCAGCGCTGCGAGCCGGTCGTTGTCGCCGAATCGGATCTCGTCAGTCGCGACGGTGTCATTCTCGTTCACGATGGGCACCGCGCCCAGAGACAAGAGACGGTCGAGGGTGTTCCTTGCGTTCAGGTACTGCTGGCGGTGCATGAAGTCGTGCTGGGTCAGTAGCAGTTGAGCCGCCACATGATCGTGATCTCCTAGAAGGCGCGCATAACGCGCCAGCAAGCGACCTTGCCCGACCGCAGCCGCGGCCTGCAGCGACGGGATGTCCGAAGGCCGACTGCTCAATCCCAAGGGCGTCAATCCGGCCGCGATCGCGCCGGACGAGACCAGGATGACGTCCACGCCGGACGACTTGAGTTCGGCGATCCCCGAGCAGAGGGTCGCCAGGCGATCGTCGTCGGGGCGGCCGGTTGCATCCACGAGCGACGCGGTTCCCACTTTGAGCACCAGCCGATCCCCGGCGCCAAGTTCAGGCCGGCCCACCCTCACTCACCTCCTCCGGCTCGTATTCGAACTCGATGCCGCCGATCCGAACCTCGTCGCCGGCGAGCGCTCCCGCCTCGTCCAGCAACCGCTCGACCCCCATGGAGAGCAATCTCCGTTGCAAGCGAGCGACAGCCTCCTCATTGTCCATGTCGGTGACCTCGACGGCTCTCTCCGCCCGCTTGCCGCGTACGCGCCAGCCGGTCTCCTCACGCTCGACCCGAACGGCGTCCGGCAGGACCACGTGCCGCACGTATCCAACCGGTTGTGGGATCGACGCTCGGGCCCCGGCCACGTCGGCTCCCAGTCGCCTCAAGAGGTCGTCGATCCCCTCACCCGTCACGGCCGAGATCGGGATGACCTCGGGATGACGGCTAGCTACTTCGTCGAGGCTCTCGCGCCCTGCGTCGATCTTCGACGCAACGATCAGAGATGGTCTCGACGCCAGCTCGGGGTCGAAAGCATCCAACTCGGCACGCAGGACCTCGACGTCCTGCGCAGGGTCGCGGTCCTGTGCGGTCAAGTCGATCATGAACACCAGCAGCGCGGCGCGCCCTACATGGCGCAGGAAGCGGTGGCCGAGACCTTTTCCTTCATGGGCTCCGGGAACCAGTCCGGGGATGTCGGCTACGACGAACGATTCCTCGCCGACGCGCACGACTCCGAGGTTCGGCACCAGCGTGGTGAAAGGATAGTCGGCGATCTTGGGACGCGCCGCGGAGATGCGTGAGACCAAAGTGGATTTTCCGGCGTTGGGGAAGCCGACGAGACCAACGTCGGCAAGCAACCGCAACTCGAGCCTCAACGTTCGGCTCTGGCCGGATTCACCCTTCTCGGAAAACGCAGGAGCGCGCCTCGTCGCGGTTGCGAAACGGGCGTTGCCTTTACCGCCCCGGCCCCCTTGCGCCGCGACGAACTCGTCCCCGACGCCGGCCAGGTCCGCAAGCAGCACATCGGCCTCGTCGTGCACGACGGTCCCCGGTGGGACGAGGACGATGCGGTCCTCTCCGGCGGCACCGTGACGTCGTTTCCCCAGGCCGTGCCCGCCGCGCGTCGCCTTGATGTGGGGATGGTCACGCAGATCGAGGAGGGTCCCCACGGAGTTGTCGGCGCGCATGATCACGCTTCCCCCGTCTCCCCCGTCTCCCCCATCCGGGCCGCCCTTGGGCTTGTATGGCTCGCTGTGGAAGGAGGCCGCGCCGTCCCCGCCGGCGCCGGCCAGGACCTGGATCTTCGCTTCGTCGACGAATGACACTGCTACACACCCCTCAGAAAGCAAAAGGGGATCCGCGTAAGCAGGATCCCCGAAAGTTGCGAGTTCGAAGTGGCTATTCGGTGATGACGCTTATGACCTCGCGGCCGCGCATGCGGTGGAAGTTGACGGTGCCCTCCTTCTTGGCGAAGAGGGTGTCGTCGCTGCCCTTGCCCACGTTCATGCCCGGGTGCCACTTGGTGCCTCGCTGACGGACGAGGATCATGCCCGGCTTCACGGCTTGCCCGCCGAACATCTTCACGCCGAGCCGTTGAGCTTCGGAGTCGCGCCCGTTCCTCGACGACGCTGCGCCCTTCTTATGAGCCATCCTTCGTTCCTTCCTTGCTCTTTGCCGTCGTGCTTTTCTTCGACGAGCTCTTCCGAAGCTTGATGTCTGAGATCTCAACGCTGGTGTAACGCTGCCGGTGGCCCGTGTGACGGCGGTAGCGCGTTTTGTTGCGGTACTTGAAGATGTCGACCTTGGGGCCCTTCACTTCATCGAGAACCTTGGCGGTGACGGTCGCGCCTGTGAGGTCGGACTTCTGCGAGTTTGTGACGCCCTTGTCGTCCACGACCAAGAGGGGCGTGAACTCGAGCGTCCCCGAATCCTTCACTTTCTCGATCTGGATGACGTCACCCTTGGCTACTTTGTACTGCTTGCCGCCCGCGCGGATCACTGCGTACACGATGTGCTCCTCCTGAGAACCGCTCCTGGGATAACCCGGAGCACCGGATCGGATCGATCCAGGCGACACAGGATACCAAAATCGCCCCTAGGGCCAAACCCGATCGTTCAGTCGATGTTATGGGTCAGGATGCCCCTGCCCTCGCATGTGGGGCAGGGGTCCGAGAAGGCCTCCACGATGCCGGTCGACACGTTCTTGCGGGTCATCTGAACGAGGCCTAGAGGCGAGATATCGAACACCTGCGTTCGGGATCGATCCTGCTCGAGCTCCTTGCGGAATGTCCGGATCACGCCGTCCCGGTTCCCGACGTCCTCCATATCGATGAAATCGATGACGATGATCCCACCGATGTCTCGGACCCTGAGCTGGCGGGCGACCTCGAGAGCTGCCTCCGTATTGGTCTTGAACACGGTGGCCTCGAGATTCGACTTCCCGACGAACTTGCCGGTGTTCACGTCCACGACCGTCATCGCCTCCGTGCGGTCGATGACGATGTGGCCTCCGGACGGCAGCCACACCCGGCGATCGAGAGACTTGCGGATCTGCTCGGTGACCCGGTAGTGCTCGAAGATCGGGAGGGCTCCCTGGTAGAGCTCGAGACGATGGTCGAGGTCGGGGGAGGTGGACCGCACGTACGTGCGCAGCTTGCTCTCGAGCTCGGCGTCGTCAACCACGCAGCTCACGACGTCCCGGTTGAAGAGGTCTCTGATAACGCGAAGCTCCAGCTCAGGTTCCTGGTACACGAGGGCCGGCGCCTTCGCGCCGCCAGCGCGCTGGTCTATCTCGGTCCATGTGTCGAGGAGCCGCTTGAGGTCGCGCTCGAGGTCCTCCTTGGAGACGCCCTCGGCCGCGGTGCGAACGATGAGTCCGTGCTCGGACGGTCTAAGAGCCTGGGCGAGGTCGCGTAACCGCTCTCGCTCGGCATCGGAAAGACGGCGCGAGACGCCGAGAGATCGAGCCTTGGGCACCAGCACGAGATGTCGGCCGGCGATCGAGACCAGAGCGGTCAGCCGGGCCCCCTTGGCGCGCATCGGATCCTTGGTGACCTGCACGAGGATCGGCTGTCCGGGCTTCAGTACCGTTTCGATCCTCGGCGTCTCATCTCCCTCGTCACCCGCGATCCCAACCTCGCCTGCGTAGAGCACCCCGTTGCGCCCCTCGCCGATGTCGACGAAAGAGGCCTCCATCCCGGGCAGGACGTTCTGCACCCGACCCAGGTAGACGTTTCCGACGATGGAGCGGTCCTGTTCCCGCGTGACGTAATGCTCGACGATGTTGTTGGCCTCGAGGACCGCGATCTGCGATCCGTCCGGGTCCGCATGAACGAGCATTACGCGCTCGACGGCTTGGCGGGGGGGACGCCTACGCTGGCCGCGACGCCGGGAGCGTCCGTTAGAGCGACGGCCCCTGTCGGAGCGTTCCTTGGTGGGCTCGGTGGTGGGATCGGCTTTCGCGGGCGTCGGCCCGATCTGCGCCGTTTCGAACTCGGCCAGGTCGGGAGCTTTCTCGCGCTTGGGCGCAGGGCTGTCGCTCATGCGTGGTTCCTCCAGGCGTTCGGGGCGACGGGCGTCATCAGACGTACCGCCTCATGTGGATGTTCAACAGGAGCCCGACGCACAGAAAGTTCGTCAGCAGGGCAGAGCCCCCATAGGAGATGAACGGCAACGGGATGCCCGTGATCGGCATGATCCCCATGGTCATCCCGACGTTCACGAACACTTGAAAGACCCAGTACGCCGCAATGCCACCGGCCATGAGAGTGCCAAACATGTCGCGTGACATCGTGGCGATGCGCAACGCTCGCCAGATAAGAAGCACGAAGAGCCCGAGCAAGGTAGCGGAGCCCACGAAGCCGAGCTGCTCTCCGACGGCGGTGAAGATGAAGTCCGTGTGTTGCTCGGGCACGAAGTCGAGCGATGTCTGGGTGTTCTCGGCGCGCAGACCCTTACCCCGCATCCCACCGGACGCTATGGCGATCTTCGACTGCGTCAGGTTGTAACCCTCGGATTGCACGTCCGGGGATGCATCGAGGAACGCGGTGACGCGCTCGATCTGGTAGTCCTTCAACAGTCCAAGCTGGATAACCGCTACGACTGCGATCGCCGCGATGAGAGCCAGCGCCCCGAAGTGACGGAGCTTGGCTCCCCCGACCAGCAGCGTCACGCCGGTGAGGATCACGAACACCAACGTGGTGCCGAGGTCCGGTTGGAGATAGATCAGGACCATCGGAACGAGCGCGATCCCACAGACCGCCGCAACATCTCTGGCCCCGACGTCACCCTTGCGTTCGGCGAGAAACGCGGCCATGGCGACGAGCACGGCAAGCTTGGCAAGCTCCGACGGCTGTGCTTGGAACGCCCCGAGGTTGATCCACCGGCTTGCTCCACCGCGGACATCTCCCAGCGGCGTGAGCACGAGCACGAGCCCGATAAGGGCCATCGCGTACAGCACCGGAGCGAACGCCCTTAGGTGGCGGTAGTCGAACATGCTCATCGCGATCAAGAGTCCGGCGCCCACGATCGCGAAGATGATCTGTCGCTCCATGAAGGCGTTCGGGTCCAGACCCGCCGTCTCTTGCTTGTGAACGGTGGCAGAAAAGACCATCAAGACGCCGAAGGCGGACAGGAGGAGGGTGGCAAAGAGCAGAGCGGGATCGAGGTGACGGATCGGAGCCTTCCGTGCCATGCGCGCGGAAACCGGCTCGCCGCCGATGCGGTCGACCGCCTCGCCGAACAACCCGTCGAGCTTCACGATGTCCTGACCGCCACCATCAGCCCGACGAGTCCGAGCTCAGGTTGACGTCGGTGGTCTTGTCGATCCCGAAGACGCCCTCCCAGATCTGTCGCGCGACGGGGGCCGCGCTCTCGCCACCGTGGCCGGCCTTCTCGAGGTACACCG
>Ga0183260_10004015_pt1 | contig 11787 bp, 11 predicted proteins | sample AntDrymUQ4972206_2_FD_129768 | JGI IMG/M metagenome (GOLD analysis project Ga0183260, IMG submission 129768) | Polar desert sand microbial communities from Dry Valleys, Antarctica - metaG UQ497 (22.06) (version 2) (version 2) | ecosystem: Environmental > Terrestrial > Soil > Desert | place...
GGTGCATGCGCAGGCATATCCGAACAAGCCGGTGCGGATCATCGTGCCCTACCCGCCCGGCGGCACGTCCGACATTCTGGCGCGCTCGGTCGGGCAGAAACTGGGCGACGCGCTCGGCCAGACGATTGTTGTCGAAAACAAGCCCGGCGCGAACGGCAATCTGGGCGCAGATATGGTGGCGAAGAGTCCGCCCGATGGTTATACCTTGCTGCTCGCAGACATCGGCGCCCTCGCGATCAGCCCGAGCCTGTACAAACTTTCATTCGATCCGGCGACGGATTTCTCGCCGGTCACGATGGTGGCCTACTCGCCGCACATTCTGGTCGTGCATCCATCGGTGCCGGTCAATAACGCGAAAGAACTTGTCACGCTGGCGAAGTCAAAGCCGGGCAAGCTGAATTTCGCGGCGTCGAGCGTCGGCAGCGCACCACACCTGGCGGGAATCGATTTCGCATCGCGTGCGGGGGTTGACTGGGCCTACATTCCATACAAAGGTGGTGCGCAGGCGATCACCGACATGGCCGGCGGCCAGGCCGATGTGATGTTTAACGGCATGTTGGCAACATATCCGCACGTGAAGAGCGGCAAGCTCAAGATCCTTGCGGTATCAAGCTCCAAGCGCATGAGCGCGATCCCCGATGTGCCCACCGTTGCCGAAGCCGCAGGCCTCGAAGGATTTCAAACCGGCTCATGGCAAGGCGTGCTGGCGCCGCTCAACACCCCGAAAGAAGTGATCGCGCGTTTGAGTAGCGAGATCACGAAGATTCTGAATACACCGGAGATGAAGGAGCGTCTCGCGGTGCAAGGCGCCGAAGTTTCAACTAACACGCCGGATCAGTTCACGACTTTTATTCGCGATGAAAAAGCGCGCTGGGCGCAGGTCGTCAAAGCCGCAAACCTGAAACTGGAATAATGGCAGTTGGAGTAACAGGAGATTTTGTGACTGCAATCGATACCCGCTTGCCCGGGCTGCTCAAAGGCAATCAGCCGTTGTTCGGAATGTTCATCGGCATCGCTAGTCCGGCGCTCGTAGAGATGTGCGGATACGCAGGCTTTGACTTCGTTGTGCTGGACAACGAGCACGGCCCTGCGAGCATCGAGACCACTGAGCATTTGATTCGCGCCGCGCGCTGCGCCAACACGATCCCGATCGTGCGCACGCTCGAGCCCGACATTCTGCGCATTCTTGATATCGGCGCGTCGGCGATACAGGTGCCGCAGGTGAACACGGCTGAGCAGGCGCGCCGCATAGTCGCCGCGGCGAAGTACCCGCCGATGGGCGGCCGCGGCGCGGCGTTTTCGCCGCGCGCCGCGGGCTATGGCTTCTTCGGCGGTGCGGCGCATGCGAAAGCATCGAATGAAGGGCTCGGCGTCATCCTGATGATTGAAACGCGCGAGGCGCTCGGCAACCTCGATCAGATTCTTGCGGTGCCGGGCATCGACGCGTTGTTCATCGGCCCTAACGATTTGTCGTTCTCGATGGGCCATGGCGGCGATCAAAAACATCCGGAAGTGGTCGGCGCGATCGACGCCGCAATCACGAAAATTGCGGGCAGCAAGATCGCCGCCGGAATAATGGCAATGTCGCTGGAGGAACAGCAAAAGTACGCTGGCCTTGGCACACGCTATCTGACAACCTCGATCGCCAGCGTTCTGGGCACCACATTAAAGGCTACCGTCGCCGCGATGCGCTCATCGAAGTAGGTTAAAAGACACGGCTACTTCTCCTCGAGCTGGTTCTCCTTGACGACGCGCCCGAATTTCTCGTGCTCGGAGAACGCGAACCTGCGGAACTGCTCGCCGCTGCGGAAGACCAGCGGGTTGTGCGCGGCCTGAGCGCGTGCCTTATACGGAGTCGCTGCCGTCGCCGTCGTGCAAGCTGCTTCAAGCTTGCTGCGCACATCAGCCGGTAAACCTTTAGGAGCGACCAGGCCGCCCCAGATTGATGCGCGCGTCGCAATGCCGAGCGACTTGGCAGTCGGCACTTTTTCGTAGCCGGCCACCGGGGTGTCACTCAGCGCGAGCAGCGCACGCAATTGATACTGAGTACCGACTGCGGGTGCATCGTTCATGGCAACGATCTGTCCGCTTTTAAGCGGCACGATCAAATCGGCACTGCTTTTATATGGCACATGCAGCGCATCGACACCTTGCTCGCGTAGCAGCGTCAGCATCGAGAGGTGCGGCACCGAGCCGACGGCGGGGCTGCCGTAATTCACCTTGCCGGGGTTTGCTTTGGCCCAGGTCACGAGCGACTTCAGATCCTTGTGCGGCGAGTCGGCGGCGACCAACATCAGCACCGGCGCATCGTAAGTGCCGCAGATATAGTCGAAGCTGTCGGGTGTATAGCCGGTGTTGCGCCGTGCCGGCTGAATGACCTGCGGGCCGACCGCCGTCATTGCGATCGTGTAGCCATCGGGTCGGGCGCGTGCGACCTGGCTCATTCCAATCGCGCCGCCTGCGCCGGCCGTATTCAAAATGACAATGTTGTTGCCCAGCGCCTTGCCCAATTCTTCTTGCAGCAGGCGCGCCATGATGTCTGTCGTGCCGCCGGCGCCGAATGGCACCACCATCTGGATCGGCCGCTCGGGAAACCCTTGTGCGGTGGCAGTCGAGGCGAACGCAGCAATCAGAGTACTAACTAAACGGGAAGCGATCACAAACGATCTCCTTGCATGCGACGCTGAGCGGCGAGTGAAACACTGGGCGCAGTATGGTCACACTTCAGTGATTCGACAACCGTTTCACGCACGCACGCGAGTCGCTCCAACCTCACGCATAACCGGTCAGGGACCGCACAGTGGCGCAAAAGCGATCGGCACCACGCTCCACAGCACGGCGACAAGGGCCATCAGCGACGCGCCGAGGCGCACACCGGCCAGCGTGCCGCTTTCAGCGCTTACGTTGCGAGCGGCGCGTGCAGTCAGGAGAACCAGCGCACCGATCGTCAGCGCGGTGATTGCCCACAGCCACAGACTGATCGTCGGAACGCCTGCTAGCCGGTAAAGCTGCAAGCCGCGCGCGCACGCGACTTCGACACTTGCATACGACAAGAAAAAGTGCGCGGCCCAGATAACGAACGGCAGCACGCCACGGACCGTTCCCGGGTTGAAGCCGTCGCCAAACCCATTACCTGTCGCGCTCGCACTCATCCCGGATTTCATCCGATTAATCTCGGCAACATCTGAATCGCGGCGATCGTCAGTACACCCTGCACTGCCGTGTATTGCCAAAACAGTACGGTGTTATCGAGCGTGGCGCGCGCGTTCGGCCGCAGCCGGCCGCTGATCAGCCGTCCAACCAGATACGCCGCCATCAACGCGACGACAATCACGTGCAGCCCTTGAAAGCTCACCAGCGTCATTATGGTTGCGCTCCACGCGTTTGCTTTTGGCTCCAGCCCTGCGTCGAGATGACCCCATGCATTGAACGCAAAAGCCAGCAGCGAACTCAACAGCGCCGCTGCAATCACGGCGCACAAGCCAACCCTGCTCAACGTCGAGTCGCGACCGATTTCCCAGCGCCGCGCGGCCTCCATCGCCAGCGCAGCAACGATCCAACCTGCGATGCTCACGAGATCGAACCACAGGCTCGGTAAACGCGACCCCGACGGTGGGCATACGTCCGACATCAAAGACACATGGACATGCGCGAACGCGAACGACGCGCAGATCGTGGCGTCGACTATGACCAGTATCACCATTGCCCACCACGAATGCGTTTGCACGCCGACGCCGCCAACGCGAAGCCGCGGCCGGTTGTCCGCAGCGTTGACCGTCGCGGTGCGCGGTGTCGGATCGGTCTCCCATAGCCAAACGACGATCGCCACCATTGCAATCACACCGCACACGAATGCAGGCAAAACCATTTTCACCGTAAGCAACAAAAAGAAACCCGCCGTTCCCGCGGCTGCAGTGATCGGCCACCAGCTGTCGCCGGTCAGGATCAACAAATGGCGCGGGCGTGCTGCACGCGGGCTCGTCATCAACGTCTCGCGCCGACCCGACGTAGTGCCTGGGAGCCAGTGCTGACCTGCTTCGATTTCTTTGACCATCGATGCGCGAGTCCACAGCGGATCGCGCGAGTCGATCTCCGGAATGCTGCGGACACCATATTCCTCGTTGCCGGCCCACTCAAGGGTGGATGCTTGCCACGGGTTCGAGTTCTCTGTCTCGGCGCGAAACCAAGTGCGCAGCGCATCGAACACGAACAGCGCGACGCCAGCGGCCAGCATGAACGCACCGATCGTCGACACCAGGTTCAAGCCGTCGAGCCCCAACCCTGCTGAATACGTGTACACGCGGCGCGGCATGCCAAGCAAACCGGAGATGTGCATCGGAAAAAACGCGACGTTGAAGCCGAGGAACATCAGACCGAAAATCCAGCGCGCAAGCCGTTCGGACAGCACGTGACCGTTCAGCAGCGGCGTCCAGTGATAGAGCGCGGCAAATACCGGAAACACCATGCCGCCGATCAGCACATAGTGAAGGTGCGCGACGATGAAGTACGTGTCGTGCACCTGCCAGTTGAACGGCAGTACGGCGACCATCACGCCAGTCAATCCGCCGAGAACGAAGATGAAAAAAAAACCCAGCAGGAAAAGCGCGGCACCGGTGATGCGCAAGCGGCCTTGCCAAAGCGTCGCCAGCCAGCTGAAAATCTGAATCGCCGCCGGCACCGACACTGCGAAGCTGGCGGCGGAGATCAGCATCATTTCGAGCATCCCCAGGCCGGCGGTGAGCATGTGATGCGCCCATACCGCAAAGCCGAAGAACCCGGTCGCCAGCAACGCCAGCACGATCGCGCGGTAGCCAACCAACGGCGTGCGCGCAAGCGTGGTGATCATCATCGTCACCAATCCCGCGGCGGGAAGGAAAATGATGTAGACCTCGGGATGGCCGAAGAACCAGAACAGGTGCTGCCACAGGATCGGATCACCGCCGCGCTCGGCGATGAAAAACGGCCAATCGAGCGAGCGCTCGAGCTCGAGCAGCGTGGTGCCCGCGATCACCGCCGGAAAAGCGAAGACGATCATCAGCGCGGTGATCAACATCGCCCACGCAAAGATCGGCATCTTGCCGAGCGCCATGCCTGGCGCACGCGTGAACAGCACGCCGATGATCAGTTCGATCGCGCCCGCGATCGCGGAGATTTCGATGAAGCCGATTCCCAGCAGATACCAGTCGGCGCCGAGTCCCGCCGAATAGTGGCTGGTCAGCGGCGGATACATGAACCAGCCGCCGTCGGGCGCGACGCCGAAAAAAATCGTCATGAAAAATGCGGTTCCGCCGAACGCGTACGCCCAGTACGCGTACGCGCCGAGCCGCGGAAACGGCATGTCGCGCGCACCCAGCATGTTGGGCAGCATGTAGACGGCGATCGCTTCAACGACCGGAATCGCGAACAGGAACATCATCACGGTGCCGTGCATCGTGAAGAGCTGGTTGTAGAGCTGCGGACTTACCAGCGTGTTGTCCGGCACCGCGAGCTGCGTGCGCATGATCAATGCCAGCACGCCGGCCAGCACAAAGAAGATCAAGGCGGTCGCGATGTACAACACGCCGATCTGGGTGTTGTTGACGCGCGAGAAAAAACGCCAGCCCGACGCGGGCTTCCACGCGCGCTCGAGTTCCGCGAGCTCGCCGGCCGGCCGCGGCAGCGAGCTCGGGAGCGAATTCTGCAAGTCCGGCGACGCGTGCTGCGTCACTTCAATCCGTCCAGGAACGCGGCCAAAGCCATCAGCGATTCCTGATCGAGATGACCGTATGCCGGCATGCGTGCGCCGGGCTTGATGTGCTGAATGTCGGCGATCCAGCGCGCGAAGGCGTCGCGTTGCGTCGGCAATTCGCCCGCACCGATGTAAAGGCGGCTTGCGACGTGCGTTAAATCGGGCGCATTGCGCGGACCGTTGGTGATGCCGCGCACCGAGTGGCACGCGTTGCAGCGAAGTTCGGTGAACAGGCGTTGTCCGTTTTCGGCTGCGCTGCTGCCTGGCGCGACGGCGGGCGCCGCTTGCGCGGTCAGCCAGCGATCAAACTCGTCTGGCGCGACGGCGACGACATGCAGCGCCATCTTCGCGTGCTGATCGCCGCAAAATTCTGCGCACACTCCGCGATACACGCCGGGTTGTGCCACTTCAACGCCCAGCTGGTTGACGCGGCCCGGAACCATGTCCACCTTGCCACCCAACGCCGGCACCCAGAAGCTGTGGATGACATCGGCACTGGTCAGCCCCAACGTCACCGCGCGCCCGACGGGCAAACGCACTTCGTTGGCGGATCGAATTTCGCGGCCGGTCAGGGGATCGCGGTAACGAACTTCCCACCACCACTGCACGCCCGACACTTCGATAATGAGGGCTTCTGCACTGGGCCGCTGCAATTGCAACCCGCGCGCCGTCGAATAGGCGAGCAGCGCCGACAGCACGACTATCGGAAACGCAATGCCGCCCCCAGCCACCCACAACGCCGCGTTCGCCGGCTGCCCCCGACGACGAATCAATGCCGCCACCAGCAGGCCCATTACGCCGACAAAGATTGCGACCGCGCCGATGCCCAGCACACTGGCGATCTCCAGCGTGGTCGCGGCCGACGTCGTGGCAGGTTGCAACACGCGTGTCTCGTTCGCTCTAGCGAAGCTGCCGCAGGTAGGCCGCGATGGCGCGCGCATCATCCGGTGTCACGCCCATGCTGGGCATTAACGTTCCGGGGATCATCGCGGGCGGATTGACTAGCCAGCGCGCCAGATTCCCATCTGTGTTGGGAATTCGCCCGGCGATGTAGCTGCGCAGGCCGAACGATTCGAGCGTAATCGCGACCGTCCCGTTAGCCGCATCGGCGCCCGGAATGACATGACACGTGCCGCATTGATACTGTTGCGCCAACTGACGCCCACGCTCGACCTCGCCGGACACATTCGAGCAGCCCGCCGACGCAGTCGTTAGCAAAGGGATGAAACTGAGACGAATGGCACCGGTGATATTCATGGGCGAGAGATGCGGCAGCAATTTTTATCGTAGCCTGCTTTTGTCCGCATTGACTCAGAATCAGCAATGAGCAGAATTCTTATTGGGTTATTGATCGCGCTGCTCGTTGCAGCCGTCGCTGCTGCAGTGTTTGTCTGGAGCGGCATCTACAACATTGCGGCGAGTGCGCCGCATACGCAGCCGGTTTATTCGCTGCTCGAAATGACAATGCAGCAGTCGGTGCGCCTGCGCGCGCGGGACGCCGAGCCGCCAGCGCTCGATGCACCCGGATTGTTCGAACGAGGAGCAGCGTGTTACCAGCACCGCTGCGAACTGTGCCACGGCGGGCCGGGTGTGGCGCAGAACGATATCGCGTTGGGCATGCAGCCGGTCCCCGGGCCGCTTGTCAACGCCAGTATGCGTTTCGACAGCCGCGAGCTTTACTGGATCACTCGCAATGGAATCACCATGAGCGGCATGCCCGCGTGGAAATTGCAGCTGTCGGAAGGCGACACGTGGGCGCTGGTGGCTTTCATCGAGCGCTTGCCGCAGCTCTCGCCCGCCTCGTATCGACAGCTGATGGCGTCGCGGCGCGATGAGCGTTGCAGTATCGACGAGCAGCGATCCGCAGGTGACTTGGCCGGTGACGCGCGCCGCGGCCGCTCTGCAGCGTCGCAGTACGGTTGCCATGGATGCCATCGGATCCCCGGCATCACCGGTGCAAAGGTCGACGTCGGCCCGCCGCTGGCGGGCATCGCGCGGCGTCAGCTCATTGCAGGTCAGATCGCCAATACGCCTGAAACGATGGTGCGGTGGATTCGCAATCCGCAGGACGTCGATGCGCTGACCGCGATGCCGAATCTGGGAGTCACCGAAGGCGACGCGCGCGACATTGCCGCGTTTTTAGCGACGTTGCAGTAAGCCTCGCTAACTCGGGCATGTCGAATGCTTCGCAGACGCGATTCGACGCTGCTTTCGGACCCTCTATGAGATTTTTGCGTATCACTTCGCTGCTCGCCGTTGCTGCGATTCTTTCGTCGTGCGCCGAGCCGGCGACGACGCCGGTCACTGTCGGCGTCGGTCCCACTCCGCAGCTGCCTGCACCGAATACGCCGACGATTCCGACGGTGCACATCGCGCCCGCAGTTGGATGGCCCGCCAATGTGGTGCCGACCGCGGCGCCAGGCACGCGGGTCGTCGCGTTCGCCAGCGGCCTCGATCACCCGCGCTGGGTGTACGTGCTACCCAATGGAGACGTGCTGGTTGCGGAGTCCAACGCGCCGAAGCGGCCGGAACACTCGGGTTTGTATTTCTGGATCATGGGCAAGGTACAAGCGCGCGCCGGCGCGGGCGTACCGAGCGCAAATCGAATCACGCTGCTGCGCGACGCCAATGGTGACGGCGTCGCAGAAGTTCGCTCTGCGTTCCTGACGGAGCTCAATTCGCCGTTCGGCATCACGCTGGTCGGCGATCAGCTTTACGTCGCGAATACCGACGCGGTGATGCGCTATCCGTACAAGGAAGGTGAAACAGAAATCAAAGCACCTGGCACCAAGGTGGTCGATTTGCCGGCCGGGCCCTTTAATCATCACTGGACCAAGAACGTCATCGCGAGCCGTGACGGCTCGAAGTTGTACGCAACGGTCGGTTCCAACAGTAACGTCGGCGAAAACGGCTTGTCTATTGAAGAAGGCCGCGCGGCCATCTGGGAAGTCGACCCCGCGTCGGGCAGCCGCCGGCTGTATGCGTCGGGCTTGCGCAATCCGAATGGGATGGCGTGGGAACCAAGCACCGGCATGCTCTGGACCGTCGTCAACGAGCGCGATGACTTGGGCCACAACCTCGTACCCGACTATCTGACCTCGGTGCGCGACGGCGGCTTCTACGGATGGCCGTGGAGTTACTACGGTCAGCACGTCGACGACCGCGTCGAACCCAAGCGCCCTGACCTGGTTGCCAAGGCCATCGTGCCGGACTACGCGCTCGGGTCGCACGTCGCTGCGCTCGGCTTGACACACAGCGCGGGCAATACGTTGCCTCCGCAGTTCGCCGACGGCATGTTCATCGGACAGCACGGCTCTTGGAACCGCGAACCGCGGAGCGGTTACAACGTGGTCTTCATCCCATTCGCTGCCGGCCGGCCGTCGGGTCAACCGATCGATGTGCTGACCGGTTTCGTCAACGCCGACGGTAAAGCGCACGGACGCCCGGTGGGCGTTGCGATTGACCGGCGTGGCGCTGTGCTCGTGGCGGACGATGTCGGCAACATCATCTGGCGCGTTACAGCGGCCGGTGCGCAGTAAAGCGCGAGGCTGGCTCGCAGTATCGGCCTGCGTGATCGTCGCGCAGGCCTCGTTTGCGCAGGTCAGCCCGCAACGGCAGCCAACGACCGGAACGCGGAACGCTGTTGCCGATACCGCTGAGGCGGCGCGCCGCGTCGTCGTTTCGACCAACGAATTTCGACGCCAGCAGAATCTCCCGGTGACGGGACACGCACCGCAGCTGGCGATTGCTGCGCGCTATTTTGCAGATTTCATGGCGCGCACCGGGAAGTACGGTCACTCCGCAGACGGCACCGAACCGGCGGCACGTGCCAAGCGATTTGGCTACGACTACTGCATCATTTCCGAGAACATTGCGCAGCTCTACCGGTCGGACGGCATTGCGACCACCGAGCTCGCGAACCGGCTTTTCACGGGTTGGCAAGATTCACCGGAGCACCGCAAAAATATGCTCGATCCGAACGTGACCGAAACCGCGGTCGCCATCGCGCGCAGCGCCAAGACCGACTACTACTATGCGGTTCAACTGTTCGGCCGGCCTACTTCGCAATCGATCGAGTTCAAGGTGGCCAACCGGGCCGGAGTGGTCGTTTCATATGGGCTTGACGGGCAGACATACCAGCTGCCGGCGCGCACGACGATCACACATCAAGTATGCAAACCCGCGGCCGTTGAATTTCGCGGGAAAACCCTGCAACCCGTGGACGGACAGCAGTTAGTCATTGTGAACGATCAGAATGGAGTGCAACTCCAAGCGCAGTAGCCCGCGCTGTAAGGACCGACTCCTCACAGCGACTAATGCGCGCTGAGTTTGTTTACAAAATGCTAGAAAAGAGGAAGACGAATGATGACCCGACGTACCCTACTGACAACCCTGGCGGCACTCGGACTGGGAGGTGGCGCCGCTCGCACGATAGGTGCCGATTCAAAGACTAAAGCCAGCGCTGGCGGCGTCGCCAAACTCAATTTGTCTGACGCCGAATGGAAGGCGCGACTGACCGCTGAGCAGTATCAAGTGTTGCGTCGAGAGGGCACCGAATCGCCCGGCAGCAGCGCGATGAACCGCGAAAAGCGCGCGGGAACGTATCACTGCGCCGGCTGCGAGTTGCCGCTTTTTTCCAGCGCGACGAAGTACGAAAGCGGAACGGGCTGGCCGAGTTTTTACCAGGCACTGCCCGATGCAGTCGGGGTGAAAACGGATTACAAACTGATTCTGCCGCGCACCGAGTATCACTGCGCACGCTGCGAAGGCCATCAAGGCCATATATTCAACGATGGCCCGGCACCGACCGGCAAGCGCTACTGCAACAACGGCGTGGCTCTTAAATTTGTGCCGGCGGCAGCATGAGCGGCCGGACCGTAGTGGCGCTGCTCATTGCCGCCGGGGTCGCCGGCGGCGCGGCGTTTGCGCAGGTCGGCCAGGACAAGCCGGTAGCGCCGGCCAGCCGCGCAGCATCCACCGCAACGGCAACCTTTGCCGGTGGATGCTTCTGGTGCACCGAGTCCGACTTTGACAAAGTCGACGGAGTGATCTCGACGACGTCGGGCTATATCGGCGGAAAAACGGCCAATCCGACGTACGACAGCGTGTCAGCGGGCAATAGCGGTCACGCGGAAGCCGTGCAGGTGATCTTCGACCCGGCCAAGGTGACCTACGCGAGATTGCTTGAGTATTACTGGCGCACGATCGATCCGACCACCAAGGATCGGCAGTTCTGCGACTCCGGCAATCCCTACCGCACGGCTATCTTCGTGCACGACGAACAGCAAAAGACGTTGGCGGAAGCGTCGAAGAAAGCGCTCAGTGGCAACAAGCCGTTCCGCGAACCGATCGTGACCGAGATCGCCAACGCCACGCGGTTTTATCCGGCCGAGGACTATCACCAGGATTACTACAAGAAAAATCCGGTGCGCTACAAGTTTTACCGGCTCAACTGCGGGCGCGACGCGCGCTTGAAGCAGCTGTGGGGCGAACAGGCGGCACAGTAAGCGGGGGCCCGCCTAACGGCTTCGCCGCGGCGGGCGACGCGCGCTGTAAAGCTTCATCAGTGGCGTCACCGAGATTCCGTGCACCACGATCGACGCTGCTACGGCGGTGAGCACGATCGACAGCATCTGCTGTGTGTCCGCGGCAGGCAGTCCCTGGCCGATCGCGAAGAGCAGGTAGTAGATCGAGCCGATGCCGCGGATGCCGAACCAGCCGATCAGCAGCCGCTGATCACGCGGCATTTGCAATCCTATAAGGCCGATTCCCACGGCCACTGGACGCACCACAAAGAACAGCAGCAACAGAAAGAAGACGCCGTTGCCGGGCAGATCGATCAACGTCAGCATTGCGCCGACGATCACGACGATCGCTACTTCGACGATGCGCTCAAGCTGCTCGTTAAAGCCGCGCACGGCCTGTGTCATGTACGCGCCCGCAAGCTTGGGGTCGGTGGCAAGTTCCTCGTTGCGTTCGGTTGATCCCACCTCCAATGGCTGGTCTGCCACTTTGGCGGCGGCGCGCTGCGATGATGCGCCCGTGGCTTGGCGCTGTGA
>Ga0183260_10004016_pt1 | contig 11786 bp, 6 predicted proteins | sample AntDrymUQ4972206_2_FD_129768 | JGI IMG/M metagenome (GOLD analysis project Ga0183260, IMG submission 129768) | Polar desert sand microbial communities from Dry Valleys, Antarctica - metaG UQ497 (22.06) (version 2) (version 2) | ecosystem: Environmental > Terrestrial > Soil > Desert | place...
CTGCTGCAGACAAAAGCGGTGCTCGCCGTTATATTCGAATTTTTTGCAAAGCAAAAAGTAAAGATCCCGGTGATCGCACAGGTGACGATAGAAACATTCGGCACGATGCTCAACGGGACCGAGATCGGCGCGGCACTGACCGCGCTCGAACCATTTCCGATCGACGTTATCGGAATGAACTGCGGCACAGGCCCAAAACAGATGGCGGACAGCTTTCGGTACCTGTGCGAAAATTCGCCGCTGCCGGTTTCGGTTCTGCCCAACGCCGGATTGCCCGAGGTCAAGGACGGCAAACAGCATTATGACGAAACGCCCGAAAGTTTTGCGGCGCAGGTCGAGCATTTTGTAAAGGATTTTGGCGCAAATATTGTCGGCGGCTGCTGCGGTACCTCGCCGGAACATTTGAAACTTGTGATCGAACGCGTCGGCAGCCTCACGCCGAAGCGGCGAGGGGCCAGGCTTGTGCCTTCGGCATCGTCGATCTACTTCCAACAGCCTTATACGCAGGACGCGTCGTTTCTGATCGTCGGCGAGCGCGTAAACGCTTCCGGTTCGAAAAAAATGCGCGACCTGCTCGAAGTCGAAGACTGGGATGGGCTGATCAACCTCGCAAAATCGCAGGAACGCGAGGGTGCACACATTCTGGACGTCAACGTCGATTTTGTCGGCCGGGACGGCGTCGCCGATATGCACGAGTTGATCTCGCGGCTTGTGACAAGCGTAAAAATTCCCATCATGCTTGATTCCACCGAGTGGGAAAAGATGGAAGCGGGCCTGGAGCACGCCGGTGGAAAATGCCTGCTCAACTCGACGAACTACGAGGACGGCGAACCGCGTTTTCTAAAGGTTCTGAACCTCGCGAAAGAATACGGAGCCGGCGTTGTCATCGGACTGATCGACGAAACGGGCATGGCGCGGCTCGCAACCGATAAGCTGCGTATTGCGAAACGTGCATATAAACAGGTGACGGAATTCGGCATTCCGGCGCACGACATATTTTTTGACCCGCTCGCATTGCCGATCTCGACCGGCATTGAAGAAGACCGAAAGAACGCCGACGAAACGATTAAGGCGATCAAACAGATCCGCGAGGAGATGCCGGACGCGAATATAATTCTCGGTGTTTCGAACATCTCCTTCGGGCTAAATCCTGCCGCCCGCGTAGTTTTGAATTCGGTGTTTCTGCACGACTGCGTCGAGGCGGGAATGAATTCCGCGATCGTCAACGCATCAAAAATTTTGCCGCTGATGCGGTTTAGCGAACACGAGATCGAGGTAGCCCGCGAGCTGATCTACGACAAGCGCAAGTTTGACGGCGACGCGTGCACATACGATCCGCTGACGGAATTCACCACTTTGTTCGAAGGGAAGTCGGCGCAGTCGATAAAGCAAGACATTACGCTATTGCCGGTCGAAGAGCGCCTGAAGCATCACATTATCGACGGCGAAAAGATCGGGCTCGAAGATTCGCTAAAGCAGGGCCTCGAGAAATATCCGCCGCTCGAGATAATCAACACGATTTTGCTGGATGGCATGAAAACGGTCGGCGACCTTTTCGGATCGGGACAGATGCAGCTTCCGTTCGTTTTGCAATCGGCCGAGGCGATGAAGGCGGCGGTGAAATTTCTTGAGCCGTTCATGGACCGTGTCGAAGGCTCGAATAAGGGGACTTTGGTCCTCGCGACCGTCAAAGGGGACGTTCACGATATCGGGAAGAACCTTGTCGATATCATCCTGACGAACAACGGTTACAAGGTGGTGAATCTCGGCATCAAGCAGACGATCGATCAGATCTTGCAGTCGTGGGAAGAAACGAACTGTGACGCGATCGGGATGAGCGGCCTGCTCGTCAAATCGACGCTTGTTATGCGCGACAACCTTGAGCTGATGAACGAGCGTGGGATCAAAGTGCCCGTGATCCTGGGCGGCGCAGCTTTGAACCGGCGATATGTCGACAACGACCTTGTGCCTTTATACAAAGGCAAATTGTTTTACGCACGCGACGCGTTCGACGGGCTCCACGCCATGGACGATCTGACAGGTGCCGACGGCGAAGTGCAGAATGCGGAATCGAAAGCCGCAGCGGCCGGGTCAGAACCGGGAGTTGTAGCGAGCGGATTTCCTGACGGCGGTAATCAAAAGACTGAAACCACGAAATCACACGAAGGAACACGAAAAGATCCGAACGCGATCGAAACAGTTGCCGACGAAGAAGATCTCGTTGGCGAAGACGCAAAACTCGGCAAGGCGGCGGCGAGAGTTTCCTCGCGAACGTCAGGCGACTCGACTCATACGACGCGTTCCGAAATTGCGCCGAGCGCTTCCATACCGAAAGCTCCCTTTTACGGCTCGAAGGTTGTCGAGATCACCGATCTGTCAAAAGTCTTTGCATTCATAAACGAGACAGCACTGTTTAAAGGCCAATGGCAGTACAAACAGGGCAAGAAGTCGCCCGAGGAATATCAAAAGATCCTCGAAGAAACGGTGCTTCCGAAATTTGCCGAGATCAAGGCAAAGGCGATTCGCGACCGGCTGCTTGAGGCGAAACTCGTATATGGATATTACCAGTGCCAATCTTCCGGCAACGACCTGATAATTTACGATGAAGACGGGCGCACGGAGCGGATGAGATTCACGTTTCCGCGGCAGCCGGTCGATCAACGTGGAGGACGAAACTTATGTCTTACGGATTTTTTCGCGTCTATAGATTCCGGGAAGATTGACGTCGTGGCGTTCGATCTCGTGACCATGGGTTCAAGTGCCAGCGAACATGCTGCGGAGCTTTTCAAAGCCGACAACTACACGGACTATCTGTTGTTTCACGGGTTATCTGTGGAATCAGCCGAGGCACTTGCCGAGATGTGGCATAAGCGTATACGTGAGGAATTGGGAATCGCGAAGGACGACGCGCCTGAATTGGCAAAGCTGTTTCACCAGGGTTACCAGGGTTCGCGTTTCAGCTTTGGTTATCCCGCCTGTCCTAACCTCGAGGACCAGGCCAAACTTTTCGAGCTTTTGCAGCCGGGGCGGATCGGCGTTGAGCTTAGCGAGGAGTTTCAACTTCATCCCGAACAATCGACGTCGGCAATTATCGTCCATCACCCCGACGCGAAATATTTCAATATTGAGTAAGATCTGCGCAACATTGCCGGCCGATGGAAACAAAAAAAGAGGAAAGAGTTTAAAACTCCTTCCTCTTTTTCCGTTTCTAAGATCACGGCTCTATTGAGACGTAAAATCAAGGTTTGTAACCTCGGCGGTATGATTGTGTACAATGCTTGACGGATTGAAGGTCGTACCGTTGTAAGGCCTCGGTGTGATCGTGTAGGTCGCTCCAAACGTAACGTCATAGAAATAATAGTAACCAAAAGAATTGGTTATTGCCGTTCGTGTTGTCGACGGACTGCCGCCGGTCATAACCACGTAGACACGTCCTATACCTCGGCCGTCCGGGCGTGTGACACGTCCGCTGATCGAGGCAAAAGTGGCCGGCGACGACGAGATCGTAAAGTTAGTATCGCTTACGTCGAAAAAGATATTTCCGATCGCTTCGATCTTTATGCGTGCCTGTGTCGTGTCAATTGGCGGTGACGCGATCGATTGCGAGCCATCGTTTGGCGTGCTTGCAAACAACACCGTCGGGAATGTCTGCCCGCTGTCGGTCGAAAGCGAGATCTTTACGTTCGCGACGTTGATCGATCCGCCGTCGGTTCCGCTTACGTTCCACCCTATCGTCGGATTGCTTCCCGCGTACCATGTTATAGCCGTATTCGGGGCCGCGACTTTGAACGGCGTTGTCGTATTGATGACTGTTAGGGCGGTGGCTGCGTCGGCTACGCCGCCCTGACCATCCCGAACGGTAACGCGAAAGTTCATTGTTCGAGCTGACGAGGGAAGGTCCTCGCCCGAGATACAGATTCTCGGACTATTTCCGCAATTTACACCCATAGCATTGATCCCCGAAAAGAATACCGGAGCTTCGTTGGCATTGTTTAAGATGTACGGCAGACTTGGAAAGCTGCGCGTGCCACCTGTCGAGGGTACATACGACCGGAAGCCGGGCCGAAATGTGAGATTAATATCATCATCGTCGGTCACGGAAGGATAGCTTGCAAGCGCGGTGCTCGGGTCGTTTTGTTCCCAGCTATAAGTAAGCGGGTTGCTGTCGGCATCCGTTGCCGTGGCGGACAGTGAGAATGGCGTATTGAACGGGATTGTAAAATTTGTTAGCGGGGCGATAACCGGCACAGCGTTGGTCCCTGCCAATGTTCCGCAAGTAGCTCCGGCTCCGGTCGTTAAAAACGTAATGGTTTCGGCTTGATTATAAACGTGGAATGTATCGATCGAGTTGCGAGCCACATTTGCGTTGCCGCCACAGATACCGGCATAGCCCATTATGGTCACGGCACTGCCGGGCTCCCGCCTCGCGATCGCGGGCGATGAACCGCAGTTCGAGGTTCCGGTGTTAAAAGTATGATTAGCGGCGAACTGGTGGCCCATTTCGTGAGCTACGTAATCGATATCAAAACCGTCGCCGATCGGATTCGGCTGGCCCGAATATCCGCGTGCCTTGTTTGAGCCGCAGACAGAACTGAGGAACGCGACGCCGTTATTGCTCGAGCCGAACACATGACCTACGTCGTAACCCGTCGAAGTCAACGCGGCGTTCATGTTAGTAACGTTTGCATTGAGATCGGGCGAACCGGTGTTTGAATAATCGGCCGGTGTTTCGGGATTTACTATATAGACAAGGTTGGTTCCAGATACCAGCGTGAAATTGACCGCGAGGTCCTTCCGATAAACACCCGTTACGCGGTTGACGGTTGTCGTTACGCCGTTAAAGGCACGGGCCTGGGCCTGAGCATCCGTATCGCCGGTCTGACGAAACAGATTGGTAAATTCGAATGTTGTTGCGACACCCAGCCGAAAGGTCCTCATTTGAGCGCCGTGCGAAAACTCGGGGGCAAGGAAGTCAATCGGCTGATCGGTAACTTCCTCGATCGTTTTTGCTTCGCTCAACATTTCGTCGAGGTCACAGTGAAATTGCCTGTTCGGGGTTGTGTCGTCCTTATAGTAAACCTGATAGTTTACCCGGTCGTTGACCTGATACGGATCGATCAAAAACGTGCCTTTTGTCGATGAGAGTATGTAACCGTGAAAGCCGCTGTCGGTCCAATCAAATCGTGCTGTGGCCGTCGGGTCATCGATGCCGTAGCCCTGATAAGTTTTCCACGTAGGAAACTGCGCCGCGAGCTCGGGCGACAGCAGCGGAGATTCCAGAATCCTGAACCTGACGAACAGGCCGTCTGGGGTCGGTATCGTGATGACCGTTTCGCTATTCTTTGCATCCTGGGTAAATTCCAGCGGCGCATCGTTTAATACCGATTGCAAAGCGGACGTGTTGAGTCGGTACGTCAGATATTTTTCCGGAGCGATCTGGCGCTGTCCGAGATCTTTTGTGATCTGCGCCTCATCGACACGGCTCCAGACACGATCGGCGGATTTTTGAGCGTTGAGATCAAAGGCCGCGAACAGCATGATAAGCGAACAACTGAGGACATGAGCCAGGGCAAGATTCTTGAATGACATAAACATCTCCTGTTAGGGCGAACGAAATGAGGTGTGTGGCGATAAACACACGGGAACTAGTAAATAATTAAAAGGATAACCGCTGTCTGAAAGACTCAAGGGTTGGTTCCAGATATACTCTAAGCGAAGCACATTGTCCACAAAAATTTGACGTTAAAATAGGAAATTCTAAAAAAAATTATCGCTCCATTATGTCCGAATCAGGGCTGCAGGCCGGCAGACCAACTATAAACGAGGAAAGCGATGAGGGCTTGGTGCCCTCAGAGGCGCAGCTTAACGTTCTGAGTCGCTCTGAGCGTCTCGGATTTTGGCTTGTGCGGCGGATGAATACCGGAGCGTGGAAGCGTTTTTGGACCTTTTGCCAGCGTCATATCGGGTCGCTCTGGATCCATCTTGCGACCTATAATCTCATGAACGTCTTCGGAGCCGGGAACTTTGAACGGACGGACCCGTCGCGAGCGGTTGTTTTGGTCGCCAATCACAGGTCGTTCTTCGACATGTACACGGTTTCGAGCGTATTGTTTCGCCGAACCAAACGCCCGATAAATCTCTATTTTCCGGTTCGCGGCAAGTTTTTTTACGATACGCCGGTCGGCTGGTTCGTTAACATGATAATGGGATGCTGGGCGATGTACCCGCCATTCTTTCGCGAAAAAGGCGAAGGCCGAAAACGGCAGTTTGATAAATTCTCGGTTCGCGAGCTGGTGCGGCTCGGTTCGGAACCTCGTCCTAACGTGATCGGATTTCATCCCGAAGGCAGCCGCAACCTGAATCCCGATCCGTATAGTTTTCTACCGGCGCAGCCGGGCATCGGCAAGGTCCTTTTCGAGTCGCGGCCGCAGGTTGTCCCGGTCTTTATTGCAGGACTTGGTAACCACCTGCCGCGGCAAATAGCCGGAAACTGGACGGGCGGTGAAAAAGTGAGAATATATTTTGGCGAGCCATTGGACCTCAGCGAGTTTTACGACAAACGCGATTCGATCCGCACGCATAAACAGATCGCCGACCGCCTGATGGAGTCGATCGCCGAGTTAGGAGAAATCGATCGCAGGCATTCAATGAAACATATCGAACCTCGGGAGCCAGAATTTTGAATAACACCGTTGCCGGTAGTGCAGCAATAATCGATAACTCACAACCCGTTATATCTTCGAAACGACGCGTTGCCGTGGTGATCGGCGTGATGACCGGAATGTTTATCGCCGCGCTCGAGGCGACGATCGTCGGCACCGCTATGCCGACTGTCATAGCATCGCTTGGCGGGCTCAGCCATTACAGTTGGGTGTTTTCGGCATACCTTGTAACGTCAACTGTGACCGTGCCGGTCTGGGGCAAACTCTCCGATCTTTACGGCAGGCGATTGATGTATCAGATCGGGATCGGCGTGTTTTTGTTAGGCACGGCTCTTTCAGGATTTTCGACATCGATGGGCGAACTGATCGTCTTTCGAGCGATCCAGGGGCTCGGCGCCGGTGCGCTCATTCCGCTCGGAATGACGATCATCGGAGACATCTTTTCGGTCGAGGAAAGGGCGAAAATGCAGGCCTACTTCAGCGGCGTTTGGGGTCTGTCCAGTATCATCGGACCTGTTGCCGGCGGCATTATAACCGATCAATTGTCATGGCAATGGGTGTTTTGGGTGAATGTGCCTATCGGGGTGGTCGCGGCGGTCATAATAGGACTGGCTCTAAAAGAGCCGAAAAGAACGAGTAAGCCATCCGTAGATTATGCCGGGGCGGCGTTGCTGATGATCGCTGTAAGCGTCCTGATGCTTGCAATGGTCGATAACGGCATGAACTCGATCTTCGCGGCACAAAATCTTTTGCTGTTTATCGCGGCAATGGCGCTATTGGGCATTTTTTACTGGGTCGAAACGCGTGCAGCCGATCCGGTCATTCCGTTCCAGCTATTCAAAAACCGTGTTATAGCGATTGGCGTCACATGCGGGTTTTTGGCCGGCATAGCCATGTTCGGCGCCATCTCGTTCGTTCCGCTTTTTGCACAGGGCGTGCTCGGTTTTTCAGCAACCCAGGCCGGGTCGCTTCTCACCCCGCTGATGCTGAGCTGGGTGACGATGTCGGTCGTAGGCGGCCGGCTCATGCTGAAGGTGAGCTCGCGGACCATAACAATATTTGGTTTTGCCGTATTAACGCTCGGGTTCGTTTTACTTTCGTTCTTTGAAAGCGGATGGCCGCGGTTTTGGCTTTATGTTGACCTGGCTATCGTAGGCGCCGGATTGGGACTAACTATGCTTACGCTTCTGATCGAGGTTCAGCAGGCGGTTGCCCGCAGTCAGCTCGGCATCGCCACCTCGCTAAATCAGTTTTCGCGTGCGATAGGCGGAGCTATCGGTGTTGCCGTCATGGGCGCCGTGCTTACCGCGGGGCTTGCGTCGCAGTTACGAACCGCGGCCGTCCAGGGAACGAACGGGTTGAGCCTGGAGCAGGCGGCGGAATTTGCAGCGGATCCGAACGCGCTTATAGAACCGACCGCGGGCGCGGCCATTTCGCCCGAACATCTGGCTGTCCTTCGCGACGCGATGGAAACCGCGATACGGCCCGTATTTATCGTAGGAGCGTTTATGTCGTTGTTATCTTTCTTTGTGTCGTTCTTATTGCCGCGCAAATCAGGCGGTGAGCGTAATAACGTCGACGGCGAGCGAATGTTGATGGCCGAGCAAACCACCATCAATGCACGCAATCAACCGCAGGGCACTGACAGCCAGGCAGGTTAGCTATTCGTAGCTCAGCGATTCCACCGCGTCGAGCCGTGCGGCCCTGAGAGCCGGATACAGGCCGCCAAGCGCGCCGCCCAAAAGCCCAACGAGCATTGTCACACCGATCACGGAAGCGCTGAGCTCAACCTGCAGAGTCGTTACGAGCGATAAAGCGAAACGCAAGATAACCGTCAAAATAATACCGGAAACAATACCCAAAAAACTTAAGAGCAACGCTTCCTGCGTGATCGTCCATGCGATGGCCGCATTGCTCATTCCCAGTGATTTCATGATTCCGATCTGGCGCGTTCGTTCGGTCACCGTAGTGTACATTGTCAGCAATATCACGAGCGCGCTGATCGCGGCGGCAACGCCGATGAACACATTGAGGAAAACGTTCAGTGCGGGAAAACCGGACATATACAGCTCTTCGAGATCACGTGTGCGAATGATCTGATGTTCGGGAAAACTTGTTTGCAGCCTTTCGCCGACCTGCTCGACCGTCGAATGCGGATCGATGCTGACCAATATTGATGACACCTTGCCTTCGCTGCCCAACTGCTTTTGCATTGTCCAAAGCGGGATCTTTACCCGTGCTCCGCCAGCGGGTTCGTAAGAGCCGACAACGACAAATTTGCGGTCGTAAATTCCGATCGAGTCGCCTATCGAAAGTTCCCTTTGCTTTTGCCACGCCGTATCGATTATCGCCTCGTCTGTTTTCTCCGCGAACGGGCGTCCCTCTATCATCTGTAAACCTGATATAGCAGCGTATTCATCAAAATTAACACCGTCGATCAGCCTTTTGCCGGAATTGTTGTCGGTGGCGTTTACGGAATTTTGCCCGATCGCGATGGCTGACCGGACACCTTCCACAGCGGCGACTTCGGCGGCAAGCGTTTCAGACAGTCTAAAAGATTCCGAACCGCTCATTCCGATCGAGCCCGACGCGCGCAAGAATATCTCGGCGCCGACATTGGCTTCGCGCGCGGCCTGTTCCCGTATCGTTCCGTTGGACAGGCCGACCGTAAAGACGATCAGTAGCACGCCGACCGCGATGCCCAATACGCTCACAAGCGTTCGGGCCGGGCGGTGAAACATATTTGAAAATACAAGGCTGTCCATTGGCTATTGCGTTCTGGCTGGCGGAGATGCAGTGTTCGTATTCGTATTTGCGAGCTGACTTTGCTGCGCCGACTGTTGCAACATTTCCTCGGGCGATTTCCATCCGGCCTTTTTTAGCAGATCGATAGCAAACCGGATCGGAACCGCCATGTTGGCCGCGGTGTTTTCGGTGAATACGCCGAAATTCACGCCGATAACTTTACCCGTCTGACCGAAGAGCGGAGCGCCCGAACCGCCTTCGGCAGTCTTAGCGTCGTGAACAATGCGGCGCGTGTCTAGATCGGTGATCGCGCCCTGCGTCGTAAGCGGAACGATCTTACGAGACTGCGCAAGAAAGTTGATCAGGTTCTGCCGCGAGTTTCCGAACCGCGTGTTTATCGATTTTGCCTCGTCGTCATCGACCATTGCCAGCAGGCGGTCGGGGCCGCTCGGATAACCCATCGTCACCACGGTCTTTCCGATCGTCGCGGCGTCGGAATCGGTTTCAAGCGGTAACGAAGCAACGCCTTCCGGAATTTGACTTACATCAATTGACCCGACCGCGACGTCTTCGCGGCCGCCGGTTTGCAAAATTTTGAGCGCGAACGGCTGCGGCACATTCGGAAAATAAATGACGAGGCGTTTGAGACGTGCGCGGCCATTCGAGCTTTTCATCATCGACTTGACCAGATCGTCTTCGGTCCACGGCTGCAGCACGTGCCGATTGGTAACTATATATCCGCCGCCGACGTGAAAACCGGTGCCGATAAAATCGTACTCGACCGGGCTTCCGGTACCGTCGCTTGTCAGCCCGGCAGGTGAAGGCGAATTTTGCGGCGAACCTTCCTCCGACGGAGGTTCGTACGGGTTTGGCTGATAAGAGTGCGGGTCGGCGTAACGCAGCACTTTTCCGTTCGAGCGGTCCACAAGATCATAAAGGCCGACGATGAGGCAAACGCCGTTGCCGTATTCGACACGCAGGTTTTGCGCGAGCGACACGGTCCGCATGATCCCTTTGTTCGTCTTATCGAGCTCACCAAGCTGGTCATTGGTCTCGCCGAGCTGGGATTCGAGTTTTCTTATGATTTCGCTCTGCTGTTCGGACACCATGCGACTCTTTTCCAATTCGCGATTTACGGCAAAACCGAGATAGAGCACGCCCGACAAAAAGCCGATCGTCAAGACGAGGATGATCGCTTTGGTGGTCCAGCTCACCTCGCGCATCAGCTCGCGTGAAAATTCGCGCAGAAACGCCTTGGCATCATCGCGTTTCGGCGACGCCGCGGAGTCGAGCGCGGCTTCCTCGATAAACTGCGCGATCTGCGGCTGCTCGCGGTTCGTCTTGATCAGCGAGCCGCGGGTGGCCAGCGAGAAGAACGAAAAGGAGATGTCGGTTTTGCTTATCTGGAGGATATCGCCGTCACCGATAGCAATGTAACGCCGAATAGGTTTTTCGTTGATCAGGAACGCGAGATCGGGATGGAAATTGATAATGCGAAAGACACCGTCAGTATTTTCTAGCTCGACCCAGATACCTTCGGCGGTGATCTGTTTGGTCCGGATCTGCAGGTCGCAGGTCTCGTCCGAGCCGATCGAGAGACGGTCCTCGGAAAAGAACTCGGTGCGTTTCTCCGAGCCGACCGAGATGTGAATGATAATGCCTGCTGCCATAAAAGCGAGTCGAGAGTAAAGAGTCGGGAGTCTTGAATTGGATGTCCGCTGACGACTTCAGACTCACGACTCTCGACCCCTTTGTCGAACAGAGATTCTAACACAAAGGCAAGCCTCGACAATGCTTATTAACAGGCTTTCATGGCAAAATGTTGTACATGGCAGAAAAGAAGTTTATCGCCGATCGGACGGAGCTCGAGAAGCTCGCTCCGGTCGCAACAGCCGACCTGAAACACCACGTTTTTGTGTGTAACGGAAAGTCATGTTCGGCTCGCGGCAGCGCGGAAGTAAAGGCCGCGTTCGAAAGGGAACTAATGGCTAAAGGGCTGCGTTACGGCAAAGAGTCAAAAGGACGAAATCCGGACGGCAGCGTCCTGCTCACCGATTGCAGCTCGGTCGGATTCTGTTCGATCGGCCCAGCCGTCCTTGTCTATCCCGAAGGCGTTTGGTACGCGCAGGTCACAGCGGGCGACGTGCCGGAGATAATCGAAGAACACATCGAAAAGGGAAATGTCGTCAAAAGATTGGCGTTGATAGAGCTGGATCATCAGTAGCTGCGAAGGGAAAGGCGGGATTTACATTGCTAATCTTCTTTGTATGGAGCCAGCAGTTTCCAACGCGCGTTCATTGCCAACGCGGATGCAGTGAAAAGAAAGAAGGCATACGGAAAAAGGATATCCAAACTCCAATATTCATTTTTCGTCAAATA